>Ga0222662_1001006_pt1 | contig 16054 bp, 12 predicted proteins | sample AntAcemetagen600_FD_179821 | JGI IMG/M metagenome (GOLD analysis project Ga0222662, IMG submission 179821) | Saline water microbial communities from Ace Lake, Antarctica - #600 | ecosystem: Environmental > Aquatic > Non-marine Saline and Alkaline > Saline | place: Antarctica: Ace Lake...
AAAGGGTGATTGCCTAGCAAGTGGCAATGGTAACTGGTAAAGCAAACCGGAGCACCCCGTCTGTCATTCCGAGGCACGAGGAATCTCGTTATTAAACCTTCACCAGTTAGCTTCCACTCAATACTATGTGAGACCCTTCAGTTCCTTCGATAAAAACTCAGGACAGGCAGGGTGACAAACGGATACTGCAAAAACCACTTGTTTCCCTGTGGTACGGCCTGTGCAGAGCACAGTAAAACGAGAAAGATTAAAGTTGGCAGCCACTTTCTAGGCAATCACCCTGCAAAGGAGGGGTGTCCCAATTTATCGGGACGGGGTGGTCAATTCACAAATACCGCGATGAGCTGATGGCAACTTTACGGACTATCTTTTACCCACTACTTAAAAAACATCCCAATCGCCAAGTGTAAGCAACCAGTTCTTTTCTACCAGAATAGATTCGGCTTTCATATCACTTGAACTTCTACTTAATAGATTCAAAACTCGAGGATTCACTTTTTTAGGAATTTGATAGAATCCAATTTTCTTAAAAGAGGTGAGGGCAGGGGCAATACCTGAAACAAACAATAGATTGAATTGTGTGCCAACGTGTTCAGGTTGCTTTCGAACTTGATTTATTATGTAGAGTAATGCGTTTTCGTTTCCGTTTGTAAATGCAAAATCCATAATGAGTAACGATGGATTGCCAAGCATTTCATCTTCTTTCAAAACCAAAACAGCTGTTAGTCTTCCAGCTTCGCGAACTCCGAGAACGTGATGCTTACCCCGAACAGATTTCAAATACCGCCAGTTTAGCCAAGCCTTATCTCTGACCAAATGATTCTGAAATGATTTTGAGTATTCAGAAAAGACCGCTTCAACTTCATCCGTTATTTCCGTAATCGGTTCAAGCTTGGCATGTTCCAACTTAGGGTTGCTAGCCAGCAGATTGATAAAACCATCTGCAAACCAACCTGCGATTTTCTCCAGACCTAAAAGGTTGATTTTACTTCGGATAATTCCGCCAGAACTAACGGGTCGTATGTAAGCAGAAACGGCTGATACAACCTTGAAATCATTGTATTTCAAAAACGTACGAATGCTTTTGTCATTCGGAAAGGTGTAAATCAAATCAACTTCCGAATCGTCCAAATCCTTATTGGCAAACTCAGCCAATTGGCGAAATAGCCCAATACCTCTATAATTTGGGTTTACTGCAACGTCCTGAATGTTTCCAATCAGTTTTTCTACGCCATCAATAGAGCAACGATAAATAGGAACATGGTAGTAGCCAATAATCTTGTCGGCATCCCAAGCTACGTAAGCGAAGCTTTTTCCAGTAGGTAATTGTTTGTACTGCCAATCCCAATACGTTTGGTCATAAATATCAACCGTGTGCGCACCAACTTCAATTAGAATGTTGCGGATTTCCTGTAGCAGCTGCGGTTGCTGCTCGGGCTCAATCCTTGAGAATCTCAATGCTATACTCATTGACTTCTCTTTGGGATTTATACTGTTTTACTACATTGCTTACGGTGTCAAACTTGAATTGCCCAAGCAGCTTATCCGTAAACGGAATGGTTTTACTCAATCGGGTGTAATGCGTGATTTTGGCTTTACGTTCCATGTCCACAACAGGGTGATGCGGGTCGTATTCCCATGGGTGAATGTAAAACATGTTGGGCTTTCCTTCTTTGGCGCGCTGCTTTAATCCATTGCTGGTAAGCATGTACGGGAATAAGCGGAAATATGCGCCACCAATCCCCAAGTTTTTGGTCAGTAATTTGAATGTAGAAACGGGAAACTCGGTCAGGCCATTTTCCTTGATAGTGAAAATCTCATCTGGAGTGGTGGAGATGCCATAGCGCCATGTCTTTACAGGCGAAATAGAGCAATCGATTGTGTAGCCTTCCTCTTTGAGAACATCTAATGCCCATAGAGACTTGTTTGTAATGGAGAAAAAGGGAGCGCGAAAAGCAACCACTTCTGTTCCTGAAATATCTTCTAAGATTTTCTTTGTCTTGCTGATTTCTTCACGAAAAGCTTCGGGACTTAAATCATAAACCTTTTCATGCGAATAACCGTGAGAAGCCATTTCATGTCCAGCATCTGTAATCTGCTTAATCAGTTCAGGATATTTCTCTCCAATCCAACCCAATGTGAAAAAGGTGGCTTTTGTATTGTGCTTGTCCAACAATTCAAGCAACGGATCAACACCTTTTCTTATTCGGTCTGAGTGTTCGCTCCAAGATTCAAACGGTAGCTCAATTCCTTGGTACCAATCTTCAAGATCTACGCTGAATGCATTCATGTGGGAAAAGTAGTGATTCGGATGAACTTGCCTATATTATCATCCATTCATAAAAAACAAATACACGTCAAAATGATTCCTAAAGTTCGGGTAGTTCAACGACAAGACTTTTTATCAGAAGATTTTGTTAGAGAGTTTCATTCCAATTTGGTGCCAGACGATTCTGTTTTGGAAATTGAATTGGTTAATCAAAAGCTGGAAGGTTATCAGAATGTAGACCCAGAATCACTTGTACACCTGTCCATAATTTTAGACAGCGTATTCTGGGAGTCATACTTGTCTGATGTCTTATCTGGAGGAACGATTGTGGGACTAACGCTTTTACTAAACCAAATCAAATCACACATTTCTGGAAAGAAATACCGTTATCTAAAATCAAACGGACCTCAAGAGGCTAAAATTAATTTGGCGTTGAAGGTTATAAATAAAGATCAGACGATTGAATACGCTTTAAGTGATAACACTGATTTAACTACAGAGCATCTGGAAACGATTTTGAAGCACATAGAAAAACGTAGTAAAGACGCTAATCGGAAAACCAAGAAAACTGACAAAAAAGGAAAGGGGAAATCAAAAAAGTGATTTTGGGGCAAAGGGTCATCTATTCTCAAAGTCAAACCAACTATACGTGCATTCTCAATTTGATTATTTCTATGCTGGACAGGTTTAACCTTCATTTTTTCAAGCTTAATTTTAACTTCGCCCGAGTTGATGATACTTGAAACTGTTAAGTCTAAACTAGCTGGCGTATTAACGGCTTTGGCAATTGCATTCCTTGCAGTTATTGCTGCTCAATACATTCCACTTTTCGGGTCTATATTATTGGCTCTCATATTCGGAATGGTTGCTGGAAACACGTTTTTGCAATCGGATAAACTACAAGCCGGATTAAAGTTTTCCGAGAAAACAGTCTTAGAAATATCCATCGTTTTATTGGGATTCGGCTTTGAGGCCAACAGTTTGGAGAAACTCGACTTTACATTAATTGTCTTCATATTCATCAGCATAATTCTAGTACTTGGAATTACCGTGGGACTTGGAAAGCTGTTGGGATTAAGCACACGTCTTAGCTTGCTTTTAGGTGCTGGAAGTGCTATTTGCGGTTCTGCGGCTATCGGTGCCACGGCTCCCATTATTCGCGCTAGCGATGAAGAAGTAGGCCTTTCTATGGGCGTAGTAAACTTGCTTGGAGTGGTTGGATTGGCTGTGCTTCCAGCCGTTACCGTATTTCTTCACTTTACTGATTTTGAATCTGCTGTTTTACTAGGCGGAACCTTGCAGTCTATCGGCCATGTGGCGGCTTCAGGCTTTGCCATGAATGAGGTGATAGGAGAATGGGCGATGGTGGTGAAAATGAGCAGAGTGGTTTTCCTAATTCCATTATTGATTGTTCTATTCTTTGTAGGAAGGCGTGCTGGAAATAAGGATAAGGTCAGGTTTCCGCTTTTCATCTTCTTTTTTGCGGGAGCGGTCTATCTCGCACAGCTTGATGTTTTTCCAAACGAACTATCCAGTAAACTGGCTTCTTTAGGAAGCTTTCTCATGGCGGTAGCAATGGCCGCAATTGGAGTTGGTATCCGAATAAAACCGCTATTACAAATCAGTACAAAAGGTATTGCTCTGGGGACAATCGTATTTGCACTTCAGATTTTGATATTTGTCGGGTTTGTTCTAATCTAGATTCCTATTGGGTTAATCAACCTTTAACCTAAACCCAACCCCGTGAACGTTCTCAATTTTAATGCTCTCATCAGCTTTGAGATACTTACGGAGTTTTGAGATGAAGACATCCAAGCTTCTTCCGGTGAAGTAATCTGTATTCCCCCAAACTGTGCTGAGGATTAGTTCGCGTTTGACGGTTTCGTTCTCGTTTTGGCAGAAGAGCTTGAGAACATCAGCTTCCTTTTGGGTGAGGTGTTTTTCTACTCCGTTAAGAGATAAAGTCAGGTTATTTGGCGAGAATTTGAATTGACCAATAGCATATTCATTCTTGGCTTCTACTACCTGATTATTGGCATAGCAACGGTTTAAAACTGCTTTTACGCGTAAGAGGAATTCCTGATTGCTGAATGGCTTGGTTATGTAATCATCCGCGCCAGCTTGAAAGCCTTTTACGCGGTCGGTTTCCATACCACGGGCTGTGAGGAAAATAATGGGAGCTTGCTGGTTTTTCTGCTTTATCTCCGTTCCCAATGTATATCCATCCATTTTGGGAAGCATGATGTCTAGTACAGATAAATGTGGCTGAAAATCTTTGGAAGCCTTCAATCCCGCTTCGCCATCTTTGGCCCAATGCACCTGATAGCCTTCCATTTCGAGCAAATCGTTGACCACAAACCCAAGGTTTTCATCGTCTTCTACCAGAAGTATTCTGTACGAGTTTGTATTGCTCATGGTTTTTGGTGATAGTCGATGGTCAATGGTCTGTCGTCTGTGGTCTATCGACTAATAAAGTCATTTCAAATAAGGGAAGAAGATTTTGAACGTGCTGCCGCCAGAATCGCTAGAGACACTCACTGTTCCGTGGTGCGCCTCAACCAACGATTTTACATAATACAATCCAAGTCCGAATCCTTTTACGTTGTGCACATTTCCTGTAGGAACGCGGTAGAATTTCTCAAACACGTGTTTCTTTTGAATAGGGTTAATTCCAATTCCGTTGTCTTTAACCGAAATGGTGATACCGTTTTTAGAGTCAGTAGTTGAGATGATGATTTTCGGGGTTTCAGTACAGTACTTAATGGCATTATCCAATAAGTTGCGGATAATGTTGGTGAAGTGCAACTCATCAACTTTCACTTCGGTATTACTGGCATCTAAGTGGAGTTCTAATGAACCATTGCGCTCTTCTAACAGAATTTGAATACTGGTAGTTGCTTTTTCAATTAGCTGATGAATGTTGTTTGATGCGAGGTTTAAATCAATCTCACGTGTATCGAATTGCGCCATTTGAAGCACTTTCTCAACTTGCAGTTTCAGCCGATTGCTTTCATCCGAAATCATCTGGTAATAACGCCTGCGCTTTTCAGGAGAATGATCCAAATTCCCAGACCGCAATAATTCTGCAGAAGCTGAAATAGTGGAGATGGGCGTTTTAAACTCGTGCGTCATATTATTGATAAAATCGTTCTTGATTTCGGATAAACGCTTTTGCTTCAGGATAACCCAAAGCGTGTAGCCAAAGAATACAATTACCACCAAAAGAATACTGGAGCTGAATAGCCAAATGGTCATTTGACCAACTAGGTAACTGCTCTTCTCTGGAAAATAAATGGCGAAATAATGACTGTCTCTATCCCATTTCGGAATAATGGGTCGTTCGCTTTGCTCAATCGGTTCGTCAGAAAGGGTAACGGCACCACCGTAAACCAAACTATCCGTAAAGCAATCGTAAATGCTGTATTCAAAGTTGGTTTTGAGGTTTCTAGATCGAAACTCATTTTCCAACAAGCTTTCTAGCAAATAGGGGTGAAGCGTGTCGTTTGTACTCACAATAAAATAGTTGGAAGCTAGCTGGGTAACAGGCGGCACATCCGAAGAATCCTTATTCAGGAGCATAATTTCCTGCGCAACCGAACGGAGTGCACTATTCACGCGGTCGTTGAATTCTCTATCTCGCAGGTCAAACGCCTTATCCATCCAATACAACTGCGTGGCAAACAGTCCCACGATAGAAATGGTTGCCAATGCAATAACGATGCGGATGGTGCGTCTTGTCACAAGTGCGAATTTACAGAGAGTTCTAGCTTAGAATCCTAACGTTTTGTTAAAGTCGCTATTCCCAGACCTAACAGGTTCTAAAACCTATAATGATATTCCTTAAAGTTGCCACTGGATTGGTAGAAATGCTAAAAACCCCCTCCCCGCTGCGCGGTACTCCCTACTTCGACAAGCTCAGCACAGGCTCTTTTCAGAGGGAGAGCTGGCGCGTTGAGCCAAGATTTGCTCGGAGTGTCGGCTCCCCTCCTGCAAAGGAGAGGTGTCCCGATTTATCGGGACGGGGTGGTCAATTTCCAGACACCATGATGAGTTGGTGGCAAGATTGCGGACTATCATTAAACCTATTAGGTCTTATGCTAAAACGAGTTTATTCCTAATGAGCCAGACGTTTAATAAGCTAATGCAAAATTTGGCACGGCAGTTGAAAAATAAACAACGAACCTTTAAAACCTGAAACAATGAAAAAGTCAATTATGATTATCGCCATCGGACTGTTTGGAACGGCTGCTTTTGCTCAAAATGCCAAGTCGGAGATTTCTCAAACACACCGTGAGACTGAGAACGCTAAAGGTGCTGAACTGAAGGATGGACTTGAAATAAAAAAGACGAAAAGCCCAACAGATTATCAGTCAACGGTAACTAAGAAAAAGCTAGATGTAAAAAAGACGATGGTTGTGCGCAATGTGCTTCTGAAAGCTAAACAAGAAGAGAAATAACTTTCTTTTTGATGGATGAGAAAAAGGCTTCGAGAAATCGAAGCCTTTTTTGTGTTAATCTGTCAGCAGAACTTGTACCGTATCGGTCTGATATCTGCCAATGATGAGTCCACCACGTTCTGTTTGCTCCACGAGTGCTGGGCTATGTCGCTTATTTAAAATCATACTCACCATTCCTGAATCTATTTGGCTGAGAGCTAATGAATCAAACGTTATAGTTGTAGCTCCGAGGGTATCAATACTAAAAATACGTCTGTCCGTTTCTCCAACGCCATCAATAGAAAGGGAAACGCTTTCGAATGAGTCAAGCGCTAACCCTGCCCACATAAAGCTGGTTATAGAGTCTTCGAAATGAAGATTGCTTGCTGGATTCTGAAATGCTATGTCGCGCAATTCAATATCGTTTGTATATGAATTTCCGTCTAAATCAACCCAGTTAAAAGAGGCAGTAGCTTTTAATCCGCTAAACTCATTTTGGTAATAGCCATTATCAGATTGCCATTCCAATTCTGCACCATCTACAGAAACAGTGCTGGGGTCTGAGAGCATAAGTTTTGTTCCGTTTTCATTACTGAAACGAAACGTAGCAGTGGCGTATGTTTTGTTCTCAGCTTCGCTGTAGGAAAGCTCGTAGTACGTCCAAATTTTCGCTTGGTCTACGTTTTTAGAAATCTCTTTTTTGCAACCAGTAACGGCAATAGCAAGGAGTGATAGAAATACCGTGATTCGATTCAATTCAACGTTTTTTTTGACTGTTATCAGACTATGTGGTAGTTTGAGCTGCGCAAAGTTGTAATTTTTTGCGGGACAGGGCATTTTCGCTTCAATGCCAATATGTATTGCTGTTTACAATCGGTAAGAATATTATTGGCTTATTCCGAATTCTGAAGTTTGAAATAGTACTTTCAGCACTAGTTAGATTAATTTATCTTCCGAAATGAAAAAGAATTTCTCCCTTGTTTTAATCGTAGTTGTGAGTGCAGTTTTTTGCACTAGCAGCTCCGCTCAAATTTCTTTTACCAATCAAACTTTTCGTCTTACAGACCCCACACATTATAGTGGAGTGGCGGTTACAATTAACGATGTGAACAACGATGGGCTAGATGATATTGTTATTCTGGACGATGGCAAAGAACTAAAGATAGAATACCAACAAATGAATGGTGTTTGGACTTCTTACATGGGAGCACAGGTTACCAATGAGGGAGGAAGTGGGCAGAGTGCCTGGGGAATGGCTGTTGGAGACGCTACCAATAATGGTTATTCAGATGTTTTTGCTGGAACCTTTTCTGGTAACCCAGACTATGCAAAAGCAAACGTTAGTGGAACCGACTATACAATATCAGACCTCCCAGATTACGGCCTTGCAAGTCAGTGCGTGAATTTAGCAGATATGGATGCTGATGGTGACCTTGATTTTTTCTCCTGTGGAGATACGGGCCCAAGTGGTATTTGGGAAAATGATGGTACTGGAGTGTTCTCTTATTCTGGAGACAATATTATACCAATGACCCCAACGGCAGGAACTCCATGGGGTTCTTGGGATGGCTCTGGTAATTACGGCTCAACCTTTACAGACTACGATTTAGACGGTGATATCGATTTGTATATCAGTCATTGTCGTCAGTCAGGTTCCGACCCCGCTGATCCGAGATTGATAAATCAAATGTTTGTCAACGATGGAAACGGAAATTATGCCGAGGATTTTACCAACGACAATCAGCTTAGAATTGGCGCACAGTCTTGGACCACGGATTTTCAGGATTTTGACAACGATGGCGATTTTGATGCTTACATCACGAATCACAACGTTAATGATATGCTATTGGAAAACGTAGATGGTGTTTTTATCGATATCTACGCAGCCAGTGGCTTAACAGATGTAGTATCCACTCCTATACAAGGTCTTATGCGCGATTTTGACAATGACATGTACGTAGATGTTCTTGTTACTGGAACAGGCACGCCTAGCTATGCTTATTACAAGAATAATGGGGATAATACTTTCACGCTTATTCCGGGGGTTTTCGGTAATCAACGTCTGTATTCAATGGCGGTAGGAGACCTTAATCACGATGGTTTCCAAGATTTATACGGTAGTTATTCTGGTATTTATACAAACCCGTCAAACACGCCAGATGCTGTTTGGATAAACGATGCAAACGACAATAATTGGCTGGCAGTAAACTTGGAGGGAACAATATCTAATAGGAGCGCCATCGGTGCAGTGGTTAGAATGTACGGTTCTTGGGGAGTACAAGTGCGCGAAGTACGTTCAGGAGAGAGTTACGGAATCTGTAATTCGCTCACGGCATACTTTGGGCTAGCACAAAACACGGAGGTTGATAGTGTAGTGGTTGATTGGCCTTCTTCAGGTATTCGTCAGGTGGTTGAAAACCCTTCTCCAAATCAGTTTCTCACAATTATTGAGAACGTTTGCGTAGCGCCAGAGGCATTTATTACTACTACCGGACCAACGGTTCTTTGTGCTGGACAGAGTTTAGACCTCTTGGCAACAACTGGAACAAATTATTCCTACGAGTGGTCAACTGGAGCACAGACTTCGCAGATTTCAATTACCACTACTGGAACGTATATGGTACGTATTACTGATACAGGTTCGGGCTGTTCTTCAGTTTCATCCGCTGTAAATATTGAAGTTTCACCAGATGAAACGCCAGAAGTATCTATTGCCGGAGAGTTGAAGTTCTGCCAAGGAGAATCGGTTACGCTTACATCTAGTACGGCCACGGCTTATCAATGGTCAAACGGATTAGGCAGCAACCAAACTGCCGAGGTAACAGAATCAGGAAGCTATTCGGTAACCACAACGGGTGCTTGTGCTAATTTTACATCTACAGTTATTAATGTTGAAGTTCTGGCAGCCCCAGCACCAATTGCAACTGATGTTACGTTGCCTGTACCGGGAGCGGCAAACCTTTCGGCTTCCGGAGTGGGCACAGATTTTTATTGGTACGATCAAGCCGTTGGTGGCACGGTTGCAGCTATAGGAGCATCTTATACAACTCCCGTGGTTAATTCAACCACATCGTTTTGGGTGGAAGAAACACACGCTTACAGTGCAGATGTTGCTAGTGGTGGAAAAACGGATAGTACTGAAGTAAATGGTTCTTATCACAACTCTACTGGATTCTACTTAATTTTTGATGTGTTTGAGAACTCGACCTTAAACTCGGTAAAGGTTTATACCGATGAAGAGGCCGACAGGACAGTTTATATTGAAGATGAGAATAACGTAATCATTCATTCACAATTGTTCACCATTCCGTCTGGTGAATCTCGTATCAATTTCTCCAATTGGAACCTATCTCCAGGAACTGATTATAGACTTCGTGTACAAGAACCTGATCATGGTTTTTGGAGAGATAACAGCGATTTACAGGTAAACTTCCCATACAACCTTGGAGATTTGATGTCAATTACTGGAGCCAATACCGGCAATCCTACTTACTACTATTACTTCTACGATTGGGAAGTTGAAGGAGAAGGTTTCATGTGTGTTAGTGATAGAACAGAGGTTGTAGTAACAATTGGAACGGTTGGCATTGAGGAAGGCGAATTGAGTGGAGTAGAAGTCTATCCAAATCCAGCATCTGAATTTGTGATGGTGGCTATTCCTGCTTCGGTTAAGGGATTGGTTGAAATGAACGTACTAGATGCCGTAGGAAACCTTGTCTATTCAAAAACCGCCAACTCCGGAATTAACCAACTTGATGTTTCTGCATTAGCCAGTGGTATCTATTTCTTAGAAATGAGGACAAAATCTGGTAGACATCTGCGTAAACTTACGGTGAAGTAGCGTACTACTAAGAATTCGTTTTATCCCTGCTTGAGATGCCTGTGCTGAGCCCGCCTAAGTAGGTTGGGGTTGGGCTATTCTGAGGAATCAGCCTGAACACACAATACACCCCTAGTCATCCTCAATAGGCAATCACTCTCAATAGGGGAACACGTATGCTATGGAAATACGCTGAATATCTTGTAATAACTCTTTGCTGTCTGAACAAAAATCCATCATTAGATTTGCGCAAAATTTAACTTTATGGATAAGCATTTATCGGAACGAATCAAGAAACTAAGTGAGTCTCAAACTATTGCAATGGCTCGAAGAAGCCGCGAATTGCAAGCGCAAGGCATCGATGTCATTTCGTTGAGCTTAGGAGAACCTGATTTAAATGCCCCAGAGCATGTAAAGGAAGCGGCTAAGAAAGCTGTTGACGACAATTGGAGCTATTATCCGCCAGTAGCGGGTTATCCTGAATTAAGAAAAGCTATATCTGACAAGTTTAAACGCCAAAATGGGTTAGACTATTCTCCAGAGCAAATTCTGGTGTCAACAGGAGCAAAGCAGTCACTTGCCAACGTTATTCTGAGTTTGGTTAACCCAGGTGACGAAGTAATTATTCTTGCGCCATATTGGGTGAGTTATTTGGAGCTAGTGAAATTGGCTGGAGGAAAGGCCAAGTTTGTAACCGCAGGAATTGATACTGATTTTAAATCCTCCGCAGCTGAACTAGAAGAAGCGATTAATGAAGATACCAAGCTGATTATTTTCAGTTCTCCAAGTAATCCAACGGGTACGTATTACACCAAGGATGAACTTAAAGGGTTTGCCAAAGTAATTGTAAGACACCCAGGTGTTTTTGCCATTTCGGATGAAATCTATGAGCATATCATCTTTGATGGAAAGCACGAAAGTTTAGCTCAATTTCCTGAAGTTTATAACCAAGTAATTACTGTAAACGGAGTGTCTAAGGCCTATGCCATGACGGGATACCGCATTGGATATATTGGCGCACCCTTGTGGATTACCAAAGCGTGCGACAAGATGCAGGGACAGATTACATCGGGTGCAAACTCCATCGCACAGCGTGCAAGTATAGAAGCCGTGAATACAAGCGAAGAATGGCTTTCTGAAATGCGGTCTATATTTGAAATGAGACGCGAACTGGTTACCGATTTGTTCTCAAACATTGAAGGATTTAAAACCAATATGCCAGGTGGAGCATTCTACCTTTTTCCAGAAGTGAGCGCGCTTTTTGGCCATTCGTATAACGGACAGGAAGTAAATAACTCCAACGACCTTTGTATGTTTTTTATGAACGAGTGCCACGTAGCCATGGTGCCGGGCGAAGCATTTGGCGCTCCAGGTTATCTACGACTGTCTTATGCTACATCCGAATCAAACCTAAAAGAAGCGGCAAAAAGAATTAAGATAGGAGTAGAGAAGCTGCTGCATCATTGATATGATTCCTTACTGCTTATCACTCCGAGGAGTCTCGTTTAAGCATTAAGGGGCCAACCATTTCTCAATACTTCATGGAAACACTTCAGTTCCTTCTATAAAACCTCAGGACAGGCAGGGTGACAAGCAAAATCCTAATGTAATTTCAAAACAAGCCGAGACATCCGAGCGAATCAAGGTTCGTCTTGGTTCTGTAATTTAACTGCCATGAAACATATTTTTCTCTTTTTCTTTTTTCTCTCTTCCTGTTTATTCGGAAATGCACAGAATGTGTGCGATGAGCTCAATTTTGTTTCTATTGGCTACAGCCCATTTACGGATACCGTAATTGTTGTTTCTGTTGAGAACAACAACACGACAGAGATTTTCGGTTATCCTGGTTTTATCCTGATAAGCACGAATGGCGATACGGTGGCGAAGGAGGAAGTCAACTATTTCGGAATTGGAACAGAATCCGTGCATTTGCTTCAGGTAAGGCCGGGAGTTCATAACCCATTACAGAATTTTAATGGTGTGCTTCAGTTGTATTCTGGTTTTTACGATGACTTTGAGTGTGAATGGCAACTGAACGAAACGCTTTGTACAGAGAACGAATGCGATTCAATGATACTTGCCTTCCGAAATAACGGTGGGGCCTTGGTACTAGGCGATTTTGCATGGAGCTTACTAGATAGTACAGAAACGGTGATTGAATCTGGAACTTTCACCATGGAAGCGCAAGGGCAGTATTGGGAAAGTCGGTTCTGTCTTCCTAAAGGAATGTACAGCTACACACTTATTGCATTAGAACAGCCGAGTGGAGGTGGCCCAACAATGACGGTTAGCACATCGCCTTGGTTTCTAGCACCCATCATCCAGCAGGATTTTGATTGGAATGCAGAAAACGTGATGGAAATTCCATTTTACACGCATTGCATTTTACAAGAATCGCCAAACGGAATAGACAATGCTAAAAACGACTTGGGGTTTAAGGTGCTTAGAAGTGGAGGCCAAACGATTATCCAGCATGCCGAAATCATTAAATCTGTAGCTGTATATACGGTGGATGGCAGGTTAGTTACAAGCTTAAAGTCCAATTATACCCAGCTCGTTCTTCCCTCAACTATGAATGAAGGGCTCTATTTAATCTCCTTAGAAACTGAGCTTGGAGTAACCACTTTGAAAGTTATTTTGTAGCGAATTCTTAACTAAAACAAGCCGTCATTGCGAGTGAGGTACGAGCGCGGCAATCTTTTTTGGTTGACAGATTGCTTCAGCCCCTTCGATAAACTCAGGACAGGTAATTCTTCCTTCGCAATAACGGTTATAGTTGGTGTATATCAGGTTTCTACTTCGCTCAACCAAGGGGAGTTCCAATCTCCGAGTTGCAAGCCCACCTGAGCAATCTTCCACGAGCACAGTGCACACAAAGTCATCTGTAAAGGAGGAAAAAGGAGAGAGGGCTTATCGATACGATGTTAGGTTTCTAAAACCTAACAGGTCTCGTTAACCAAAACCTCCCACTAGTTCACCAACGCCCCTTGTCGGTCCCAAACATGAAAGCCATGAAAGCAAATAGCAACTAGGCTCAATCCCCAAAATCCGCGAAACGTTTATTGGTTTTTAGAAGTGTTTGTACGGGAAAGTGGGGTTAAAACGCGCGCCATTAGGTAAGTTTGATGCTTTTTAAGAAAGGGGATAAAAAAGCAAATACAATCGACAAAAAGCCCTAATTAAAGCCCACTATGGCAAAGAATCCACAAACGCTATTAAAGAATGTATTTGGGTATGATGAATTTCGCCCTTTACAACAAGAAATCATTGACCGCACTTTAGCCGGGAAAGACAGCTTTGTGCTCATGCCAACGGGCGGAGGAAAATCGATGTGTTTTCAGATTCCTGCCCTGTGTTTTGATGGAATTACCATTGTGGTTTCGCCCCTTATTTCGTTGATGAAAGACCAAGTTCAGGCATTGCAAGCAAACGGAGTAAAAGCAGATTTTTTTAACAGCTCTATTTCTCCTGAAGAGGAAGACAACGTGATTTCTCGCGCTACGAAAGGCGAAACTCAGTTGCTTTATTTATCGCCAGAGAAATTGATTTCAGTGAGTAACACCTGGTTGCAAAATTTGAATATAAAATTAGTAGCTATTGACGAAGCACATTGCGTAAGCATGTGGGGACATGATTTTAGGCCAGAATACACGCAGTTAAAAGTGTTTAGAAATTCCTTGCCAGAGGTCCCGTTTATGGCGCTGACTGCCACAGCAGATAAGTCGGCAAGGAAAGATATTGAAGAACAATTGGGATTAAAAAACTCCAAGCTGTTTATTTCTTCTTTCGACCGAGAAAACCTCAGTATTGAGGTAAGAGGACAAGTTCCTCAAAAGAAAAAACTGCAAGAAATTGAGGGGTTTGTAGAACGAAAAAAGAATGAAAGTGGCATCATTTATTGCCTTAGCAGAAAGAATACAGAAGAAGTTGCCGATTATCTAAAAGCGGAAGGACATTCGGTGGCATTTTATCATGCAGGAATGAGCGCTGACCAAAGAGAACGCGTACAAACTGAATTTATAATTGACGACACCAAAATAATTGTGGCGACAATTGCTTTTGGGATGGGCATTGACAAATCGAATGTGCGCTGGGTGATTCATTATAATTTGCCCAAAAACTTAGAGGGATATTACCAAGAAATTGGAAGAGCTGGGCGTGACGGATTGCCTTCTGAAACACGATTGTATTACAACATGCGCGATTTTGCGTTGTACAGTCAGTTTGCGGATGATGGCGCAAACCCAACGATGCAAAAGGACAAATTGAACCGCATGTTGCAATTTGCTGAGGCAAAATCGTGTCGGAGAAAAATACTGCTCTCTTACTTTGGTGAACACTTGACCAAAGATTGCGGAAACTGTGATGTGTGTGACAATCCGCACAAAGCTTTTGATGGCACTTCGTTGGCTCAAAAAGCCCTTTCTGGAATTGCTAGAATGAAAGAAAAGGAAGGGTTTACCATGCTAATTAATGTGTTGAGAGGCTCCAATAATGCGGATGTACATGCGGCAGGTTATTTTCAACTCAAAACGTACGGAGTGGGAAAAGACGTCAGCTTTTCTGATTGGCGCGATTACATCATTCAATTGGCCAATCAAGGACTGGTGGAGATTATGTATGGCGAAGGTTCTGCATTAAAAATTTCTCCCCTTGGATGGAAAGTGCTGAAAGGCGAACGGGACATAAAATTGACTTTACCCATAAAGCCTAAAGAGAAAAATAGCGGGAAGTCCAAGGTCATGAAAACGGCAGACGAGGGTAAAGTAAACAACGATTTGTTTAGCGAATTAAAGAAGTTGCGGTATTCCATTTCGCGGGAAGAGAATGTACCGGCTTACATTATTTTTAATGATAAATCTTTGAAAGCCATGGCGAGTGAGTTTCCTGTTACAAAAAATGAGTTTTTGGCAGTTTCTGGCGTGGGAAGCAGCAAAATGGAAAAGTATGGGGAGAAATTTATTGCGGTAATTAAGAGGTTTAAAACAGCGACAAAACTAAAGGCAGCCCGTTAGCGCGTTTTTAACGCGTGTCTATCCGCGCTGGCTCAAGTTTGTAACTTGTGTCCTTATCAAACCCCATAAACCAACCTTAAGCGCCAGCTACAACAGACCTTCAAGGTTTCTAAAACCTAACAGGTATCGTTAATCAAACTGCCCCAAAGCCAAGACCTTCAAGGGTTTCAAAACCTTGAAGGTCTCCGAAACGAAACTCTCAAACCCGGACCTGTTAGGTTTCTAAAACCTCGGAGGTCCAGCAAGACCCTAAAATCGAAATTGCTCAGGTAAAGAACTACGGTCAAGCCTTCATCTCATCCACTACCAATTTGTAAGTTGGGTCTTCTAGGATGTTCACGTCAATAATCTGTTCTGCGTTTTTAAGCAACCTAATACAGTCTGGGCTCAGTGTAACAGCCCCCTAGAAATTCGGACATGATTCTACATTAAAGACTGTAATATCATGGACATGAACAGACGAAAATTCAGCAAAGAGGACAAGCTGGCCATCCTGAAAGAGGCCACAAGCAAA
>Ga0222662_1001007_pt1 | contig 16053 bp, 13 predicted proteins | sample AntAcemetagen600_FD_179821 | JGI IMG/M metagenome (GOLD analysis project Ga0222662, IMG submission 179821) | Saline water microbial communities from Ace Lake, Antarctica - #600 | ecosystem: Environmental > Aquatic > Non-marine Saline and Alkaline > Saline | place: Antarctica: Ace Lake...
TTCCGCGGTAGCTTCAGTCTGTTTAGGTGATGTGGGAGTGAGTTTTTTAGTTGGCTTCATAGTAAGAGTCGTAGTGTTGGTGATTCTTCACCGCCTGCAACTCCTCCCATGTCATCTTTTAGGTTCCTGCTGATCCGGCACAAACCCGGTGTAGGTGCGGATCGAGAACGCGTCGGTGCGCGCGATGCGTATGGGTTTATCGGCAAAGCGCCCCGTAAAGGACGTCGCCGGAAAACGAATTAAGCCGTAAATACGATCGACCAGCCCCATGCCACCTTCGGTGAAGCCCAGCATATCCAAGCGGGCGGGCCCGGTGTCGTTGACGATCTCGGCGCGATCGACCGAGCCGTTATTACTGCGGCCAAAGCCCCCGGTAAAGACCGGGCCCTTGTAGCTGAGATCCGGGCTCGATGGGAGCAAGCTGTTGGGGTTGATCGCCCCGCGTTCACGCAAGGGGGCGAGCGCAGTATCGGCAGTAACGAGATCGGCACCGCCAAATTGCAGGGCGACCTCAGCCGAAGCCAAAAGCGGTGCCGCAGTGAGTAAGGCGAACAGGCCGCCGAGGCGGAGCGTCCGAAGGTTAAGACAGGAGGGGATCCAGTATGATTTCATGGGGATGGGATGGTTAAAAAAGAACACTTTAAGCAAGTCCCCGCACAACGAAAGGGTAAACAAAGTTTAACGTAAGATGGCAACGAGGTGCGCAGCACATTTTCGGTTTCTCAAGTAAAACCCACAAGGTCATCCAAACACCTGCCTCCTCAATCCTTGAATTGTAGTCAGGCCACCCCAATCGGCACCTTTCATCGGATTAGCTTTCGGCGGATACTTGCGCCCCTTCTGCATCTGCCAGACATCCACAAAGCTACGCACATATTCCTGGCTGCCAAGGATGGCTCCATCGCTAAAGTAGCGGACTCGGCAGCGCAGAACTGACGCCCTAGGGAGCATGACTTTACCATCTTCAAGCGCTTGCAGCAGTCGCTCCCGTTCGGGTGCGGCCAATTCGCGGTCGTTCGCCCGCTCGCCGAACATCAGCTCGCGGTGCATCTCCAGCGCCTCTTTCTCCGGTGCCTTAGCCGCACCTAGACGGTCTGCCCAGATTAGCTTAAGCCCTTTACGCGCCGGAGCGTGCCCCACCACCGCCTCCGCATAGCCGCAAAAGCGATAATCCTTCGGATCCTTCACGATGCCCGCACGCACAGGATTAAGATCAATATAGGCAGCCATGGTTTGCAAGGGGTTGCCTCTCCCCTCCACCAGCACCGACTTAAACCGCTCCGCCCAAAGCGTCCCATATCGCTGATGAGAGCGATTATACCAGACCGAGAAGCGTTGTTTCACCGCTTTCATAAATTCAGAAACATCCGACATACGAGCGAGTAATTTACGGCGAATCGCTTCAGCTTCCTCACCACCGGCAGCCAGCGTCTGCTCCATCACCGCGATGGACGCCGTCTGATACTTAGTAGGTTTCGGGTAGAGCACCCTGTAGCGTCGAAGTAATTCTTGATCCGAGACTTCCCCCGGCACGGGAACCCGAACCAGCACATGAAAGTGGTTCGACATAACGCAATAAGTCAGCACCTCCACCCCACTAAAGTCAGCCACCTGCCAGATCATCTTCCGTAAGACTTCCTTGTGCCGATCCCCAAATAAACGCTCACCATTCACCGTCCGCGTCATAACGTGGTAGGTGCTATCAATTCCAGAAACTTTCAGCCGACAAGTTCTCATAATGATAGAGTGAATTAATCAAAAAACAGATGACGTCAATCATTTTTAGCCTGTCCCTTTTTTTTCCTCGTCGTCATTCATGGCGGTTGATTCTTTTTCTGCGCCGCCGACGGTCAAGATTCGATTGGTGGTGTTCTGCATTTCAATAGATTGGACGGTAAACGATTTTATTACAAAACTTATGCAATTAAATTGACACGCTTTAAAAGGTTCTTTTCTTCGGTGTGCATGACTCCCGTGCAACAAATTAAGCGCTCTCTCCGACCTTGGGGCAACGGCTTCACCCTCGTGGAGATACTCACTGTCATTGCAATAATTGCGGTGCTAGGTGCGATTGCGTTGCCTGCTGTTCAGGGCGTCCGTGAATCTGCAAATCAGGTTAAGTGCGCTTCTAATATGCGCCAGATTGGGCAAGCCATGGCTCTATTCGCCCAAGATAACAACGGCCAATTCCCGTTGACGACGCACACCGTGATGAACGTGGAAGAAAGCTGGATCTATACCTTAGCTCCTTATCTTGGCGATGTGGACGAAGTGCGGATTTGTCCCGCTGATCCTCGGGGAGACGAGCGGTTAGAGGCGAATTTGACGAGTTACGTATTGAACGAGTTTATCGCAGTGCCCAATCGCGATCCATTCGGGCAACTCCGCGATGAGGACTTTACAAATCTTCGACGACTGGAGAATCCATCTCGCATTATGACTGCGTTCATTGCTTCTGATCGATTGGCATTGGGTGATCACTCAGACCACACGCACTCCCGGGGTTGGAACTCGTGGGGACGGGTTATTTCCGATATACAGCCGAATCGTTTCGGAGGTGACGGAGTATCTGGTGGAACGGTAGGTCGCGCTAATTATTTATTTGCTGACGGTCATGTCGGCAGCATCAAGGCGGCAGATCTTCAGGCTAAAATCGAAGCTGGTGTCAACCCAGCTAAACCAAATCAAATGTAAATCTTTTGCATATAAAACAAAGAAAAACTATGAACAACCCAACACATCCGAAATATCTCGCCTTTGCGGGAGCTTTACTCGCGCTGACGGCTCATCAAGCCACTGCGCAAATTCAATATTCTACTGGCCATATCGATATCGGCGTCGCCTATGAAGGTGGGGAATGGGATCTCCATATTCACGACGAAGAGTTGGATATCGAATACGAGCCGACTGAACTCTATTTCCACGGTTCGGAGACGAACAGCAGCAATTTCAAGCTGACTGCTCCAGGCGCTGGCGCATTTAGTTTTCTCGGTGCTTCAGGCGACGATGTCTACATTTTCCCTCAGGTCGAGGACACGGGGTTGCCCTTTATTGGAATCGCTGCTGAAGAAAATGTTCTGGGCGATTTCATCGGCGGCTTCACCTTGAACATGGTCAGCCTGAGTGGTCCGGGGGACTTTTTCATGTATCAGACCGACGGCTTCGGGGAACCGACCGTGCATTTCGACTCTAGCGATGGATTTGATAGCTCCGACGTATTTTCTCTTAACATCGGAAGTCACGCCCACGCTAACTTTGCGTTTACCCAAGCGGGTATCTACACCGTGGGTATCACCGCGACAGGAACGCCAAATACGGCAATGCCGATGGAGTCGGTGAGTCCGACCGCTTTCTACACTTTTGGAGTCAACCAAGTCGTCCCTGAGCCGTCTGCCTATGCGCTGATTGCGGGTTTGGTAGGTATTGGTCTAGTAGGTGCTCGTCGTCGTCGTCGTCGCGTATAGCGATGGGCTAAAATTGTGCGCTCGTTCCAATTGTGGGGCGGGCGCTTTTTTTGGAGATAAGTAAGTCGACAAATTTTGAGCTGCTTGACTGCTTGCTTTCGATCTCAAATCCCATCACAGTCTTTCAGATGAACGCCGAAAAGACATGCGAACAGAAGATAACCTCCGCACTGGATTATTTATCCAAATCCGGGCTACGTTTAACGGCAGCTCGACGATCCCTGCTTGATCTGTTAGGCGACTCCGATCGGCCGCTATCGGTCGAAGAAATCAGCGAACGTTCTGACGGTCGCTTTGACTTGGTGACTGTCTATCGCAACATGGATGTATTCGCTGAATTGGGCGTAGTTCAATCGATCCAGTTGGAAAACGGCAAGGCACTTTACGAGCTGTCGGATGTTGGCGGTCATCATCACCATCATATCGTGTGTCGGTCCTGCCACAAGGTGGAGCGGATCGACTTCTGCATGGGCGGCGAGCTAGAGCGCTACGCTTCGCAGCGGGGTTACTCCAGCCTTAAACACACCATTGAGGTCTTTGGTCTGTGCCCCGTTTGCGATAATCGGGATGGACTCGTCGCGACAGCTTAAAGGATGGCGAATATAACATTTCACTAGTATTTAGAGTCTGCCCGCATCGCAACACTGCGCTGCTACCGAGCGCGGCGAAGCAAAGCTAGAAGACGCTCCCGAAAAAAACAGCAAGACTGGCACCCTGAGTTCGGCGACCAGCGGCAGAAGTTGGTTTTCATCGGTGTCGACATCCAAGCGGCAGAAATCGAAGCGCGACTAGACGCTTGCTTGCTTGCTTGATTAAAACTATCCGAAATAAGATACTCGATACAAGCTACTGACACACCAGTGATCTATTCGCATTGCCCATGGCAACAACCAGACAGTCGGCAGAGGCGAAAGTTGCGCACGTGCGCAATCGCGAGTAGCAGGCCTCCGAGACTCGTTAGCAATTGCTCTGACCCGAGGGCAATCGAGCCGAGATGAAACGATGCAGGAGCTTTAAGTAGCTCACTTTGATTTCCCGAAAGGTGGGCATCATCTTGCGGATGAGAGGCAGCCAAAGGTGCGGGACAACAGGATGCGCTCTCTCCTCCATCGGCTCTTTCACCCCCGTGCCCGACAGGTAGACCGAGCGCAAGCAGCCCAAGGCCTAAAGCTGCGAGAGCGAGCACGCTGCGGTCTCGGTGTTTTCGACAGCCAAGCAGCACCGCAACACTTGTGGTCGGCACTACTAATACCAACATCCAAGTATGGAAGTCCTCGTGCACCCAGAACGTATGGCCCACGATTGGAATGAGCACCAAAAGAAACGGAGTCAGTAGGCAATGCACTCCGCAAATGAGGGCCATACCAACGGCCACAGTGTCGAGGTAAGATTTTTTAGCTTCATTCATAAAATTTAAATTTGGATGTTCGAGTTACGCTACAGGCATCGGTGTATCCCAAAAAGGAAATGAATCCTTAAAATCAGCGGTGCCCATTCGCATCGCAGCCAGTTCGTCTTCGGTCACAACACAGGCCTCGAAGCTGTTACGCAGATACGATTCATCCATTTTATCGGCAAATCCGATAACGACGATCTCTTGGCGGCGGTCGCCGTAGATGTCGTCCCAATTGTCAAGAACGCTCTTTATCTCGTCCTCATCATCGGGCCATTGCTCGCGTGGCACAGCGTCGAACCACTTGCCCGCAGGCTGCACATCGGACTGCCCTCCTGCCCGCGACCAAAGACCGACATGATCGGGCCGCGTGGGCAGCCAGAAAAATCCCTTGGAACGGAGAACACCAGGCCAGTCCTGAGCCATCCACTTCTTCAACCGTTCTGGATGAAATGGGCGGCGTGCGCGAAAAACGAAATGCCCAATGCCATACTCCTCTGTCTCCGAGACCGGCTCATGGTTGATCAGTTTGAGCCAATCAGGCATCTGCTCGGCATCTTCGAGATCGAAGCGTCCCGTATTGAGCACTTGCTGTAGGTCGATTTTGCCGAAGTTAGACTCGATCAACAGTGCGCGGCTGTTGATCGATTTGATCGCCGCTATAATCGCTCGCTTCTGCTCGGTATCGACACAATCGACCTTGTTCAGAATAATCACATCGGCAAACTCGACCTGCTCGACTAGTAGATCAATGATACTGCGATCATCCGCTTCGCCGACCGCTTGGCCGCGGTCACTGAGCCGATCCGTCGTGCCGAAATCGCGCTCAAAGTTAGCCGCATCGACCAGCGTGACCATCGTATCGAGCCTAGCCACGTCTTCGAGGCTGTGCCCCGTTTCCGAACGGAAATAGAAGGTCTCCGCCACCGGCATAGGCTCTGAGACGCCCGTCGATTCGATCAATAGATAATCAAACCGTGACTCGGCGGCCAGTCGATAGACTTCCTCTAGCAGATCGTCACGCAAGGTGCAGCAGATGCAGCCATTACTCATCTCGACCAGTTTTTCTTCTTTTCGGCTGAGTTCCGCGCCGCCTTCAGCCACGAGGCGGGCATCAATATTGATCTCGCTCATATCGTTGACGATGACGGCGACTCGAAGCCCCTCGCGGTTATTCAGAATATGGTTGAGTAAAGTCGTCTTACCCGCTCCGAGAAAGCCGGAGAGGACGGTGACGGGGAGGCGTTTGTCTAATGGTTGGATCATAGAAGAAATTGGTTTAAGAATTTTCAGTAATTAGTAATAAGAGCACCGCCCCAGGCGATGCAGAGAGTGAAAGCAACGGCGAAGGCCATTTGGCGACCGACCATGCGGAGTGCGAAGCGAGTGCCCATCTCTCGTGCCACGGTAAAGAGCGTGACTAAGCAGGGCAGTAGCACGCTCGCAAGATAGACGATAGTGAGAACCTCGACTGGGTTCCCTAGCGGCACTTTCAAGGCACCCAAATCGCCGTCGAGTAAACCGATCGCAAGACCGTCTTTACGCACCGAACCAAGGACAAGTGCAGTAGCACTTTCGGCAGGCAAGCGGAAGACCGCCATTAACGGGCCGACTCGCGCCGTTAGCCAATCGAGCAAACCGAGCCATTGCATGAGCCCGCCGACGAGGCAGATGATAACGAAAACCGGCAGTGCCATACTGAAGAAATCGCGCAGCGTCTCCCCGACCTCTCGCCTAATGGCGACAAATTGAGGCGGGTGCAGGATATTCCTCTTCGGCATGAGTGATTCAGCAGGAGTGAAAGCAATCTGCGCGGGTCGAGTGCAGCGCAGGTAAATGAGTGTCGAAAGCCCAAGCACCAGCAAGTAAACTGCTGCCAGACTGGGGTATCCAGCGGCGGAGAATACCGCCAGAGAAGCGGGTAATTGATAGGAGCAGGCCGAGCCAAACGAGATAGCTGAGACGCAGGCACCGCGCGAGCAGCTAGAACAGGCGCGCGTCGCGACCACGGCAGGCACATTACAGCCGAAGCCCATCATTACCCGCACCAGATCGCGCGCCCCGAGCCCGAACGGGCGCAGGTAACGATGCAAGCCGACGCTCATACAATCGATTAGTCCCGTGTTTTTATAGACAGCTAAGATCGCTGAGAAAATCAGAATAGTGGGTAGCGCATAGAGCAGAAGGAACGGTAGCATAGCGATCACGCCATAGTTGCCGCCCAGCATCGACGAGAGCGGGTCGGGCAAGGCTTCGACCAAGCTGAGCGTCCCCGAGAGCACGTTTTGCAGGGGGTTATAGAGGGCATCGGCAAGCGCGTTCGCCTGTGTAACCGCCAATAGCGCGGGGCCAAAAAGCAAGGCTAGGCTGACTGGAGGAAATTTCAAAACTGCCTCAAGTCGCAGCTGAAACCAGCCCACACGAGCGGGGAAAACGGGTAAAAGCGCGTCACCAAGAACTGCGGGTCGCGCAGCACGCGAGACTGCGTCACGCAGGGAGCCGAGCTCCGCCAAGGCAGGCGTTCTCGCATTGAGCCACACCGCAGGCAAACCGGTACGCTGACGCCAGACAGCGAGAATGCGCTCGACCTCGGCAGCACTTGTACCACCACCATTGGCACTTAGATCGCGGAAGGTAAAGACGAGCGCCGCCCGCCGCTCAGCGATCAGCGGCAGCAAGCGCCGCAACTCTTCTTCCGCTCGATCTGGCCTCAGAAAAATTAAAATCGTATCGCACGACTCCAGCGCGCGTAGGCTCTCGGCAGTGGTAGCGGTGTCGAGAGCCGTCTGTAGCCCCGGTGTATCGACCCATTCGAAGGCAGGCTCAAAGTAGCTACGGCAGCGAAGCGTCGAGCCAGCGTAGGCAGCTGCCTCGGAAGCCCTCCCAGAAAGCGCAGCCAGCAGACTCGATTTACCCACGCTCTCCATGCCAAGCGCCAGCACTTGCACGCGTTGGACAGTCGTGCTGATCGGCGGGCTTGGAGGTGTTCTTATATTGGCACTCACGAAACTACCTCTGGTTCCAGCACTGCTGGTTCCATGTTCTGACCTAGGGCGCATTCGCAATCCGTACAGCACTCCAAGTCGTCCACCAAGAAACCGCGTCTGCGGTCGTCGCTAAGGTCAGCGACATTGTCGCCCAACAATCGAGCAATGGCCGAAGCAACCACTCCAAAACGAGCGCGAAACTTATAAATGAAGCAAAACTTTGAGCCCCGCTGGATTAAGGATGAACCACAATAAAATAGCCCCACATGAAGGGTCGAGCCATCCTCCTCTGTGAATTGAGGTATACCGTCCACCCAATCGAAAAGCTTTCGGATTGGGTGTAGCGCCGATCTAAAGCCTGTCGCGAGGATGGGCGGAGTCGCACATTTAAGAGTTTCTCCATTCTCAAGCGAAACCCGAAAGCCTGATTCGTCTTTTGACACCGAGCTTACAGCAGCATTCCCCCGCAGTTTCAGGTGAGTCTCAGGCATCCGCAATACCTCGACCAGTCGCTCCATCGTGCGCGGACTGAGCGAGTCACTCGGATCGGGAGAGTCATCCTTCCATGGTTCGCTGCGCGAAAGCACAGTGACTCGCTTGCCTGCAAGCGCGAGCTGGCAGGCTGCGTCAATCCCGCTCTCGTAGCCACCCACGATGACGGCCTCATCGCCTTTGAGATCTCCCCAGGCTGTTACGGTGCTATTATGTCGGCACAGCGTAGCCCCCGGAAACGGCGTCGCCGCTGGATGACGGTATTCGCCACCTGCCCAAATAACCGTTCGCGCCCTGAGCACTCGCCGATTTGTGCGCAGCTCAAATCCCTCCAGCCGAGGCTCTAATTGTAAGACTTTTTCACCTTCGGCTATGTTCAGATTGTGATAGGTGACCACCGCTTGCAGATATTGGGCGTATTCGTGCCCACTCAAATGCTGCTTTCTAAACAAATCTGCCGGACTGGTATCCGGAGTGATTGCATTCAGGTCGGTTTGAAAAAAGGAGTTTGAATTAAAAGAAGGCGTAATTAAGCGCATCTCCACAGGCCACCGCTTAAACGAGGCACCCACAGAGCCAGCTTCGATAATAAGTGGCTTGGGTTGCCCAGCTCGGATCAGGCTCAGAGCCACGCCCAAACCAGCCGGACCTGCTCCCACGATAATAGTTTGATGAAACGCCATTTCTTAATGCAATATTTTTGCAATAAGTAATGCAAGGCATTTTACTGATTTGTTTGAATTTTTACGTGCACGCAAGCTGACGCCATAATGGCGTAGACTCATTATGATGATGTGGATTGACTGAGGTCGAGGCGGATGAAGTTAAGCAGCTCGTTGTTGTTCATCGCGGTTAATTCTTTTTCTGCGCCGCCGCCCGTCAAGATTTGGTCGGCGGTGTTTTGTTTGTCAGTGATCAGCGTATCAATTTTTTCCTCGAGGGTGCCGGAGGTGATGAATTTGTGCACGAGAACATTGCGCTTTTGTCCGATACGGTAGGCGCGGTCGGTGGCTTGGTTTTCGATGGCGGGGTTCCACCACCGGTCGAAGTGAATAACGTGGGAGGCGGCGGTGAGGTTGAGCCCCGTGCCGCCGGCTTTGAGCGAGAGGATGAAGAAGGGTGGGCCGTCGGGGCGTTGAAAGCGTTCGACCATATTTTGGCGTTCTTTGATCGGTGTGCCGCCATGCAGGATGAGTCCGCTGCGGCCGAAGACCTCCGATAGGCAGGCTTCGAGTGGGTCGGTAATTTCGCGGAATTGGGTGAAGATGAGGACTTTTTCGCCGCGCGATTCGATCTCGGTGCAGAGTTCGGTGAGGCGGGTGAACTTGGCGCTTTCTTTGGGGGCGTAGTCGCCGGTCTTGGTCAGTTGATCGGGGTGATTACAGATTTGCTTGAAGCGCATGAGATAGCCGAGCACGAGACCTTTGCGCTGAATGCCGGCGGCGTCGCGGAGCTCTTTTTCGAGGGTTTTCGCCGTCTGCTGATAGAGTTTTGCCTGAGCGGTGGAAAGCCCGCAAAAGACCTTCATCTCGGTTTTGTCGGGGAGGTCGGTGATGATGCTTTTGTCGGTTTTGAGGCGACGTAAAATATACGGCGCAACGAGTCGGCGCAGCGGTGCGTAGCGTTCGCTAGTGTCCGATTCTAGCGATTTGGCGAACTTTTTAAACTGGTTGGCATTACCGAGGAGGCCGGGGTTGATGAAATCGAACAGTGACCAGAGATCGCCGAGGTGATTCTCGATGGGTGTGCCGGTGAGGGCGAAGCGAGCGCTGGCTTGAAGTTGGCGAACCGCTTTACTTTGGCGGGTGCTGTGGTTTTTGATCGCTTGCGCTTCGTCGAGGATCACCCAGTGCCATCTAACCTCAGCGAGCCATTCGAGGCGCGTGAGCATGCCGTAGGTGGTGATGATTAAGTCGTCTTTTTTCGCATCGAGTTCGTCTGCTGAGTGCAGCACATCGGCACCTTGCGCGGAACGATGGGCGATCCGCACGCGCAGGGAGGGTGCGAAGTTCTGCGCTTCCCGTTGCCAATTACCGATCAGCGAGGCGGGCACGACGAGTAAGGGAAAGCAGAAGGGGTCATTCCGTATATTTATATATAGAAACCTACGGAATGACCCCTTTTTAGATTGAGCATTTAAATATGGGTTCTCCGCAACGGATCAGTCGATATGTCAGAGCTTTTCAGACAGAATCAAATCATAACTAGGGAAATAAAATGTATAAAGGCACGGAATGACCCCTTTTTAGTTCCTCTGGCTCATAGCGATCCAGGATTTTGATGTGTCAGGATGCATTTTGTGCTTTCGCCCGTCTTCTACGTAGACATTGAGAAGCACTTCTTCGGGGACCTCTGGTAGTTGGAAGTGCATTGTGTTCTAGATAGTGATTGTAAGGTGTATATTTATCGAATCATGAGTCCGTGGAGGATGTATCTGCCCATTATACTCAGCGGGCGCCTCCTTAAGGACCCGCATGGGTCCCGAAGCCATCGGGCTCCGCATCTTTCGCTACAACTGTTGTCCAGAGCCCATACTCTCTCAGCCCCTCGTGGCTTTCGATCCCCGTGTAACTCAAGGACGCATCCTCGTAGCGTCGGAATGCAAAAACTGCTTCATTCATTCTCTCGGTATTAAAAACCCTGAGTCGCACGAGCAGATGGAAGTCACTGACCGACAAACCGGTAACCGTCTGAAATAGATCTGGCTCAAGTTTAGTAATGACATCTTCGAGCTTATTCTCGCGGAAATCTGTCAAATACATGAATGCAGGAATTCTTGTCGCGAATTTGATCAGCTTCTCCTGCACAAGCTTGCGCTTCGACTTAAACTCCTTCTCTTCCGAGGTTAGCTCTTTTTTTTCCTGATTAGAGAGTTCGCCGTCCTTTGCCTTCTTTTTTAGGTCTTGGATTTTTTCACTCTTATTTACGATGGTTTCTATGATGCCATCACCGAGGGCGCGCCATCCTTCGATACGTTCGACTGCCGCCATCGCCTCTGGGCTATCAAGCACTCGGCGAAGTGTGTCGTTATCTACGTGCACTAACTGTGCGCTCTCCCATTTGCGAGCAAGCAGAGAACCCGATGTTCCTGCCATCGCAATATCCAAGATACCGCCCGCATCGATCTGCGTCATGTTTGCACCGTCGTAGGCCAGCACGGGCAGAAAGGAAACCAAGTCTTTCACTGCATTTTCAGGGTTAGGTTCGTTTGGGGAGAGTCCAATCCCATACTCAGAGAGTTGCCTCAGGGCACGCGTTGGCGCGAAGTCGAAAACGAAACACACTGGCTTTAGTATTTCTTCTTCGTTTGGATTGTCCCCGTTCGGGTTTTTTATCGACCAAGGGGATTGCACGCGAAAGGCGGCCTGGAAATAAGTTTCGGGCGATTTTAGATTTCGCAGCATCAATATCGACGACCACTGCGCAACCGTCACGCCTGTAGTTAGTTTGCCGCAGGATAGGGTGACAGTTTTTGTATCGAAGCCACTGCCGATTGCCTTACGGACTGGAGGCAGCGCATTCAGACCGATCCCTGCGCTCGTTCCCGCGACAACAAGTGTATCATACTCATGCCAAAATACATTATGCTTTTCGGAAAGCAGATTTGCCATCGCGTTACACGCTGCCACATCAGGCAAAAACCAAAAAGAGTGTTGGAGGTGCGGCAGCAGGCGAACGTCGGAATAAGGAAACGGTGGGCGTGTCCCAGTTTTTAGATGGTCGACCGCATGAGGCTTGTATTCACCTCTGATAATGTTCAGCCACTTCTGAACTTCGTCTTTATGTTTAAATTGAGCCAATGGTCCTGCACCACTCGCCTTAAAAAACTCGTTTAGATCAAATTCATCGAACTCTCCACCGCTAGCTATCGCGAGGATTTCTTCGGGCATCTGGTAGGTTAAGAGCCTCATTTGTGGCAGCGCACCGTAGGGGTTGCGTGCACTTGGGTGAGCTCTTTCAAAAGCTTCTTTAGCTCTCTGTTCGTCGGTATACGTCCAGTTGAAGATTTGTTCTTCGATAAACTCTCCCGTAGCCAAAGCCTTAAACGGCGTCCCAGATAGATAGAGATAGGCACTCGTCGTGATCGGCAAGAAATCGCTTTCCATCTCTAGTGGCTCATCTAGATCCGCGACTTTATTTTTCAGTTTTGAGCTGGTCGGATCGACTAGCTCTTCTCGCTTGTTGATCAATTCTTCGTCGTCAGCAAATAGCTCCTTGGCGCTTTCTCGCCATGCTCCAAAGTGGTATTCGTCAAAAACAACTAGATCCCAGTTGATCTCGTGGAGCCACTCATTTTTCGCTTTGATGTTTCCATTCGTATCGGTCCCCAGCAAATCCTGAAAGGAGCCAAAATATACTAGTGGCGTGTCAGCACTGACTTCAGTCGGGATTTTCTCCGACGTCCGCGAGTAGTATTCCCAACCATCGAAAGCGGCATGCGACTCGAGGTCACTACGCCAGGCATCCTCGACCGCAGGTTTAAAGGTCACCACCAGCACTCGCTTGGCATCTAGCTTTTTTGCCAGCTGGTAGCTCGTGAATGTCTTGCCGAAGCGCATTTTAGCATTCCACAGAAATCGAGGTGCCGCATCTGGGCTCTCGCTCCAGATTGAATTATAGTAGTCGAATGTTTTCTCTACCGCGTCGACCTGTTCTTCGCGCATGTCGAAAGTCTCGTGGTGCGTGCCGGTGAAGCTCTGACCTGTGCGCAGTTCAGTGATTGCAGTCTGCAAATCTTTAACGGTGCAACGCATCCATTCCAATGCGGTGTTTTCAAAGCCTTTCCGCGAGAGCGCAGCTCTCACTTCGTGATCGCTGAAGATCGTGCCGTTTGCGCGCTCCGCGGCTTCGTCTAGCTCAATCGTGTAATTCTTGATGTTCGCAGTCCGTAACTGCTCTGCAATCCGTTGCTTTACGTTGCGAGTCGTTTGCCCCACCTTTAGCAGCCCTGTATGCGCATCGTCAGCAATTGAGTAAGCGTAAATGCGTGGCCGTGCTTCAGGCTTAGGTGAGAGGATCTGCTCAATCGGTTTACTCATCTTATGCGTTCTCGCTAGGTTCCATTGGGCGAATGACGGATTCGATGTAACCAATCTCATCGTTCGTCAGACCGTATTTCTCGTAGAGCATTTCATCGGTCCACTTACGGTCCCATGATTGAACCGGAACCCAAGCATACATCGGGCGGAGTGCGTCTTGAGTGATTTTACGCAGTGAGACTAGATGCCTGAAAAATTTGGTGCGATAATATGACTCTACACTTATAGCCTGATCTTTGTTTTCTACGCAAAATGCTAAGAATGATTGAGTAGCAACCGAAGGAGCGGGAGAAGTCCAGGGCTTGCCGAGCACAACGTCAGGAATCTTTTGACCACCATCCGACCCCGCCTTGGGTGTAAGCACTTTCCACTTATCTATTAGATGAGTATTTTTTGCTATGATACTACGATTCACAAACCCAATATCTCGTTTCCCTTTTTTGACGTAATAAAGCATTACATCACCAGTCTTCTCTTTTTTATGGAAGTCTTCAAAATTAGTTGCGATGCCAAACGGTGTATCTGCTGTGAGTATTTCGGTAATCGGTTGCTCATCTTGCCCTAAAACCTTGCGCAATATTTCGGCAGCTTTTGAATCACGCACAAAAACGTCGAACTCATCCAGATCTCGCGGTGAGGACAGTTCCTCTTTGCCGCGAACTACGGAGACTTCGCATTGACCTTCATGTTGCTCGGACCAAAGGAAGTAACAGATGCCGCCCTTAACTTCGACATTTGGAAAAACCTCTTTAGAGACCGGGTAGTCGACCAAGCTCAGCAGTTGTTTAGATCCGAGCATCTCCTGTCGAAAATTCCCCATCCCGCGCCCCCCAGCGAGCCAGCGAGAAGGGATCACCATAGATAAAAACTTAGGCTCCAACTTCTGGGCTTGCTCAACGAATAGGTGATAAATGGAGGAGTCGCTGCTGCCTCCAGCGCCGCCTTTCATTTGATAGGGAGGGTTTCCGATAATGACATCAAATTGCATAGTAGTTTCAAATAATTCGGCTAACCGACTTTTAATATTGTCCGTGTGGATGAACGCGTAGGCATAGTTTTCTACTTTCTCGTCGCGATCGAGAAGCTCTTTTGGTGCGCCGCAAAATTTACATTTCTTGCCCTCCAAAGTGTGTTCCATTCGCTGGAACCAGATGTTTCCATCATCTTTGGTGAAAGTTTTTCCGATCGAGTGCTCACCCATTGCGTGCTTGGAACAATAGACGCTTCTCCTGGCTAGGAGACTAGTCAGTCGTGTGATCCCGATGCCAAAAATTTGTTGGGTCAAAATGTGATCGATACGTTTCTGCAGGTCTGGGATTTCGTCTTTAAGCCCGACACTGAGTCGCGTCGTGATCTCCCGTAAGAAGACGCCGGATTTCGTGAAAGGGTCCAGAAACCGAACGCGTGAGTCGGCCCATATATTCGCACCGCCGTGTTGTTCAGCCCATGCCTTGGCGAGTGAATCGAGCATTCGATTGGCTAGTTCCGGCGGGGTAAAAACCTCGTCGTTAGATAAGTTGGCGATGCAGGTCAGCACATCAGGGTTACGACCTTTCAAAGTGAAGTGAGCCTGATCGATCATATCTGTTTTTCGTTCGATGAACTATCTGTTCCTACTGCTTCGATCTGACTAGGTGCCATAGCAGCTAATGCAGATATATTAGCGAGGGGGTAAATCTTGCTTGGAGTGAAAATATCGGCCTTTCCTAAGTCCGCAAAAAGCGAATCTTCTGCGCTGAATGTTGACGAAAGCGTAAGCGTGTCCAATCGAAAGTCACGGCGCTGGAATTTTCCCTTTCCGATGTATCCCCATTCCGCAAAAGTGATCGCTTGATCATCATTATTTCGCATCGTCAGTGCGTTCCCATGAATGAGGTTTTGCGATAATACGTAATACGCCGCGCGATACAGGTCGTGATCTTCTTCAATATCAAGATACGCTGCAAAAATATCCAACAGGTTCTGTCGACATTCGACAATGTTGTCAGGAAGCAGCTCGATACCGTAAATGCACATGAGGCCTAGTAATGCGAAGTGCTTTCTTTCAAAGTCTGACTTGCCATACTTCAACTCCACAGCAGCGAGCTTTCGCATCAAGATTTTGACTAGGAAATTGCCACTGCCACAAGCAGGCTCCAAAAAACGTGCATCTACGCGCTCTGTTTCGCCTTTTACTAGATCAAGCATCGCTTCAACCAGCCATTCCGGCGTGTAAACCTCACCATGGTCGGCGACGCGCTCTTTCGAAACTATGAGCTTTTCTGTTTCAGCCATGGGTTGCCTATTGTATTCGTTCAAGAGCCTCGGTTGCTTACTGTGTCGCAATTCTCTGAGGAAGCTTGGCCACATTGAAGGGCCTCTTGGCCTACAGGGTGCCAAAGGCTCCATCGACTCGTCATTATCGCCTCTGTGCGGGCATTGCGAGATGGTAGTGAGTTTAGCGAAAGCATAAGACCGTAAAATTGCGCTATTTCAGGTGGCACTCAAGTGCAAAGCGGAGCAGGGGGATGAGGAAAGCAGAAGGGGTCATTCCGTATATTTATATATAGGGGGCGGAAAATGGGGTCATGTCGTTATGTTTATAATCGGGCGGGTGCGTGATGTGTTCGCGTGCTATCAGGGGCGTAGCGTTCCGAACGTATTATTTGAGATTCACAGGTTAGATTCATGTTTCCGTT
>Ga0222662_1001008_pt1 | contig 16041 bp, 14 predicted proteins | sample AntAcemetagen600_FD_179821 | JGI IMG/M metagenome (GOLD analysis project Ga0222662, IMG submission 179821) | Saline water microbial communities from Ace Lake, Antarctica - #600 | ecosystem: Environmental > Aquatic > Non-marine Saline and Alkaline > Saline | place: Antarctica: Ace Lake...
CCGCCTGCTTCAAAATATTGAGGATCTGACTGTCCGTATATCGTGACTTCTTCATTTGAATCTCCTCCATAATTATTATGAGAAAATTCTACTTTTCAAGACCACTCTTTTTCGGGGGTATTACCCCAGGGCTTCGAGTGGGCTGAGGCCTGCGCGGACCAATGTCTCCATCTCCAAGTGAAGACTGAAGCCAGGTGTCAGGAAGCCAATCGGCGTGTCTGTGCCTGCCATGATGGGGACGTTGGCTGCATGAAGTCTTGCGACCATAGCCAACGACCAATCGGAAAACGCCGCGTAGGCCGGTGAGACCGGACTGGTTTTGGCGATCTCGACGGCGGCGGTCCAGGCAGCAAAAACGTCGGTGGGTAGGTGACCTGCTTCAACCTTCCATTCTGGCTGCAAAAAAGGCCGCAACGCCCCTCTGGTGTTTAAGGCCAGGGTGGGTGTTTGGAAAACATGATTGTCTGCCAACGCCTGGATCACGGCGTTGCACGTTGTTTCGTTCTGCGCCGCAAAGGCGACAGGGCGCTGTGCGGCGTGAATGGATGAACGCAAGGAGCTGCCTTCTTGATCTCTGCCTTTATTCAGCATGTCGTTCCGCTGCTCCAAGAGCTCGCCCGCATTGCTAGCACAGCTTAACCCAATGTTGCGCAGATGCTCCATGCCGCGCACGCCTGCACGTGCTACGTCAGTAACGGTCATGCTCAAAGGAACATGGGAGGTTACAGGCAAGCCACGTTCTGTGGCGCGTCCAACCAACGCCCGGAAGACCTGCGGTTTTAGCATTTCATATGTCTTGATGAAATGGGCACCTGCGTCGGCCAAACGATCAACCTCAGAAATCGCTTCATCTTCAGTTTCAATGCCGACGGAAATGTCAGGAAAGCGGGCAGGGGTGCCGTCATAAACCTGTGGCTGTCCATCGACCAAAGGGCCAGAGAAATAGATCGCAGGGGCTGTCCCCCCCATTGCTGCTGCGCGCTTGCGCACGGCAAGCATTTGGTCCAGTTTTCCGCCGGTGTCTCGAACCCGGGTGATGCCATTTGCAACGAAAAGAGGAAGGGCTGCATCGCCAATTTGAGGGTTGAAGGTCAAGTGAACATGCGCATCCCAAAGAGCCGGGATCAGAAATTTGTCTGTGCCGTCCAATGTTTCGACAGGCGCAAAAGTGGCAATGCTGCCTCTGTCTCCGATAGCCGTGATGACGTTATTGCCGATCAGAATATCTTGATGCGGTGTCGCGCCGTTCACAGGGTCAATGATCGTCACATCAAGGATCATCAAATCGCCCGCTATCGCCATGGGCGAAGAAACGATTGTTGTCAGGCAAAAAGAGGCAACAAAAACTGCCACAAGATTGAACGATTTACGCATGGCTGTTGCCTTTGATGTTAGATGCATAGAGCGCAAGGGGCTATTTGTTGATCCCTGGTTTTGCCTTCTTGGCGGCGGTCTTCTTGCGAGCTGATTTTGCTGCTGCTGGCTTCTTGCGTGTGGTCTTGACTGCTGTCTTTGTTGCAGCTTTGTTGCGGGATGCGACACGGGCGGCTACGCGCGCTACTTCTGTTTCCAGCATCTGGTTTGACGCAGCATCCAGTTCGTCAAATGCTTGCTGCATATAGGCGCTGATCTTACTCAAGTCGTGGATGGCTTCATGAGCGGCGATCAACCCAAAGTCGAGAAAGTCTTCGCGTGACAAAACCGTGATGTTGAAAGCCTGGTAGTCGATCAAAACGGAGACCGGATAAATTGCCGCTAGCTTTGCATCGCCCAAATAGAGGGGTTTTCTGGGCCCGGGAACATTGGAGATGACAATGTTGGTTGGCGGCATGGTGAACTCACCTGCGCCCACCAGCTGAGGCAGCATCGCCGACAGTCCAAAAATAGTGGCGTAGTTCAGCGCCGAGGCTGAGCTCATGGCACTGATTTTTTTCTTCTCTTTTGTCGCCCAGTTTGAGACGGCTTTGAGGCGTTCAACTGGATCTTCAATGTTGGTGCCGGTGGTGGCTGAAAAAATGGAGACATTGTTTCCGCTTTGCTCAGCGTCTGCCGGGCGCACCGATACGGGAACCCCCGCTAGAACGGGTTTTTTGGGAAGCGCATTTGTTTCCATCAGATATTTTCGGATGGCGCTGCCGCTGATCGCCATCACCACGTCATTCACCGTGGCGTCAAAGTCTTTGGCAATTTCTTTGGTGCGAGCGAGAGGAAGAGAGAAGACATCCAGATGACGGTGCCGTGTGATGGGCACGTTGAAGGGTGTTTTTGGCGCATCGGAACGACCGAGCGATGGCATTGAGCCGTGCGCTAACTTGTCGATTTCCTTGCGCAGAAAATTTCCGGTTAATTGTTGGATGGAGTTGATTTGTGCCAGCGCATCTTCTGCACGGTGGCGCCATGCGCCCAACAGGGTTTCTTTTTCATGTGGTTTGCGTTTGTGTTCTGAAAGCTGCCAAAGCGGTTGCATGGGCCCGCTTGTTGTCTTTTCGTGCGAGAGCGCTTTTTCAACCAAGGCCATGCCCGCGACACCGTCAATGAGCGCGTGGTGGGTTTTCAGATAGACCGCGATCTGATTTTCTTCCAGACCGTCGATAAAATAGAGCTCCCAAAGGGGGCGTGTGCGATCGAGAAGCGGTTCATGCAACCGTTCAACCTGCCGCATCAGCTGGGTTTTGTTGCCGGGCGCAGGGAGCGCAATAAAGCGCACGTGATAGTCGAGATCGACGTTTTCATCCTCTTCCCAAGACGGCCAAACATCCAGTTTGGTCCAATCGGAATGCAGTTTTTGATTGAAGGGCGCGGAGACTTTCGTGCCTTGGAAACGCTTCATTAGTTTGGGTATGAAATCTCGGCGCTGGTGATATTTTTTGGGTAGGTCGAAGACCTGCACACTGGCGATGTGCATAGGGCATTCAATGTTTTCCGCTTGCAGGAATGCAGCATCCTGAACACTTAGGCGTTTCATTTTATTTCTCCCCCTCAACTTTTCCCAGCCTGAGTATGTTCGAGGAAAGCCACAACGTCAGCCGAAAACATCATTTGATCTCCCCAATGACTGGTTTGGTTTGTGTGCTTGCGCTTGGCCGATAGCCAAAAGGTTGACGAGGCAGAGAAACGAGCATACCATGCATATTGCGTACTTATACTACGTAAAAAAGAAACTGGGGAGGTCTGCGGGGAGGCAGAGCTCTTATGATGCGAAAGGGAGAGTGGTGGTTAGGATTACCTATGTCGAACACGATGGGACCAAACATGAAATTGAAGCACCAGAAGATAGATCTTTGATGGAAGTCGCCGTGGAAAACATGGTGCCTGGTATTGATGGGGATTGTGGTGGCGCGTGTGCGTGCGCGACTTGCCATGTTTATGTAGATGACGCATGGCTCTCGAAGTCTGGTGAAAAGAGCGAAATGGAAACCAGCATGCTTGATTTCGCAGAGGGCATTGAAAAAAATAGCCGTTTGGCGTGCCAGATTAAGACCAGTGCCGCGCTCGATGGCATTGTTGTTCGTATACCTGAATCTCAACATTGACGTTAATTGGAGGAGACCGAAATGAGCCAAGCAGCAGTTAAACCGGAAGATACGGGTATTCCAGATCCTTATTCATTGCCGCTCGATCAGATTGATATGGGCAAAGCCGAGCTGTACCCCGCTCAAGCGCATTGGGCCTATTTTGAGCGCCTGAGAAAAGAAGACCCCGTTCATTTTTGCGAGTCAGAAGAGTTTGGCCCGTATTGGTCGATTACAAAATTCAATGACATTGTGCATGTGGATACGCACCATCATCAGTTTTCGTCTGAACCCCAAATCGTGATTGGCGATGCGGTGGATTTTCAACCGCCGATGTTTATTGCGATGGACCAGCCCAAGCATGACGTGCAGCGCAAAGTGGTGACGCCGGCAGTGGCGCCGATGGCTTTGTCGGAAATTGAACCTCTCATTCGAGAGCGTGTTGGCAATGTTCTCGATAGCTTGCCGGTTGGAGAAACATTTAACTGGGTCGACCTCGTGTCGATTGAGTTGACCACACAGATGTTGGCGACCCTCTTTGATTTCCCATTCGAAGACCGGCGTAAGCTGACCTATTGGTCAGACGTTGCCGCTTCAGGACCTCAAGTGGGTGATAATTCCATGACGGAAGAGTTTCGCCTGCAAGAGCTGACAAAATGTCTGGAAGCGTTTGATGAGCTGTGGAAAGAACGGCTGGCTGAGCCTCGCAAAAATGATTTCATTTCGTTGATGGCTCATCACCCCGACATGCAGAACATGGACCCGATGGAGTATCTTGGGAACCTGATGCTGCTGATCGTCGGCGGCAATGACACCACACGTAATTCCATGTCGGGGGGGGTGGTTGCGCTTAATCAAAATCCAGCCGAGTTTGACAAACTGCGGGCTGACCCGTCGCTTATCCCGAATATGGTGTCTGAGGTTATCCGCTGGCAAACGCCATTGGCTCACATGCGCCGCAATGCGCTCGAAGATGTTGAGCTGGGTGGGAAGACGATTAAAAAGGGCGACAAGGTTGTCATGTGGTATATCTCGGGCAACCGGGATGACGACGTGATCGACCGGCCGAACGAGTTTATCATTGACCGTCCACGCGCGCGCCATCACATCTCATTCGGTTTTGGTATTCATCGCTGCATGGGCAATCGTTTGGCGGAAATGCAGCTGAAAATCTTGTGGGAAGAAGTGCTCAAGCGTTTCGACAAGGTTGAACTTGTTGGTGAGCCTGTCCGGGTCACATCCAATTTTGTGATGGGCTATTCAGATTTACCCGTTCGGCTCCACGCAAAATAGGCTGAAAAATGATTTCTCGGGCGGCTTCTTGCCGCGCGAGCCTCGCGCCCCTTTCCCCCAAGAAGGACGGCGCCAACGCCATTCGGTTTCGACCGGGTGGCGTTTTTCATTCGTAGGCTGTTTTTAAGCCTTTTTGTCTAATCTCAACGTGTTGTGGCCTTGGTGGTTAAAGTTGACGCTTCCGTCATTCTTGTTTAGGTTGTGCGGCTAACGCTACGTATATTTCTGGAGGAAAGATGTCCCAAGCAGTGCTGAGTGATCAGGAGCCTGACGTTTCTGATCCCAATTCAATTCCGCTAGACAAAATTGATATGTCGAATGGTGACTATTTCCAACACCAACAACATTGGGCGCTGTTTGATCGTCTTCGCAAAGAAGATCCGGTCCATTTTTTCGACAGTGAAGAGCTCGGGCGCTTTTGGTCAATCACGCGATATCAAGATATCATCGCGGTGGACACTAATCACAAACAGTTTTCGTCAGAGCCGTCGATTTTCCTGACGACAATCGAGAATGATGAAGATGATAGCTTCCGCCCTGAAACTTTCATTGCGATGGACCAGCCTAAGCATGATGTGCAGCGTAAAGCGGTAACATCGGCTGTTGCTCCGCCAGCTCTTGCCGAGCTTGAGCCGCTTATTCGCGAACGTGTTGGCAAAGTGCTCGACAGTCTTCCTGTTGGCGAGACGTTCAACTGGGTCGACAAGGTTTCCATCGAAATTACCACTCAAATGTTGGCAACTCTGTTCGACTTCCCATTCGAAGACCGTCGCAAACTGACTTTCTGGTCTGATGTGACGACGGCCGACCCTGTGACGCTTGAAAAAATGGGAATGACGCAAGACGAGCAACGGGCTGCCTTTTATGAATGTTTGGAAGTTTTTGGCGGCATGTTTGCTGAACGTGCAAATCTTCCTCCAACCAATGATTTCATTTCTCTGATGGCGCACAGCCCAGACATGAAAGACATGGACCCAATGAACCTGTTGGGCAATCTCATTCTTCTGATTGTTGGCGGTAACGACACGACACGCAATTCGATGTCAGGTGGGGTTCTTGCTCTCCATAATCATCCAGAAGAGTTTGCGAAGCTGAAGGCTGACCCTTCGGTTATCCCAAATATGGTCTCTGAGATTATTCGCTGGCAAACACCGCTTGCCTACATGCGTCGTACAGCGCTTGAAGATGTCGAGCTAGGTGGCAAGATGATCAAAAAGGGCGATAAGGTCGTCATGTGGTATATCTCCGGCAACAGAGATGAGGCGGCGATCGATCGTCCTTATGAATTCCTCATTGACCGTCCCAAAGCGCGCCAGCATCTGTCCTTTGGGTTTGGTATTCACCGCTGCATGGGTAACCGTGTTGGAGAAATGCAGTTGCGCATTCTTTGGGAAGAAATTCTGAAGCGTTTTGATCGTGTCGAAGTGGTCGGTGAAGTAGAGCGTCTTCACTCCAGCTTCGTCATGGGCATTACGGACCTGCCTGTCGTGTTGCACCCTAAAAAGGCTTGAAGCTGGCGGGTTTGCCGCAATTTCCACGTTTTTAACGTATTGACGCCATCCGGCCTGTTCCGGGTGGCGTTTTTTCTTGGAAAACGACCCGGTTCTCTCCCTTGAACCGGGCGGCACACTACTTACATACAAAGTTGACGCACCCGTCACCGTTGCTTATGGTTCGGGCCATCAAAAGCGCAAAACTCTGGAGGACATATGTCTCAAGCTGCTCTTAGCGACGCTGAACCAATCGCAATCGATCCCACGACAATTCCTGTGGAAGACATTGATATTGCACAACCTGAATTGTTTCGCACGCAACAGCATTGGGCTTTGTTTGAACGGCTTCGGAATGAAGATCCGGTTCACCTGTCAGAGTCAGAAGAGTTTGGTGCCTATTGGTCTGTGACACGGTATGAAGATATTCTTCACGTCGACACGAACCACAAAATTTTCTCATCTGCACCAACGATTGTTCTGCCGGACCTGGAAGAAGACTTCGCGCCGGAAATGTTCATCGCGATGGATCAGCCAAAACATGATGTGCAGCGCAAAGTCGTGTCGCCCGTTGTGGCACCTCCCGCGTTGGCGGACATGGAAGACCTGATCCGCGAGCGCGTGGGCAAGGTCTTGGACAGCCTGCCGGTAGGTGAGACGTTTAACTGGGTCGATAAAGTCTCGATTGAAATCACAACGCAGATGTTGGCGACACTGTTTGACTTCCCGTTCGAAGATCGCCGCAAACTGACTTTGTGGTCAGATGTAACAACGGCTGGTCCTGACGGTGGTGACACGGGCATGGATGAGGATGAGCGCCGGGCAGAACTTATCCGTTGCCTTGAGTGCTTTTCTGAGCTGCTTGCCGAGCGCGCCAAACTACCTCCAACCCCTGACTTCATCTCTATGATGGCGCACGACCCGCAGATGTCTAAGCAAGCGCCGTTTGAGTTGTTGGGCAACCTTATGCTCCTCATCGTGGGTGGCAATGACACAACGCGTAACTCCATGTCCGGTGGGGTTTTGGCACTTAATCAGTTCCCTGAGGAATATGCGAAACTGAAAGCGGACCCGTCTCTCATTCCCAATATGGTGTCTGAGATCATTCGTTGGCAGACACCACTTGCCTACATGCGCCGCACCGCATTGGAAGACACAGAGCTCGGTGGTAAGCAGATCAAAAAGGGCGATAAGCTCGCCATGTGGTACATCTCCGGTAATCGCGACACGCGTGCCATTGACCGGGCGGATGAATTTTTGATCGACCGACCTAATGCTCGCAAACATCTGTCCTTTGGGTTTGGTATTCACCGCTGTATGGGCAACCGTCTGGCGGAGATGCAAATCCGTATTCTTTGGGAAGAAATCCTGAAGCGCTTTGAGAAAGTTGAAGTAGTCGGCAAAGAAACGCGGGCGAACTCTGTTTTCGTTCACGGCATCACAGAGCTTCCTGTCCGCCTGCATCCTCTGTGAAGTTTCGTTGACGTTTGACGGTATAAGGGCTCGGCATTGCGCCGGGCCTTTTTGCTATCTGAAGGATGCGGAGATGAAGAAATACCTTGCTGTCTTGAGGCTCAAAACCGCAGGAAACCTCAGATTTGGTGATTTGGGCAAATCAGGTCATGCTCATGATCTTCTCAACCAATGAAAGGAGGTGATCCGATGTCCAGTGAGATTTCAAATCTGCCTAAGCAGAGAGTGCGTATCAAGTTGGTAGCGGGGCGACCTTCGCAGGCCATTTAGTACGTCGGATCACCCACGGGTAGCCCTGATGGCTTTCGTGAGTATCACTCAAGCGTTAGACAGATCTCTCACGCTTTTGGGGGCCGCTCTTTGAGCGGTCCCTTTTTTGTGGTCGTGGATTAGCCGGGTCAAATGCCGTTCGACGGTCTTTCTTGCCATTGCCTGGTTCTTCCGACTGGGATTTACTGCCACCTGTATCCCTAAACCGTTGATGAGCCCAATAAGCAGGTTCGCCTCGTGTTCTGCATCTGCATTGGGTGCCACTTCTTTGACAAGCGGCAGAAGCGCTGCAAACCATTCGTCCATTCGGGCATCATTTTCTTTAGCCAATGCCTTGTTGACGGTGGCGGCACTCCAGAAAGCCAACCAGACTTTGACCTCAATGCGCCGCTCTTCGTCCAAGGGCAGCGTTTGCTCTGCCATGCCGAGCAATTTCTCATACACGTCAAGATTAGAAGCGATGATCTTGCTGACACGTTTGCTGGTCGCCCTATTGGATGTCTGGAGTGAGGCAAGTATCAAAGCCTCTCGGTCGGCAAAATAATGCGTGATGCGACCCGTGGTGCAGTTCGCTGCCTCAGCAACTTTGCGCATTGTCACGCCTTCCAGGCCTTCTTCCGCAATAACGGCCCAGCTTGCTTCGACTAATTCGCGCCGGCGCGCGTCGTGATCCACAATTTTTGGCATGGCTCGAAACTAGGCGAAGAAAAATCTTTACACAACAGTTGTTTTGTATTAATTCTTTGCACAACAAATGTTTTGTGAAAGCTGGGGGCGAGGATGTTGGAATTTTTGCAGGGATTGCTGGTAATCCGCGATGTGGACCAGCTTGGCATTCTGCTCTTCTTGTTGGTTTTGGACGTCGGTCTGACATGGATATTGGGGCGCAAGTTTTATGAAACGTCAGACGCTTTTTGCTCGATCGCGATGGGGTTGTTTTATGCAGCAAGCATAGCGTTGGCAGCGGGAACAATTTTACTCTGCTTTTATTGGCTGCGTCAGTTTGCTTTTTTCGAGATCGACTGGTCGAGCAGCGTGTTGTTGATTGTTGCTGCCTACGTGATCGTCGATTTCATTTTCTATTGGTATCACCGCGCCATTCATGAGGTGCGCCTTGGCTGGGCAGCGCACGTGAACCATCATTCGAGTGAGCAATATAATGTGGGCACGGCACTTCGGGCATCCTTCGCAGAAGCCTGGTTTGAGCCTGTTTTCCTCATCCCGGCGATCCTCATCGGCATTGATCCGATCATGGTGATTGCGCTTTTGTCGCTCAACCATCTGTATCAATATTGGCTGCATACGCGGCACATTGGAAAACTTGGGCCGCTGGAATGGGTGATGAACACACCCTCCAACCACCGGGTTCATCATGGCTCCAACCTGCAATATTGTGATCGCAACTATGGCGGTACTTTCATCATCTGGGATCGGTTGTTTGGCACTTATGAGCCGGAAGACGAAGAAGTGGTTTATGGCATTCGACACCAACTAGAAACACGCAATCCTATCAAGGCTACCTTCCACGAGTGGATTGCTCTTGGCCGCGATATCAAAGCCTCTGGTTCGGTTCGCAATGCGATAGGTCATCTTTTCCAGCCTCCCGGCTGGATGCCTGATGGCAAGGGTGAAACGACGCGGCAAATGCAGGCGGCCGTGCGAAAATAGAGGCGCCGGTTTGTAGAGGGTTTTTGGGGCAACAAAATGCCAGGTGAGGAACAACAGCTGATGTTAGAATTTCTTCAAGGTCTTCTTGAGATTCGTGATGCGGATCAATTTGGTCTTCTGCTTGTATTCGTGTTGGGTGAGGTGGCACTTACCTGGGTGCTGCGGAAAAAATACTATGAAGCTGCGGATGCGTTTTGTTCGGTCACGATGGGGTTCTTCTATGTCACTAGCATTGCGCTTTCCGCTGGAACCGTTCTCCTGTTTTACTATTGGGTGCACCAGTTTGCGGTTCTCTCGCTAAATTGGTCCAGCAGTGTCGTTCTGCTTCTGTCTGCGTACCTGATCGTTGACTTTCTCTTCTACTGGTATCACCGGGCCATCCACGAAGTGCGACTAGGATGGGCGGCACATGTGACCCATCATTCCAGCCAGCAATTTAATGCGGGAACCGCGCTGCGGGCCTCGTTTGCCGATGCGTGGATGGAGCCCTTCTTTATGGTCCCGGCTTTGCTGGTGGGCATCGACCCTCTCATGATCGTCGCGCTCTTGTCTCTCAATCACTTGTTTCAGTTTTGGCTGCACACGCGTCATGTTGGTAAGCTTGGACCCATAGAGTGGGTCCTGAACACCCCGTCTCATCACCGTGTGCACCATGGGGCGAACCTGCAATATTGTGACCGGAACTACGGCGGCACTTTCATTTTTTGGGATCGCTTGTTTGGCACTTTTGAGGTGGAAGATGAGGAGGTGGTGTATGGCATTCGTCACCAGCTCGAAACGCGCAATCCCATCAAGGCGACCTTTCATGAGTGGATTGCGCTGGGAAAAGATATGAAAGCGTCTGGTTCTGTTCGCAATGCTTTGGGTCACCTGTTTCAGCCCCCGGGCTGGATGCCGGGCGACAAGGGGGAAACGACACGGCAATTGCAGGCGGCGGTTCAAAAAACCGCGGATTGAGCCACGAAAGACACGGTTTGCTTTGCCACGGGCGCTTTGCGAGCAAAATGGCAGAATTCCGCTGATCTTTTTATGAGAAACGCCGTATTAGGTGGTTCACAAACCTAACAAAGCTGTTATAAAGCGCGCTCTCCACCAGTCGTGGGGATACCTGACGCGGGATGGAGCAGTCTGGTAGCTCGTCAGGCTCATAACCTGAAGGTCGTAGGTTCAAATCCTACTCCCGCAACCAAATTAATACACAATATCAAACGCTTCAAGCCCGACCTAATCAGTCGGGCTTTTGCGTTTCCGGTTTACATCAACGCCACATCAACACCGGACCAGAAAAACGGCAACCACGCGCATGAGTGGGGATTCGCAGGCAGCCGCGTGCAAGGGAAGCAGCTTGCTATTCCGTTTGCTCAATCGCCAAGATCATCGCGAAAGCGATCCATCTGGTGCATCCGCTCGTGCAGGATGGTTACGATGCCAATGTCGCCATCCGAAAGCCACCGCCAGTACACGAAATGATGTGCGTGCCGAAAGTAAAAGCCATCGATGGCGAACTCCGCCGGTATTGGCCGTGACACTACGCCGTGGCTGTCGATCTTCTCGAAGGCGGCAAACAGATCCGTGATGTAGCGATCTGCCTGTTCGGGACCCCAGCGGTCCCGGGTGTAGCGATAAATGTCGTCTAGCCGGAGGGATGCGGCCTCCTGGACGCGCACGGCCATCCGGTTAACCGCGGTTCCGAGCGATCACATTGGCCGCCGTCAGAGGATGGTAGCTGTCCTCGGGCGCTGCGAAGGCGCGCGTCAGTTCGGCTTTCAGCCGGTTGAACGCTTCAGCCTCAGCTCGCTCCCTGTCGCGCCGGATCAGATCACGAACGTATTCGCTAATGTTTTCGTAGGATCCGTTCTCGCCGACGTTCGAAGCCACGAACTCACTCAACGCACCACTTATCCGTACGGTCATCGTCGTGGTCCTGGACATGGAATCCTCCTGCTTGTGTATTCAATATAAGCAAGAATGAACACGCGCGCAAGGTTTCCGCCATCATAGTGCTTGGCATTCGCCACACTGATGCCGGGCCACTGGCCGATCACGGTTGCAGTCGACGGCTTGCACAGCACAAGCTCTCGAGGAATGACGACAAGGCCCAGATCATTGATTCGATTACAACAACGCCCTTTGCTTGGACTGCTTGTGAACCCCTTTGGCAAGACCGCCAAGGTGATGGAACTCGATGGGCATCTACTCCGGATTGCCAGGGGCGGTCAAAAAACGTCTCTTTCGCTCGGATCCGTGACTGCACCGCCGATGGTTCGAAAGGGCGCGTTTGGCACCGTGCTGACAGTTCCTTCTGTTGCCTGCGACGATGTGATTCTGAAGGGCGCGGCCAATGTCGATGCCACAGCGTTTTCTGAAACCGTCAAAAATGCATGGATCAGCTTCAATCTTTCTGCCCTCGAGAAGGAAGCAAGCCGCTTTGATCGCATCCATGCGGGTGTCTTGGCGCTGTCGCACCCAACCCGCTATCCGGCTGCATGCCTGATTGCGCCCCTATTGGATGATGCCTGCGCTCTTGATGCGTCGCTGTTGTCGAAGCTGCAGCCTGAGGCCATCGGCGCCGATGCGTCCGAGCGTATCGCGGCCGTCCGGAGATTTGCTTCCGACGCGCAGACGGCGCGGGCCAACAGCATCGCTGTCTTTGTCGATGCTGAACTGGATCGCTGGAGAGACTTCTTTGATACGATCGAGAGCCAGCCGCTGACGCCAGAGCAGCGACTTTCCGTCGTTGTCGATGAAGACGCGACGCTTGTCCTTGCCGGGGCAGGATCGGGCAAGACCAGCGTGATTACCGCAAAGGCGGCCTATCTGCTCAAGGCTGGCATTCGCGAGCCGGAGGAGATCCTGCTGTTGGCATTCGCGAAGAACGCGGCGGAGGAGATGTCGGAACGGGTCGAGGCACGGTCAGGCGTGCCAATCGTCGCGCGGACGTTCCATGCCATTGCCTATGACATCATCGGCATCGTCGAAGGGTCAAAGCCCGCTCTGGCCGATCATGCCACCGACGACATGGCCTTTAGCAATCTGATCAAGCAGATCCTGAAGGACCTGGTCCACAGGCTGTCAGACGTATCCAAGGCGATCATCCAGTTTTTCGCGCATTTCCTAGTCGAGCCGAAGACCGAATGGGATTTCCAGACCAAGCACGAGTTCTACACCCACATGGAAAGCCAGGACCTGCGAACGCTGCAGGGTGAAAAGGTTAAAAGCTACGAAGAGCTCCAGATCGCCAACTGGCTTTATGAAAATGGCGTCGAATACGAGTACGAACCTGTCTACGAGCACAAGATTCCTGAAACCGGCAGGCGCGACTACCAGCCGGATTTCCGCCTGACTGAAAGCGGCATATACATCGAGCATTTCGGTGTGCGCCGCCAGAAAATGGCTGGTGGCAGCGAACGGCTGGTCACGGCACCGTTCGTCGACCGCGACGCATATTTGGCTGGCATGGAGTGGAAGCGTCAGGTCCACGCCGATCATGAGACCACCCTGATCGAGACCTACAGCTATGAGCGGCAGGAGGGGCGTTTGCTGACAGGCCTTGCGGAAAAGCTGGCCCCGCATGTGACTCTGAAGCCCCGCCCGGCCGATACGATCTACGACCAGATCGTCGAGCTCAAACAGGTCGATGACTTCTCGAAGCTGCTGGGGACCTTCCTTCGCAAGTTCAAAAGTGGCGGTTACAGCCTCGCCGACTGCGAAACCAAATCCGAGCGGATGAAGCTCGGCAAGCGGGCCAAGGCGTTCCTGGACGTGTTCGCGCCGGTCTTCGAGGAATACCAGAAGCGACTCGAGGGCCGGATCGACTTTGAGGACATGATCCTTCGCGCCGCGCAATACGCCGAGACCGGCCGCTACCTCAGCCCGTTCCGCCACATTCTGATCGACGAATTCCAGGACATCTCGCAAAGCCGTGCGAGGCTGGTAAAGGCACTGAAGTCCCAGCATTCGGACGTGCGCATCTTCGCCGTCGGCGATGACTGGCAGTCGATCTTTCGCTTTGCCGGGTCCGACATTCATCTGATGCGCCATTTTGGGGCCGAATTCGGTGGCAGCTTCGGCGACGAGTCGGGCGTGCACAGAACAGTTGATCTCGGTCGAACCTTTCGTTCGGTCGACCAGATCGCTTTCGCGGCAAGAACCTTCGTGCTTCGCAATCCTGCCCAGATTGAGAAGCAGGTCATTCCGGCCGGGACAGCAACAGAACCGGCCATCAGTATCGTGGCCGTGCCGCGCGCCGAGGAAGAGCGAAAGCTGTCTGACGTCCTCGCGGCATTGTCGGAACGGCCGAACACGGACCCGAAGCCAGCAAGTGTGCTGCTGCTTGGTCGATACCGTTTCAATGAACCTCGCATGCACGAGTTGCGGCGCCGGTTCCCGCAGCTGCATATCACCTTCAAGACTATTCACGCCTCGAAAGGCCTGCAAGCCGATCACGTGATCCTCTTGAATGCCGACAGCGGTCGGATCGGATTTCCTTCGGAGATCGTTGACGACCCCCTTCTTTCCTTGGTCTCACCGGAAGAAGAGGCATTTCAGAACGCGGAAGAACGGCGCGTCATGTATGTCGCAATGACACGAGCCCGCCATACCCTGACGTTTCTCGCCTCGCACGCGCGCCCATCTTCCTTTGTCACCGAACTCAGGAAGGATCCCGCCTACGGCATAGTTGCGGTGCCCGACGCGGAACCGGAAGTCCATGTTTGCGGAGAATGTGGCGGACGGTTGCTGGGAGTGACGGGGAAGGACAGTCGCATCTGGTATCGTTGTGAGCATGTCCAGCATTGCGGAAACCTGCTTCCTGCATGCCCGTCTTGCGGAACTGCTCTGCCACGCCAGGCGGAGGGAACGAACGAGGTTCGATGTGGTTGCACTGCCAGTTATCCGCCCTGTCCGGAATGCAAAGATGGCTGGCTGGTCGAGCGCAGCGGTAGATACGGGGGGTTCCTCGGCTGCGTTCGCTATCCGACCTGTGTTGGTAAAGCGAAGATTTCGACCACAGAACGGCCCGCCGCCGTCAAGTCGAGACGCCGGAAACGGCCCTGACATCGGGTGCACAATTGTGCCCATTTCCGCGCGCGACAGCGGACGAGGTCGCATGCCATCATGTCCGCGCAGCGACTCGCTGCCGTTCTTTGAAACCGTGAATCCGCGAAACGGGCCGGGCATGACGTTGCGGTCGAGGCGTCAGGCGCTTCCCGTAGGCAATTGCCCGGCCCCTTTTTACCTGCAAGCCCGCGCCTGATCGCGCATCACGGCGTAGTCGCTGAGCATCCGGATCACTACCGCGTCCTCCGGCAGGGTAGCCACCTCGGCAGCGGCGCGCGCCTGGTCGGTTGCGCTGTAGGGCACTACGGGCGGACATGGCGCGCGTGCGTCAGAACTGACCGTCGCGCATCCGCTGAGCCAGAGCATCGCGATCAGGGGGACGACGGCTGGCGGCGTCGAGCATCTGGCGTTGGACGTCATGGGTTTTCTCCGATGTTTGCAAACGTTCCGCCAGCCGCCCAGCGCGCTCACCGGCGCGGCGAAGGTTCAGAAGGAACAGGGCGATGGTGGTGGCGGCCAAAGCTAGGCCCAGCGCCTTGCGCGCCGGGCCGCTGGCGAGGATCGCAGTGATCCAGCCCGTCACCGCTGGCCTCGTTTCCAGTCCTCGACCCTAGCATGGATGGCGACGGCGATGCCGATCAGGGCGACGGCAATGAACACCCAGCGCAGGGTGTCGAGGTAGGGTACCAGCGGCAGGATGGCGGATTGGGTTTCAGCCAGGACGTCCTGTGCCACCTCGACACCCGCGGCACCGATGGTCGCCACCCCGGCCGCGCCGCCGCCTTTCAGCGTGCGGCTCTCGGCCAGCACCTCACGTGCGGGCGGCACCTCCGGCACGAAGGGCGTGGGGCGTGCGGGAAACGGTTCGCCCCAAGACCGCGCGGGGCCGAGATCGATGTGCATGAAGCCCGAGCGGGGATAGGTGCCGAAGCCCAGAAACCCCACGGCGCGGGCCACCTCGGCAAACGTGGCTGGGTCATGGTTCGACATGGCGATATCAAACGCTGTCCCGAGCATGTGCTTGGAAGCAGGTGCTCCGCCCACGGCGCGGTTGTGAGCCGGACTGCGGTAGGCCGAGCGCACGATCAGCGGTTTTCCAAGGCGGTTGCGCAGGGTCTGCAGCTTCTCCAGTGCAGGTTCGTTGACCAACAGCTTGCCGGTGCCGCGGCAGGCAATCTCTGCCGGGCTGAAATCTGGCCAGCGCCAAGCGCTTTCGGGCACGTCGCGCCAATGGTCGTAGAATGTCGTGGTCATGGGGTCCTCCAGAGACGAAAAAA
>Ga0222662_1001010_pt1 | contig 15994 bp, 25 predicted proteins | sample AntAcemetagen600_FD_179821 | JGI IMG/M metagenome (GOLD analysis project Ga0222662, IMG submission 179821) | Saline water microbial communities from Ace Lake, Antarctica - #600 | ecosystem: Environmental > Aquatic > Non-marine Saline and Alkaline > Saline | place: Antarctica: Ace Lake...
ACACGGATTTGCATTTGGTTTCCCTGTTGGCTGTTTGTATTACCAAAAAGGCTTTGTGGGTGATTGTAAAATAACTTATGTAATTGACTGATGGTAGCCATTGCATATAACGAATAAGTATAAGACCCGTTTTTTCTATGGGTTTTATACATTGTTACCCATAGTTATTTTTGTGCGGTGGCAAATTAATTTGAAAAATTAAAATATTTATGATAGATTTAAGATTAGGCGATTGCCTTGAAGTAATGAAAACGATTGAAGATAATAGTATTGATTCTATTATTTGTGATTTGCCTTATGGAACTACTGCTTGTAAATGGGATAGTGTAATACCTTTTGATTTACTTTGGGAACAATATAATCGAATTATAAAAGATAATGGTGCTGTTGTGTTGTTTGGAAGCCAACCTTTTACAAGTGTATTAGTGAATAGCAATATAAAAATGTTTAAATATGAATGGATTTGGGAAAAAGATGGTGGTAGTAATTTTGCTACGGTTAAATATATGCCAATGAAGGAACACGAAAACATATTAGTTTTTGGGAAAGGAAAGATTAAATACAATGAACAAAGGCAAGAGAGGATAGGAAGCCGAAAAGGTAAAAAAACAACCACTACTGATAGCGGAAGAAAAGATAGTGTTTACGGAACTCAAAAGGGTGGAAAAACATTTGATGTGCAAAAATTAAGATGCCCAAGAAGCATACAGAGATTTAATAGAGAAAGAGGACAGCACCCAACTCAAAAACCTTTAGCCTTGTTAGAGTATTTAGTAAAAACTTACTCTAATGAAAACGATACTATTTTAGATAATACTATGGGAAGCGGAACAACAATGTTAGCGTGCAAAAACCTAAATAGAAACGGAATAGGTATTGAGAAAGACCCGCAATACTATGCCGTTGCAGTAGCACGTGTAGATGGCTAAAAAAATTATTATGGGTAACATGGGCTATCACCAATATACCTGTTACTCTAACAAATAAACATGCTAACACCAACATACAGATTCGGCAATTAAATACTTTGATTGCTGAAAACGGTGAGTAGCATTAAATATAACCCTGATTAACCAATTTTTTTAATAGGTAAGAATTGATTAAATTAATTATTATTGAACGAGTTGACACCGAATGTATGGAGCACAATCGCAGTTTAATCTCAAAAACTAATCCCGACTTTTTTAGGTAGCTCCATTACCTTTAAGAGTTCGGGATTTTTTTATACGCATACTATGGAAGCAGTAAAAAGAAGATCCCCTAAAGATGGGTTATTGTCATGAATAACGGATGGATTAAATTACATAGGCAGTTTACGGATTGGGAATGGTACACAGACCATAATACACTTATAGTCTTTATTCATTGCTTATTAAAAGCTAACCATAAAGATAGGAAGTGGAGAGGTGAAATTATTAAGCGTGGAGAGTTTTTTACTGGTTTAGAAAAGTTTTCTATTGAAGTAAATCTATCTATGCAGAAAGTTAGAACATCTTTTAAGAAATTAGAAAGTACGGGAGAAGTAACAAGGACAACAACAAGCAAAGGTACTAGGGTAATTGTTTGTAATTACAATACTTATCAGAGTGAAGAAAAAGAAACTAACAAGCAAAGCAACAAGCAACTAACAAACAAGCAACAAACCAATAACAAACAAGTAACAACTAACAAGAATGATAAGAATGATAAGAATGATAATAAGAATATAAGCCCGCTCATTGAAAATTTTGAAAGAGTTAAACAAATGGAGAGGCCATTAACAGAGGAACAAGTGGAAAAACTTATTAAAGACTTTGACAGGGAAACAGTAATAGAAATTTTACAGGATATGGAAAACTATAAGAATCTTTTAAAGAATAATGTTGATGCAAACTTAACTGCACGAAGGTGGATTAAGAAAAATGGATATAAAAAAAATGAAAACAATATAGCAATAGGTGTTTTTAAATGAATCAAATACCACCACAAGCAACGGAGATAGAAGAAAGTTTATTAGGTGCAATGCTTTTAGAGAAGAACGCATTAGAAGCCTTAGATTTATTAAGCGCTGATGATTTTTACGATCCAAGAAATCAAATCATATTTAAAGCTATTGGAACTCTTCACTCTGAAAGAAAGCCAATTAACTTATTAACAGTTGAAACCTACTTAAAAGATCGAGAAGAAAGTATTGAATCTTTTTACTTATCAGATTTAACAAGTATAGCACGTTTTGGGAATGAAGAGTATTTTTCAGAAATCATTCGAGATAAGGCGCAAAAACGTAAAGTGATCTCAGAATGCGTAAAACTAATTGAACAAGCTTACAGTTCAAATTCAACGGCTTACGATTTAATTGACGCTATGATTGGAGTGCTTACTTTGGTAGATGGTTCAAGTAATGAGCAAAAATCATTTACACCGAGCGAAATTCACGAGCGAGAGCTAAATACTCCGAAAGTAAAAAAGATTTATACAGGCTTTTCAATAATTGATAATAGTATTTATGCAAGCTCAGGGGCTAACTTAGGCCATGTTGAAGTAACTATGGCTGAATCTGGACATGGTAAAACGGAATACGCTCAGATGATAAACGGAATGCGAGCGAATAGAGGCAATAAAATACATTGGTTTCAATTAGAAGATTACGATGTAAATACAGCTAACTATTTTTTACGCAACTATCCTGATAAAATGGATAACGTAATAATTTGCGATTCTCTAGAAGATATTGAAGCGATAAAAAGAGAAGCCAGGAAGTATAAAAAAGAATTTGAAACCGATGTAATAGTTATTGATTATGTTCAAAATGTGGACTGCTCGCAAAAGTTTCAAGCAGATAAAATTGAGTTTGTAAGTAAAGAATTAAGAAAGCTTGCTAAACATCTTAGAGTAGTGGTCCATTTGTTAAGTCAAGTAACTATTGCAGGAGATCGTAGAGGTTGGAAATTAGAACCTACTTACAACGATGTGCGTTGGAGTAAGCAATTAAAACAGGATGCTCATTTAATGACTTCGGTATTTCGGCCAAATAAAGTTGATGAACTAATTGAAGTTGATCTGATGGGTACAAACAAGGTCAAAGATTGGAACGGCAATAAGCAACCGTTTGATTCGGTTTATTCCCGACAGGTAAAAGTAAGAGGCGGAAAACAGGAGTTTTCAAGATTGCACATGATTCATGGAGATTTAGGATTAAAGCCATATTCACCTATTTAATTGATAAATAAACTTTGCAAGTAAGGTTTACTAATGACTAACACTGTGGTATAACTGTGTTTAAGTTTGCTGTAACAGTCACCCTATCCTTAGACAATGATGTACTTAATGATTCATCTATAAATTGGTACTGAACACAATTACGAAAAGAATGAGCTTCCTCTTCAGTAGCAAATGTTAAGGTTATATTTCCTTCCTGGATTAACTCTTCGTAATACGGTCTATATTTTGAATTACTTATTTTTCTCATTTCGTTTAGTTGTTGTAATAAATTTTTTTGATTATTAATTCTACCACTTTAGTTAACTACAATAAGCTAAGTTCGTGCCTTACTTTTAGAAAATATTGATAAGCATTTTCATATCCCTCATATTCTGTTGGTATCATCTGAGCGTGTTCCATTACTTCGTTTACACATATTTCTGCGTGTTTAATTGCTATCATAGTACACAATATTTCATTTCCGCAATCAGTATCTTCATTCATCAATATTATTCTAAAAGAATCTACTAAGTCGTTTGCTTTTTGTTTTGGTGTCATAATTTAATTTTTTTGCTTCTAAACCGCTTACAGTAGTTAACAATGTATATAGTTTATAAGCCAATTAATATTCGTTTTTAATTTGTAAATTTCTTCTATGGATTACAAAACCATATACTAAACGTTATAATTTGTTTGATTTAAAATAATAAATATGAATGATAAAGAGAAAATAGAAAATATGGCTGCTTGTATGTTGTCAATTTTAGATAGTTTAAAGCTGTATGACAATGATAGCCTTTTACTTGACGATGAAACATTATCTGAAGTAATGTTTAGAAAAATGAGAGGATACGGAATTGACCTAAATAAAGAATTAGGATTTACCCACTTGAAACCCGTTAGTAAAAATAAATTATAACCCTCATTAACACTATCTAAAGAAAACGGCTTTCCTATTTCTTTCCTTATTTTATCTTCTTTGCTTTCCAAATAGTAAAGATTTATATTATTTATAGTTCAATATGTAAAGCTAAAACTTCTAAAGGCAAGCGATGTTCTAACTCAGCATTAGAAGGAAGTGATTATTGTGGGATTAAATCTCACCAACCTAAAGAAGAGAAATGAAACTGAATTTGAAATTAATTATCAAGCTGAAATTTTTATAGATATGATTGAGAAAAAAGAAGGGGAGAAAAAAATTATTAAAACGGGTAAGTAGCGATGAACTTTCAATTGATCAGTATCGTAGCACTTGCACACAACTAAACTTGATAAATTAGACAAAAGTTAGCATTGTAGTTAACGGTTTGGCTATGTTGTCGGATTTTGTTTTTCACAAAATATGCAATATAGGTAGTGTTATACCCTGTTTTTTGAGGGTTGGCAAAATAATTTACAAAAAAGTGTATTTTTATTAGGTGGTTATTACAGATTACTGTATATTAGTAGTATAATAATTAAAACAAAAGAAATTATGAAAACTTTACAAGACGTTTATTTATCGCAAGAAGCATTTGACAAAGACCTTGACGAATGTTTAACTATAATTACTTACCCAAGTAAAAGAAAACCTTTTTATGTGTGTGAATATATTTCTCCTGCACTTTACAAAAGAAAAGTAAATATATACGTAAATAGATAATGAGCAAAGACTTAATAAAATGGAGTGAATTGAGCCGTAAATTAAGCGGTTCAGATAACTCTATACGACAAAATAAAGTACCTAAGAAATACAAACGAAAAGTAAATCGTTTGCTATGGATTCTCGATTTGTGGGAGCGTTGGGCAAATAGGGTATAACGTATGCTATCAGTATTGTTGATAACACCTAAATACTTAGAGTAAAAGGAACCTATAACAAAAGGAAAAATTAAATACATTTACCCACTAGATAAGAATTTAAGTAATATGTGTAAACAATTATCAAAACCATATTCAGAAATTAATGCGTCATTAGCATAAGGTAATGCGATTCACATTCCAATGAGTAGATGGAGTTCGGAGCTACCATGACGCTCTAAATTAACAGTAATAAAATGGCTTACAAAACAGAGGAACTTTACAAAAAAGCACTAGAAGCAATAGAAGCGAATAATTTGTTCTTCTTAGCTGATGTATATGGTTATCTAGGTATATCACATGATACTTATTACAATCATTTTCCAATAGATTCTGAACAATCGGAATACATAAAAGAAAAGATCGAAGCCAATAAGATTAAAACGAAAGTATCTATCCGTTCAAAGCTTCATAAGTCAACTGCTCCTGCTGCTTTAATATCCTTGTATAAACTTATCTCAACAGATGAAGAGCGTAAAGCCTTGTCAATGGTTTATAATGACCATGTATCCTCTGATAAGTCAATGAGTCCTAAAGGATGGGAAAGTTGGTACGACAGAGACAGGGGCAAAGAAGATAAAGAATGACGGCTTCCGTTCCTATAATGAATCCAAACCTTCAAGACTTTTGGGATACCAGGTCTAGGTTTAAAATATTATATGGTGGAAGGGATAGCACCAAGTCAAATGACACCGCCCTTCATTCTATCCGGTTAGCTAATAACATTCCTTTTAGATTCCTTTGCACTCGGATGTATCAAAACAGATTAGAAGATTCTGTTTATACCTTACTGAAAAAAGAGATAGAAAGATTCGGATTCAGGAATGATTACAACGTACTCGGTAATAAGATTATAAATACAAATACGGGCGCTGAATTTCTATTTTATGGATTAGCTAGGAACATTGACGAGATTAAATCTATTGTAAAGATTGATGTACTATGGATTGAGGAAGGTCATAATCTGACAGAGGAAATGTGGGACACCTTAATTCCTACATTAAGAGAAAGCGGAAGCGAGATATGGGTTACATTCAATCCTAACTTAGCAACTGATTTCAGCTATAAAAGATTGGTAGTAAACCCTCCAAAAAACGCTGTAGTTAGAATGATTAACTATGATGAAAATCCTTTTCTATCCGATACCAGCAAGGCTACTATCGCAGAAATGAAAGAAGAGGATTATGATAAGTATCTTCATATTTACAAAGGCATCCCAAAACAAGATGATGAGGACGTAATTATAAAACGTACGTGGTTAGATTCATGTATAGACGCTCATGTCAAGCTAGGCATTGAACCGACAGGCGAACGGATTACAGGATATGATGTTTCAGATGATGGAAAAGATGAGAGCGCTTATGTGAACAAATACGGGATTCTAATCACAAAAGTTCATCAATGGAAGGCGAAAGAAGATGAATTAGTCAAGAGCGCAAAGATAATACGCAATGAAGCCGAGCGGTTTAAATCATTTGTAAGGTATGACAGTATCGGGGTTGGTGCAGGAGTTGGGTCAAACATCAAGGAGCTTAACAAGATCAACGAAATTAAGGTTAAATATGAAGCGTTCAATTCAGGCGGTGCGGTTGTAAACAAGGAAAAAGAATATGAAGCAGGGGTTAAATACAAAGATTACTTCTCTAATGTTAAAGCTCAGGCGTGGAAAGAGGTAGCTGACAGGGTTCTGAAAACTCATAATGCTATTACGAAAGGGGCAAGCTACGACCCAAACGAGATTATAAGTATATCTAGTGAGTGTGATTTTTTGGAGAATTTACTAACAGAATTAAGCACTCCAAGAAAAGATTACGACCTAGCAGGAAAGTTCAAAGTAGAGAGTAAAAAGAATTTAGCGAAAAGGGGCGTAAAAAGCCCTAACTTAGCAGATGCGTTCGTTATGGTATTTGCGCCGATAGAAAAAGGAATGTATACCGATTCAATAAAACCATCATTTATAGATTTTTAACTATGTCAGACAAATCAACGACCTACAACGGTTATGAATTACAGAGAGCTAAATGGCGCTATTCACAACAAGTATATGATGGTTCAGCTTTTGAATATGGTGAAGGGCTTAACGATGGAAGTAATGGCTCTGAGACACTCAACACCGCACAATATTACATACCTAAAAAAGAGCAAAGAGAATCAGATGAGCAGTATAAAGAAAGATTAAAGCTTATTGATCCTGCTACCTACTTTGCCACAGGAGCAGATTCGTTAGTGGGTACAGTTTCAACATCAGAGAGTGAAGATATTAGAACTTTTACAGACGATAAAGGAAGGGGATTGGGTGATCCAACGGACCCATCAAGTTTAGCCTATCAATTTATAAACGATTCAAATGGTAACGGATTAAATTGGGAGTTTGTTCCCAAAGAAGCGGGTATAAAGTTAGTCATTAAGCATAATGTATATGTACTTGTTGAGGGCGTTTCTCGGAATAGTGAAGATGAACAAATAGGAGGTTCAAAGGTTCACATCATTGATCCGGAAGCAGTGATCAATAAGCTTTATAAAAACGGTAGCTTAGTAGCTGTTAGAGTAAAAGAGATTAGAGATGTCCGTACATCTATGGATAGCAAAGAATCAAATGTAGAGTGTTTCATTGATTATGAGCTTGATGGATGGAAGCGATGGAGATATGATGAAAATGGTGGTAAAATACCTGTTGGTGATAATCCAGAGGGAACGTATTCGTATTGGAGAACGAGAGAGCGAAAAGAAAAGATACTTCCAATATTTGAAGTGAGACTACCTCTAGATAGACCTGTTGGATATATTTGGGCTAAGAAGTGTTTAGCTATTGCCAACCTTGAAAGCGCTTTAGACCATGCTTACCGTAATACTTCTTTTGCGTTCTTTTCTCCAGCTATGAGTAAGACACAATATGATGAGTTTAAGGAAGATTATAAGAAAGGATTTAATTCGGCCAGAGTTGATCCTGAAAGCAAGCAAGCGCACTCATTCATAGCGCCTCCTTCTGACCACTTTGATTCAATGAAAGCTTATATTGAACAGAAGATTAAGAACTTCTTCTACAATATGTTCAAAGATTATGGAGACGTAGCCAAAGAACGGACCGCGGCAGAGATACGCTTAGAGTCGCAGACTGGTATTGAGGCGTTCTTAGTCTTACTTGCTGGTCAACTAGATGAAATGGAAAATCAAGTATTTTGGAGGCTAGAACAAGCTAATTTTCCAGATAGCCCCGAAAATTGGGGAATCGCTAAAGTTCATCGAAGTAACGACTTTAATTCTGTAAATGTGGATGAGGTATTGAACAACCTTCAAGCTCGATATCTAGGAAGCCTTTCTATTCCACTTACTAAAAACGGATGGGTGGAGTTTTTATCTAAAGCTTATCTATTATCGGATATTACTGTTCCAAAACGTGATGAACTTGAGGCGCTTGCAGATAGTTTAATCGCAGGTAATACTCAAGAGCGTAGTCTATTAGAAGAGTTTGGGGTATGATAATATAAGATATGCCTGACTACTCAAACGCATACCAACGAGCAACACAACAGGCTAGAGAGCTTGCTTTGTCAAAAAATGGAGTTCCTAGAACTGCTTATGAAGCATTGCTACAAGTCTATGCGAGAGCCATTAACGATATTTATAAAGATATCAATTCAGGAGCTATCACAAAAGAAAGAGCTAATTTATTACGTGAAGCAATAAACAAACGTATGATTCAGCTTGGCGCTCGTTTAGGGATAATACTCGAAAGCCAACAGCGTTCAGTAATGGGTATCGCTATTGCAGGACATCAACGAGGTATTAGAGATCTTCAGAGGTTGAGTAGCTTAACGATAAATGCTAACTTTGCTGGAATACCTGATGAAACGCTTCAGTTAATGATGGTAAGAAGAGGAATGTTTGGAGCTGATAATTATGCAACAGTAATAAAGAGAGGGCTTAAATCTGCTTCTAAAGACATTGATCGTATTATTTCTTCAGCTATAGCGAGGGGTGTAAGTGCTGAACGTGCATCTCAGGAAGTCGCAGGTGTTTTAGTCAGTAATGATTCAACAGGGGAGCTTATGAAGCTTGTAAGTAAAGAAGGAAGGTTGACTAAATCAGCAGTAAACAAAGCCCTTAAAGAGGGGAATATAAACCCCTTGAACTATAAAAAAGCCCGTTCTGCATTCTACGATTCAAAGCGAATTATGGTATCTGAAATCAATACAGCATTCAGAGAGGCTGATATACTTTCACAGTTACGCTCTCCGGTAGTGAAAGCCACTAAGTGGAACTTATCCGGTAGGCATTCTGTTCCTGATATTTGCGATGTTTTCGCAGAATCCGACATCTTTGGGCTTGGCTCAGGTGTATATCCAACGGCTAATGTTCCAGGCAATCCGCATCCTTTCTGTGCTTGCAACACAACATCCGTAATTGCAGACATTGAGGAATGGGGAGAAGATAAGCCTCAAGCAGTTCAACCACCTAGATTAATGGTGAACAAATACGGTAAGCTATTCAAAGAGCAGACACCACACTATGCCAAGACTCAGATAAATAATGCGAATGAGTATCTAGGTCTGGCTTATCAAGTGAGTAAGAAGATAAGGGCTGCTTAGTTTAGTGCTATCAATTCAGATGGTGTGTCATAGAAAAATTTATAATTGTCCATCTTCCTACTCATTCTGCTATTTCCGTAAACATTACCCTCTTCAATGCACTTTTTAATATCGTTCATCTCAGCATAACCAAAGTCATGAGAAGATCCACCAAGTATAAAGGCTTTCTTCTTGTCATCGAATCTAAACCATCCACCGCCTTTTACTTTTTCTTTGTCAGTTGCTAGTTGTTTATGAAAAGTGCATTTAGCCATTATCAAGTTTTCGCCTTCAATTATAAATTTAGAATGTACCATTTTATTAATTTTTAGTTGTTAAAGTCGTGCCAGTATATAACACTGGTTATAGTGCATTGGCAAAAAAGCCAACGACACCATACCCTAAACGTCGTTATGCGTAATACTAAGATGTAGCCCCTGCCAAACAAGCATGGTGCATAAAGTCTCTAGCTTCAACTACATCACCATCTTCATCGACCTTTAAGAAGTCTTCGATAGGAGCAATCTTAATATACTTAATTAGCTCATCTGTATCTTCTTCATAGGTAGACGCTTCTTTAATATAATTAGATCTGAAATATTCTACCTCAGACTCTATCAAACTATCGTAAGCAGTGGCAGTGTCTAACTTGCCTAAGTATTCACGTAAATCATTTTCAGGTGTGCTCATTGTTTTTCTTTCTTTAGTTTTATAATTTATTTAGTTAATAATCCGCACTACACACAACCTCCGATAAGATGCCATTAAAACGGCACTTCATCTATCCGTTATCTTTCTCGCTCTTTTTAATATAGGCTTCATAAACAGCATCCTTAACTAACTGTCTTTGTGGTGTATCCCGTTTCTTGCTAATACTGATTAGTTTTTTCTTCCATTCTTCAGGAACTTCTGCTTCTACTCTAGCCATAGTATTTTTCTTTGTGAAATGTACGTGAAATGTACGTGAAAACTATCTAAAAAGGAAATAATTATAACGAATTTCTTTTATTCATTTCCCATATTGATAGTGAATTACATAGCAGTGTGTAATCCACTAGCCCACCGAGTACGCATCTCGGTAATTATGCGGAATTGTTACGGGCACAATTAATCAACACTGTGTTATATCTATGAAAATCAAAGTCTTAATCAATGGGGAAACCCACGAAGTAGAACAATCAGCTATTGACGCTGGAAACCTTTTGCTTGTTGATCCAGATAATCCTCCAAAGGGCTTATTCAATCAATCGGGCGTTAACGAAGTTGTTTCAGCAGCTAAACAAGGGCTTAAAAATCCTAATACGCTAATAGATGACCTAGATTTTCAAAAACAAGTTCTTTCAAAGTTTGACATCGCATTGGATGATGACGGTAAACCAAAAGGTTTGAAGGCTGGCGATGATGATGAAGCCAAATTTAGAGCGTGGAGTGAGAAACATTTAAACCCACTCAAAAGCGAACTAGAGCAAAAGGATTCAGTTATTCAGAAGCAGAACAAAAATCTTGTAAATGCAACCGTTGACGGTCTAACTGCTCGGTACTTAAAAGACTCAGCATCAAATAACACCTTCATTAAAAAAGGCGTATCTGATTCGTTTAAGTTTGATCCTGAAGTTGGGAGGGTAGTACCTCTTGATGAAACAGGAAGCCCAGCAAGACATGGCAATGGAAACGTAATGACTCCTGAAGAATGGTTTCAAAATGAAACTAAAACAGGAAGCTTAAAAGACGTTGCAAAGGATAACAGACCAGGTTCATCGGGATTTCAAGGCGGTTCAACAGCTGGAGAGACTATTTCCATAAAAGAATCGGATGCTAAAAACGCTGTCAAATACGAAAAAGCGATTGAAATAGCGGCCGAACAAGGCAAAAGCCTAGAAATTATAAAAGATTAATTACCGTGACGATATTAGTCACGGTTTAAACCCAAGACTAATATCATGCCCAATTCAATAGACGATTCCAAACGCATTATTTATGCGCAAAGAGCTTTCGCAGCTTTAAAAAACTCACTCGGATTTGTAGGCTCTGTATATAGAGACTATGACGAGGAAGCCCGAAGAAAGGGCGATACTATTCAAATTGATGTACCTTCTAGCTTCGTAGCTGGGAATGTAGTAGATCAATCAGATGAAAACGCTTACGAAACTTCAAAAATAGATATTTCTCTTAACAATTGGGAAGGCGTGAAAGCCCCTATGAATGATAAAGAGCTAACCGAAGTATCTGATAGCTTCATAATGAACCATTTAGCGCCTGCTGCTGATGCTGTAGCTCTTAATGTAGCACAAGATGTTGCTGATCTGTCATTGCTAGTACCCTGGTACAACACAACTACTTCAGATATTGTTGATGATATTACACAAGTTGAAGCCGATTTATTTGGACGTAAAGTTCCAACGGGTGGAAAAACAGCCCTTCTTAACGGTACAAAATATCGTGACCTATTAAGAGACCCTGTATTTAACAGCGTAAACCAATCGGGTGGTGATGAAGCGCTTAGAAAGGCTCAGATTCGTGAAGCTTTTGATTTCGATATTATGCGATCTCAAGTAGTGGTTGACCATGTAGCAGGAGCCTTAGTTGCTGGGACAGCCATTCAACTTAATGCAGCCGTTGCAAAAGGAGATACCACTATGGTATTTAAAGATAGTGGCGGGTCTCTTTCAGGAACGGTTAAGAAAGGCGATACTTTTTCCATCGCTGGAAATACACAAAGATATGCAGTAGCAGCCGATGCAACGGCAGCTAGTAACTTGATTACTGTTACTGTATCTCAAGCTACTCCAGTTGCTTACAGTGCAAACGATGTTGTAACCATTAGACAGGAAGATAAAGCCTTGAATCTTGGTTATCACAGAACGGCTTTTGCTCTTGCAATGCGACCACTTCCAGAAGTGCCAAACTCAACGGTTATAACCGATCCAAACTCAGCGCTATCTATGAGACTTCAAATGTGGTATGACAATGACAATACTAAACATTGGTTCAGAATTGACGCTCTTTGGGGTGTTAAAACTCTTGACGTTAACAGAGCGCAACGCTTAGAAAGCTAATTTATAGGGAGGGCTTTGGCTCTCCCATTTTTTTCAACTCAATTATACAACAATGGGAACTATACCAACTATCACTATCGAATTTTTGAAAGGAGGAACGGGAATTATTAATACTTCTGATTTCGATGCTAAAAAGCACAAAAGAATTGAAGAAGGCAAACCCGAAAAGGAAGAGCCTAAAAGTGTTTCTAAAAAATCATCAAGCAAATAAAGACATTGAGATATAATGGCCTACTACTTCGATCCTACCAATGCTGACGATCTTTTATTATTGAACAGCGCAGTAAGGGTTAACTCAGAGCTTATAAATGTTGCTAATCCTACTGAGGATTATATTCAGCAACTATATACGGTATATGACGAGGATGACGAAGAGTATGTTGTGAAACTACGTGGTTACACTGTTGACCCGGATGATGCAGGGGTGCTATTCAAGAAAGCATACAAACAAACAATAGCAGATGCCATTTCTTGGAGGCTCCTGAATTATTCATCTTCAGATAATCATAAAGGAATTAAGCGAGACAAACGAGGGCAAAGAGAGCAACAGTACTTTGATGGGTTTAACCCTGAAGAGTTGCCTGATTATATCTTCACTCGACTGGCTCTATTTAATATTAAAGAACCTATTTGGGGAATATGAAATACGGTCAATCCTTGATGTTAAAACGAGCGAGCGATGCTGGTACTACTGATCCAACAACGGGCAGATTTACGCCATCAGCAAGCGCTGTAACCGTATATGATGATAAATGTGACGCACAAGAGCTAAGTAGTTCTGGCTTGGATTACAAGGGCGCAAGTTTGCAAGTAGTAAGAGCCGATTTATTGGTTTTTTTGAAAGATGAACGCAAAGCTTTTGAAATAAAAGTTGGTGATAAGGGAACGCTAACCAGAGGTTCTAACACAGCCGATGTAGTAGTTAAGAAGCTTAGAATTTTGGATGGAAGCATAGAAATTAATATTGAATGAAAAGAATAGAAATCATAAACGACAATCACCTTCAGTTAGCGGAGAATACGCTTAACACAGACGAAGGATTGGTGCTTACTCCTTACAAAGATAGCAAGGGGATTTGGACTGTTGGTTATGGTTTCAATTTGCAGACAACGCCAATGCCTCGCAAAGTTGCAGTTCTTTGGCTTACGTGTATAGTTGAAGAAAGAGATAGCGCCTTAGAAGCTAAATTTGGGTACTACAAAGATTTATCAGATGTAAGAAAGGCAGTGCTAATCAACATGAGCTATCAATTAGGCATGAATGGATTGTATCAGTTTAAAAAGATGCACAAAGCTTTGATGGTTCGAGATGTTGAAACAGGTATTAAAGAAATGAAAGATAGCCGTTGGTATAGAGAATTTACAGACCGAGCGAACAGGCTTTGTTTTATGATGCAGTTTGATAGGTATATCACTTTGAAAGAATCTCAATCGTACTACAAGAATATTTAGAATTATGATAATTGAAGAGCTACAATCACAAGGTTTAAAAGGTATTTCATTAATAGTTGCTTGGTTTTTTGCTCAAGCATCTGAATTTGGTGGTGTATTAGGGTTGGCTTTTGACCAACTATTTTCTTTAGGTCTTTTAGTATTAGTGCTGATAATCCTTTTCAGAGAGTATAAAAGTGGACAAAAGTATAATATTGATAGAGATGAAGAATTTTCAGTGCTTTTGAAAGAGAATATTGAAACGAGAAGAGACTTCCAATCTGCTATTCATGCTTTGACAGAAGTAGTCAGAGAATTAAAAAACAAATAAGGCATTGATAAGAAATAAATCACATATAGAAAAAAGGGAAGTTAATAATATTTCTGTTAGTAGCAATGATGCAAGACATAGACCTATTACTAAAGATGATTATGTGCATATAGCCAACCCGCCAAAAAGAACTTTCTGGAAGCATACGCCATTTGGCAGAACGCTTTCGCTTAGAAACAAGACTGGAAAGACTATTACGAGTGTGGCTCTATCATTAGTAGGAATTTACACCGGTATTGAATTCAACTTTATCCCAAAACAAACCATTGAACCCATGTTTTTACTTTTTTCAAATACCCAATTACTTGAGCTTATTAATGATCCGATTGCATTGATTGTAACGATTGCCCTATTACTTTTTACTGTTTTTTCTGGGTGGTTGATCCATAAGGGATTTATTACCGACAGAATAAGCACGGAAATTAAAGAAGTGTTATCCAAAGTTAAAGACGCGCGTGATCCAGATTCGCCAGGTGGTGCAGAATTCACTAAAGAGGAAAGAGCGATTATTTTAGCAGAAGTAATTGATGTGATTGAGTCTGTTTTAGAAAAATACGGAATAGACATTGATTTAGATGGAGACGGTAAATAGTGATTACACTCAGCGTAAATAACAAAGAATTTAGGGATAAGCTTGTTAAGCGCTACGACACGATTTTGGAACGTGCCGAAAGAGCGGTGGAGCTTACAGCTATTGAAGCGGTTAACCATGCCAAATCATACTCTGGAACTGCTCCTGGTTCTTCTGTTAATAGCGCTGGAAACTATATCCCTGTAAGCCAACGAAAAGAACGTAAGGCACATCCTGGAGGATGGAGCGACATTTCAGGTAACCTTGTTAATTCAATAAGAACTGGCAAGGTTACTATTACATTAGGCGCTGTTAAGGCTGATTTTGGTGTGCTAAAAGACATTCAAGGCTCAATGGAATATGCTGAGATATTAGACCAAAGAGATGCAATTGATGTGCTTGGTGGGGCTGAAAGCGCTGCACAAAAAGCACTTAGAAAGTACGCAAAGGAGGTTATACGATGATTACTCCAGTGCGCGCGGATGATTTGCTAAGCAAAGTGAAAGACAAGCTGAATGTTTCAGGTGTTACCGATTTGCTTGGTGGTGAGCATATTTATGAAACAGATGGAGACGCATTGAACGTGCCTTTTCCTTCAACGGATGAAAACGGGTTTGCAGCGCGTATTTTATTAATGATGGTAGAGCCACAAAGTCCATTCGAATATTTAGACAAAAGCATTCCTATAATCTGGAATGTGCGAACCGATGTAAAGGTGGCTATCAGTGAAGATGGTAATGGAGATGATCCAAAGATATTTCTTACCAATTTACAGCAAGTGATTTTTTCGAAGCTGCAAGAACAGAATGTAACATTATCACACGCCAAACAATTACGATGGATTTGGCGAACAAATAACCCTATCAACACTTTATATGAAAAGTCTGAAGGGTTCTATTACAAAGCTTCAAGGTGGAGCATAATATTAACCTCAATGGACAATTAGATGCCAGTAAATTATAGATTAGGGGCTGTGTGGATATTATCGGCTCCATCAATTACAACACCGCTCAATGAAT
>Ga0222662_1001011_pt1 | contig 15967 bp, 17 predicted proteins | sample AntAcemetagen600_FD_179821 | JGI IMG/M metagenome (GOLD analysis project Ga0222662, IMG submission 179821) | Saline water microbial communities from Ace Lake, Antarctica - #600 | ecosystem: Environmental > Aquatic > Non-marine Saline and Alkaline > Saline | place: Antarctica: Ace Lake...
GGCGGAAAATGGGGTCATGTCGTTATGTTTATAATCGGGCGGGTGCGTGATGTGTTCGCGTGCTATCAGGGGCGTAGCGTTCCGAACGTATTATTTGAGATTCACAGGTTAGATTCATGTTTCCGTTTGAAGGCGTCAAGGTCTCAGCGTGTTCATTTGTGAGTGTTATTTTTTTGGGAAAGGTCAACCAGATAGGGCACCAGTCCAAGATTTCATGATTTCAGCGATTCCCGATTTCTTCTAGTCGATGGGGGAGTTTGAAGTTGGAATTCTAATGTAATTCTAGATTAGATTCTAACGAAAATCATGAATACTTGGACTGACCCCAGGGTTCGCGACCCCAGGGTTCTCCTGAATACTTGGACTGACCCCAGGGTTCTCCCTCGATTTGTGATGAAGGTCTTTTTCGACTGCGATGTATTGTTGGATGTGGGGCTGCAGCGCGAGCCGCACTTCGATGCGAGTGCGCGCCTACTCGACTGGGCAGAGAGGCATCCGGGGCGTGCGGCCCTTGCTTGGCACAGCGTCGGCAATCGCGCCCGTAGAACTGCTGGCATTGCTTCGTTCGCGGGCTTGGGGTTCCCAGTACCCTATCAGTCCCCCTGCAATACGTGCAGATTCGCCATGGAGATGCCGCTGAGCATCGCGCCGACGATGCCGAGGAAGCCTTGATCGGTGCCTGCGAGATAAAGATTCTCTAAATGGGTGCGACCGTCTTTGATCTTATTCGGTGCGCCGTAGATCGCGCCGTTTAGGTGGCCGGTAAATTTGCGCACGGTGCGGGGGGTGAACATGTCGCTGGCTAGGCGGTGATCGTCGAGCTTGAGGCCGTTCTTCGGCTCGGGAAGGAGACCTAAGGTGACCTTCTGTAACTCTTCATACCAGTAAGCTTTTTGCGCTAGGTAGTCGTCCTCGCTTAAGGCGCACCACTTGTCGTGATTGGCCATCGCGGTGACGCGGAGGAAGCCTTCGTCGAGCTGGCGACCTTCGCCGTATTGGTAGTTGTTGGGGAAGCAGATGACCCCGCTGGTGGGGTCGACGAGTGCGTCTTTGACCCCGGCGTAGCGGAAGCGTTTGGCGGTGTTGAAAAAGATGATGGTGTCGTCCCAGCCGAAGTCGGCGGGTTGCTTGTCCAATGCGGTGATCGTCTCGGTGAAACTGAGCTGACCGATGTTGTCGCTCTCGGCGTCGGCGGGCTGATCGTCGCAGAGGCGGGCGGTTTCGACCGCTCCGGCGGTGGAGATGATTTTATCGGCGGTCATGGTCGCGCCGCTATCGAGAGTGACGGCGGAGGCTTTCCCCCCACTTGTATGGATTTTTTGGATACCGCATTTCATTTTGCGGATGCCGCCGAGGGAGCGGTATTTATCTTGAAGGAGCTTAACGATCACGCGGACGCCGTCGAGCGGGCGGGCGAAGCCCTCGAAGAAGAGCGAGCGAAACATGATGGCGAATTGCCCATAGTCCATGTCGTGCTCCTGCGCGCTGCCGTAATACATGACGGGGCAGAAGATCATGTCTTCGAGCAGGGGATCGCTGATGTGGCGCTGCACGGCCTCGCGGGCGGAGGTCGGCATGGAGCCGAGATTGAACGCGTCGAGGGTGCGCACTTCTTCGGCCAGCGATCGAAAGCCATCGATTTGCTGAGGGAAGGCGCGGGCAACTTCCGATTCGAAGAAGGCAAAGTCGTTGCTAAAGCCGAGCTCGCAGCCCGGGAAAGATACTTTGGAGCCGTTCTGTGGGCAGAGGTCGAGCGCATCGTAGGGGATGCGGAGCTGGCGGAGCAACTTGGTCAGTGGGGTGCCTTTGGTGCCTTTTGGCACGTAGTTAGTCATGGCGTGGAGGCCGACGTCGAACTTGCGGCCGGACTGACTATAAAAGGAGTTGAGCCCGCCGGAGGCGTTGTGGCGCTCAAGAATAATGACGTTTTTGCCCGCCAGTGCGAGACGGATGCCAGCGGCGAGGCCGGCCATGCCAGCGCCGATGATGACGGCTTCGTAATGTTGGTTATCGAGGGAGGTGAGCATTGAGGGTGATCTTTAAGAGATTATTTGTAGTTGTTCCGAGCCGCTAGGCGACAAGACCGGTTGCGAAGCAGACCGGAACAGTCGTGAGGATTTGGACAATTGGGTCGTAATGGGTTGAGCGTCCAAAGTCTTGCGACTTCGGCTACGCTTTAGGGCTAGATTTGCACAAATTGCGTGATCGTGAGAATACGAGTTTTCCGAAAAGGATCGAGGATGAGTAGATCTTCGTCGCCAGTGATGAGGAAGTGGGCTTCGGCGGCGACGGCAAGTTCGAGAAACTTGTTGTCCTTCGGGTCTCGGCAGTCACCAATCTGCTCAGTTGGTGTAAACCACTTGGCTTCGGATGCAGTTCTTTCGAGTGTATCTCTTCGTTTTTCGACCGATATGTAAGGGTCAAACTTATTTCGCAATAAAACGTCTCCGAATTCAGCGAATGTTTCGGTAGACATGGCATAAGGACTCGTTTCGATTGTCTGATCGACTGCGATAGACAATTTGCTTTGTGGATTCAGAGCATAACTGATCCAACTGTTCGTATCGAAGATGACCACTAAGATGGGTTAACTTCTTCGAGAATTTCGTTAAGAATTTTCTCAGTTAAGCCATTCGAGTGCGCCTCATCGGAAAGTTCCTTTACCGATTGACGAAGTTCTTTCAAACCTATCTGGCGCAGCTTTTCCAAGTCGCGCATTGGCACAAAGGCTCCTATTTCACGGTTCTGGCGCTTAACGATGACGGGCTCGCGGCTGCCTTTGTCGAGGAATTCGCCAAAATTGTTGCGGGCTTCGGTGGAGGACATAGTAATCATGCCCAATAGAATGTGCAAAACAGCTGTTTTGTCAATTATGTACGTTTTGTTGTCGGGGCGCCACTGATCGCATCTTTTCTGGCCCAACTTAATCCTAATCTCAATTCACCGGCACCTCGCAGAATTCGGATTATGACTAAGATCAAGAGTCAATGCAGAATGCTCTAGGGCACTATCCAGATACAACGAAACACAGGCAAGATGCCTGTGTTACGTGGGGGTGCGACGGTCGGGTCGCGGGAAATTACTTAGCGTTGAACTTTGGTGTGAGATATTCGCCGCAGCTTGCGAGTGAGGCGAGCTTTGGGTAGTCCTCTTCGGGGACTTCGATGCTGTGTTGCTTGCGGAGCTCCATCACGATGTCGAGGAAGTCCATGGAATCTAGATCCATTTGGTCGCGTAGATTCACCTCTGGCTTTAGGTCGGTGGTCTCTTCGTCTGGCGCGATTTCGTTGATGATTTCGATTACGATTTGTTGTACTTGGTCTTCGGTCATGGAGTGGTTGCTAGTTAAAAAATATTGATTAAAAAGTGATTAGTCTTCGAATTTACGAAGGATGAGTGCGGAGTTGATTCCGAGCATTCCGAAAGAGTTGTTGAGGATAACTTTGACGGCGTCAACCTTGCGGGGCTCGTTTATGACGAGATTTGGTAGGGCGCACTCGGGATCGAGCTCCTCGATGTTAATCGTGGGGTGGATGATATTATCCTGAAAAGAGGGGAGGTTGCCCGCCAGCTCTAGCGCTCCGGCCGCACCCATACAGTGGCCGATGTAGCTCTTGGTGTTGTTCACGTAGGTCGTGGGACTGTCGCCGAAAACTGCGCGGATCGCCTTGATCTCTTGAATGTCGCCCATCGGGGTGGAAGTGGCGTGCGTGTTGACGATGTCCACATCGCTGGCCTCGATGCCGGCGACAGCGAGGGCTTGGTGCATGCACTCAGCTTGGCGCTCGGGGTTGGGCAGGACGTAGTCGGAGGCATCGGAATTAATGCGGTAGCCGATGATCTCGGCGAGGATGTTAGCACCCCGAGCCTGGGCGTCTGCAAGGCGCTCTAGCGTATACATGCATCCGCCTTCGGAAACGACGATGCCGTTACGCGTCTTGTCGAAAGGGCGGCTAACTTTGTTTGGATCCGTCTCATGCGTCCCGAGTGCGCCTTGGCTCTTGAAGCCAGCGAAGATGCCGAAGGACTGGATGCTTTCGCTGACGCCCCCTGCGAGCGCAAAATCGACTTCGCCGAGGCGGAGCATTTGCAAGGCTTGGATCAGCCCGGCATTACCCGCTGCGCAGGCCGCGCCGATCGTGTAGTGGGGCCCTGTGATGCCGGTGTTGATGGTGATCTCGCCGGCAGGGTTATTGGCGACGGTGCGAGGATTGTGGTGGTGCGTCCAAAACTTGGTGTCGTAGTCGAACTTCGAGATGTTGTAGACCTCGTTCTCCGTTTCCACATTACCGTGCTCCGTCGTGCCGACGTAGACGCCGATGCGGCTCTTGTCGTAGTTTTCAAAATCGAGCCCGCTGCTGGCAATGGCCTCGCGTGCTGCATAGATCGCGATGCTACCGGCACGGGTGCCGACGCGCAGTTCCTTGCGGGTCTGGTGCTTCTTTGGGTCGAAGTCGCAGACGCCAGCGGGTACTTGCCCCATGTAGCGCATGTCGATCATTTGGATACGCGCGACCCCAGCGAGGAGATTCTTGCGATACTCTTCGAGTGAGTTGCCGTTGGGCGAGGTCAGGCCGACACCTGTTATGACGATGCGTGATTGGTGCATGGGAAGCGGTAAGGGATACCACGTTTACCAGTGGAACTGTCAATAGTGGAAAAGTTTTCCTCATGAGCAAATGCGTATTCTTGATTTTCGCTTAATCGTCGTGTTTTTAGTTTGGAATGTGATCGAGCGCAGCTAATTTGTGTTTTATGAACGTATTAGTCGTCGGAGGAGCCGGTTACATTGGTAGCCATTGTGTGCGTCAATTGGTCGCGGCGGGGCATTGTCCCGTCGTCCTAGATAATTTGGTCTTTGGCCATCGATCCGCAGTCAGTCCGGATATCCCTTTCTATGATGCTGACTTGGGCGATCAAGACGCTGTCGGCAAAATCCTCCGCGAGGAGTCGATCGAGCTAGTTATGCACTTTGCCGCCTTTGCCTTCGTCGGTGAATCTGTGACCGAGCCGCGTAAATACTACGAAAACAATTTCGTCGCGACCCTCCGCCTCCTCGAGTCGATGCTTGATAATGGAGTTAAGAAATTCGTTTTCTCCTCCACCTGCGCGACTTATGGAGAGCCAGAGTCGCTCCCCATCGTGGAAACGCTGAGGCAAGCCCCGATCAACCCCTATGGCCAGACCAAGCTCGACGTGGAAAACTGCCTCAAGGCTTTCGCCCACGCCTACGACCTCAGCTTCGCCGCCTTCCGCTACTTCAATGCTGCCGGCGCAGCTGAGGACGGCACCATCGGTGAGGATCACAAACCCGAGACGCACCTCATCCCGCTCGTGATCGATGCCGCCACTGGCCGCCGCGAGAATATCAAAATCTTCGGCACCGACTACGATACGCCCGACGGCACTTGCCTGCGCGATTACGTGCATGTGGACGACCTTTCCCGCGCCCACATTGCCGCCTTTAAGAAGTTGGAAACGCCCGGTGCGGGCCACTTCTACAATCTCGGCACTGGTCGCCCGAACTCCGTGCGCGAAATCATCGACGCGGTCGAAGCTGTCACGGGTCTAAAGGTGCCCGTGGTCGAAGACGTCCGCCGCGCCGGCGATCCCCCCGCGCTCTATGCGGATTCCAGTAAGGCTCAGGATGAGCTCGGCTGGGAGATTAAGTTTACCGAGGTCAAAGACATCATCGAGACCGCTTGGCGCTGGCATCAGGCCAATCCTGAAGGCTTTGCAGATTAATCCTTCTTCGCTCGCGTCCAGATCATGTTTTTGGATGGGTATTCAAACATCTTAGGGTAGATCGCGGGACCGCTCAGGTAGCGTTGCCCGTTCGCGCCTTGAAACCAATAGTAGCCCTTTTGGTATCCGGTCGGAGCGATCACGCCGAGCGCTTCATGCCGATACCAAGCCCCTTCGATCAGTTCCAGCTCGCCTAGCCAATCGATTTGATAGCGACCCTCACCGAGCGTTTTCAAATCCGTGCCGAAAATGCACGCAAGGGTCTCGCCGTCCACGCATTCGCGTCCGCCGCCGATCTTAAGGCGCATGCACTCGATTGGCGTCCAGCCGGGCAGAGCCAAGGTCTCAGCTTGGCCGCCGTCTGCCACGCGCGCCTCATATTCTGTCAGCAGCTGCGCCTTACGCGCATGTGGTAAAGCTTCCGACAGAGGCGTCTTGCCTGAAAGAGGAGGTGCGTCCCAGATCAGTAAGCAGGCAACACTCAACAGTGAAAGTAGTCCTAGCATTTTGCCACGCAGCTTTAGTTGCGGAACCGAGGTGGCCACGATCACGAACAGCCCTGCCCATAGGTAAAAGCTCGGCGTCGCCAAATAACGCTCCGCGGCGGGCTCGCCCATTTTTACAATCAGAGCCGATTGAAAGCCTCGCAGCATCGTGAGGCCGAGCATGAGGCCACCGATTCCGATCAGAATAACGCCCAGCCACGTCCGAGCCGAGCTGCGCCCGCGCCAGAGACATGCTAATACCGCAGCGACGACGGCTACTTGTAGAATGAGCGCTGCGCTACTTGGTAAACGACTGCCGACTCCCAGCCCCCAGACTGAATTAATCAATAAGCCCTCTGTCAGCATGATCCAGCTCGCCTCGATCGCCGTGCCGACCTCGGCAAAGCCCGGCTGCGAACTCCCCGGCTTGAAGACGAATTGGATGGCGAGCGCATAGGCGATGCCAGCTGCCGCAAACGAGAGCGGCACGTAGCGACGCGCATCCTTGCGCCAAAGCCACCAACGCACCACCGCGACCGGTAGTAAAACCACCGTGGCCGGAGCCGACCATGCCGCGAGTACTACAAATACCGAGAGCGCCGCGATGGGCACTCGCTTACGCGGTAGATCGCCCAGCAGAATTAGCCCGACTGCAAATGAAAGATACCAGTGCAGCCCGAGTAGCATGCCGAGATTCGGCTGGTAGGGCATCAGCGCCATGATCATGACGCAGGCCGCCCGTGCCCCATCGGATGCCACTAGATTCCGGCAGTAGGGCGTGTAGAACCAGCTCAATAGAAGCACGCAGAGCGTCAGTGCCACCGCATGATTGACCCATGGGAGCACCGCAAAGGGCAGTTGCCAGAGCAGCTCGGCCAGTAGCATCGGCAGCACATGCAAATAGCCTGCATAGGGCGTCGTCACTGCCGTAATCCAGTCGGCGTTATACGCGGTTTCGTAGAAGTAGAAGGCATCTTCCGATACGAATTGCCCGGCCAGGAAGAGCGGCGCATTTTTAATAAACAGAAACAAGCCGACAAAGATAACCAGCCCCAGATGCGTTGATCCGCTGTAAGCGAAGAGGCCTTTCTGGGTGCTATCTGGATGTGTTGCCATGTAAGAGGAGGGGAGTGTCGGGAAAATAAGGGGTAGCTGGCAAGCCCGCAGGCGCTCCTTCTAAACGAGGAAATCTTAAACATTTGTTTGAACTATTGTCACGTTCTGGCTTCTTAGCCGATTCATCGACATGCCGTCCCATATTTACAAATCGCTCCTACTGCTTGTTCTCACCACGGGAACCTTGTTTTCCGAGGATTCGGAGCTGCCGCTGCGCGCGGCTATTGCGTCGGCTTTAGAATATAACTTAGGCCTGCGCATCGCAGCCTACGCACCGGCCAATGCCCTCGACTCGGTCGAGATCGAAGAAGCTCAGTTCGATCCCTCGCTCTTTGGCAGTGCTTCGCTACAAGAGCGCCAATCGGCAGCGTCGAGCAGTTCTCTCGATAATGCTTCCATTCCCGAGAGCGAAAATCGCCGTGCCAGCGCGGGCATTGATAAACGCTTTTCTACCGGCGCAACCGTCACGGTTGATTCCGCGATTAACCGCAGTTTGTCTAACAACAACGCCGCGCGGAATCCCGACTACGGTTCCGATGTCGGGTTCTCCATTCGCCAGCCTTTGTTGAAAGACGCTTGGTCGACCGTGAATCTCGCCCCGCTGGCGCGGGCAAAAGTCACCGCAGAGCGCTCTATCTTCGAGCTGCGCTCCGACGTGCTCGATCTCGTGCTCGATACCGAGATCGCCTATTGGAATCTCGCCTACACGCGCGCCGACCGCGCCCTGACCGCATCGAGCCTCGCACTTGCCGAGAATCTACTCGAAGAAAACAGCGAGCGTGAGCGTCTCGGCCTTGTCACCCCGCTCGAAGTACTCCAAGCCGAGGCCGAAGTTCTTAACCAGCAAGAAGCCACTATCCAAGCCGAACGTGCGATCGAAGATGCTCAAGATACTCTGCGCCGCGCCATGGGGCAGACCGATTTTATCGAAACGATCACCGACGAAGTCATCGTCACAAGCCTGCCAGAAACGATGGAGCCGCTGCGTCCCATCGGCGATGTGGTCAAAGATACCGTGCTCAGCGATGTCGATGCCAAGGCGCAAGAGCGCCGCATCGAGGTCGAGCGTATCAACCGTATTCTCGCTCAGGACGAGACCCGTCCCGATCTCGATTTGACCGCGGGCGTCACCTATCTCGGCCGTGATCAAGACGGCAATACCGCCTACCGCGGCGCTTATAATGCCGACGGCTACGACTGGGCGGTCGGTCTTGAAGTGCGCATGCCTTGGGGCTTCCGCGAGGCGCGCGCCCGAGCCCGCCAAGCCGACCGCAATCTCGAACAAGCCACCCTCCAGCTCTACGATATTAAACAGGAGAAAGCGCTCGCCGCCCGTATTGCCTGGCGCTCGGCCAGCGCCGGCCTCAAGCGTATCGAGGTGACCCGCGCCGCCATGGTGCTAAACGAAGAGGCCTTCGAGCAGGAGCGTGCCCGCTTCGGCTCCGGCTTGGTGCCCTATCGCAGCGTGCTCGAAGCGCAGCGCGATTTCGACCGCGCCAAGAGTAACTACCTGCTTTCACTGATCGAAACCCTCCGCGCGAGCGTCCGCCTCAGTCGCGTCGATGGCACATTGTTCGCTCGCAACGGTCTTGATTGGGATACCGTCGAGCCCTACACCCAGCTGACTGCGCCGACGGTCGAGCTCAACACCTCTCCATCCTCGAACACACCATGAAACGTGCCCTCATTACTATCTCTATTTTAGCGCTCGTGGCGGCCGGTATTTACGGGCTACTACAACTCGTGCCTGATGGGAACGGTCAGCACTTTAATGAAATTCGCACCGATTCCGCTGCGGTTCGTGATCTGATCTCGATGGTGCCAGCCACAGGCGAGGTCTTGCCACTACTTAGCTCGATCGTGAAGTCCGAAATCAGCGGCCGCATCACCCGTATCGGAGCGGAGGAGGGCGATTCCGTCCAGCGCGGCGACGTGCTCGTCGAGCTGGAGCGCACTAGCCTCGAGACGCGTGTGCGCGAGGCCGAGCGCAGCTTCGAGGCCGAGCGCCTGCGCCTCGAACAGGCGCAGCGTAACTACGACCGGCTCAAAGAACTCTACGCTAAGAAATTCGTCGGCGAAAAAGAATTCCTCGACGCCGAGACCGACTTTAATCTGTCCGCACTCAACCTCGAGATCGCGCAAGCACGCCTCGATGACGTTGAAGAGGATTTGTCAAAGACCGTCATTACCGCCCCGCACGACGGCATCATCACTTTGCTCAATGTGACCGATGGGCAGGTCATCTCTGGGGCGACTTCGGTATCCAACGGCACAGATCTACTCACCATCGCGCAGCTCAACGAGCTCTACATGGAGGCCAATATTAATGAAGTCGATGTCGAGAAACTCCACGAAGGGCAGCCCGCCTTTTTGCGGTTTGATGCGATCCCTGACTTTGAAGTCGAGGGCATTATAAACGTCATCGCACCCTCCGCGCGACGCGATGGTAATATTCGGGTCTTCCCCATTGAAGTGATCTTCGAGGTGGAAGATTCCAGAGTGCGCCCCGGTATCAGTGCCACGGTCGAAGTCCCGATTGAATCTGCCGATGGGGTCGTCTCCGTGCTGATTTCAGCCATCTTCCGCGAGGACGAAAAGAGTGTGGTCTTTGTTAAAAAAGGGGAGTCCTGGGAACGCCGCGAAGTTGAGGTCGGGATCAATAATCTACAACATGTGCAGATTAAGTCTGGCTTGGCCGAAGGCGAGGAGCTCGCCCTCAATCGTCCCCCAGAATTCCGTAAAACGTATGACTGATTCGGAAACAGTCTTTCAACTCTCAGGGATACGCCGCACTTACAAAGTCGGTAGCGAACTCGTGCACGCTCTCGATGGAGTGGACCTCGAGATTCGTGATCGCGAATTCATCGCCGTGATCGGCACCTCTGGCTCGGGTAAGTCCACGCTGATGCACATGCTCGGCTTTATGGATAGCCCCACGGACGGGCGCATGTCGTTTGAGGGTAGAGACGTCTCGAATATCAGGCGAGGGGAGCGTGCCTCCTTGAGAGCCACGCGAATCGGTTTTGTTTTTCAGTCTTTCAACTTGTTGCCCAAGCTCAGCGTCTTAGAGAACGTGCTACTACCACTCACCTATAGTCGTCAAAAGGTGCCGGATAAGAAAGCACTCGGCATGAGTGTGCTCGAGCGGGTCAGTATGGAGCACCGTGCAACGCACCGCCCGAGCCAGCTCTCCGGTGGTGAGCGACAGCGCGTGGCCATCGCCCGCTCTTTAGTCAATCAGCCACGACTCATTTTGGCCGACGAGCCCACGGGTAATTTGGATACCAAAAACCGTGGGCGCATTTTAGAGCTCTTCGCATCGCTCCTCGATGAGGGCATCACCCTCGCGCTGGTCACGCACGACCCCGAGGTAGCCGAATACGCGAAACGCCGTATCCGCATGCAAGATGGCAAGATCGTGGAGGACTCTTCCAAGTGAATTCATCTCCGACTATTTCCGTAGCCTCGGTTCTCAGAACCGGGGAATCCAAGCCTCATCTCCCCCCCACGAAGTTTGGAGGCCGCGCATGAATCCCGTAGGCGATATTTATACCGGTGTCTCTAATGGCTTTCGCGAGGTGTGGTCGAACAAAGTGCGCTCGCTGCTCTCGATGAGTGGTATCATTTTGGGCGTGGCTGCATTAGTCACGATGGTTGGTATCGTTCAGGGCATGCTCGGTAATATGCGTGCATCCTTTGAGCGGAGCGGCGGGGTGCTCAAGCTTGAGGTGCATCCGCAAGAGGCGCCCGAATCGCAACAACACATCGCAGGCATCTCGCCCGGGATGACTTGGCGCGATATTGTCGCTATCGAAAAAGCGGTTTCTTTGGCAGCTTTTACCACTCCGATTGTGGATATGAATTGGGAACGGTTCGTAGCCAATGGCCGCCGAGAAGGTGGCATTCTTCATGGAGTGACTCCCGGGTTTTTGGGTATTAATACCAAGCAATTGTCGTATGGCCGTTTTATATCCGATTATGATATCGAGGCCAAAAGCCCTGTCATCGTTATAGGTTCTCACATTGCCGAAGATCTATTCCGCGGGCAGCAGAATGTCCTAGGTGAGCAACTCAGAGTCAGTGGCCAAGTCTATACCATTATCGGGCAAATCGCCAGCAATGCATCCGGATTGCTAGGTCGCCGCAAGCGCTTTGATTGGGAAAGCCGCTTCAATTATATTCCCGCCACCACGGCGATGTCTCGCTACAAAGGCGACGATGAGGTCAACCGTATCGAAATACTCGCTTTGAGTGTGGAGACGGTGCCCGACTTAATCGAACAAGTTGAAAACACGCTGACGCAAACCCATCGCGGTATTCAAGATTTCGAGGTGCGCACGCAAAATGAGCAAATGGAGGAGATGAAGAAGTTGGAGAACTCATTCACCTATTCGCTGGGTGGCATCGCGGGTATCTCACTGCTCGTCGGAGGGATCGGAATTATGAATGTCATGCTCGCTTCCGTCAGCGAGCGCATCCGCGAGATCGGTGTGCGCAAAGCCATCGGCGCGCGCAGTCACGACATCTTTATTCAGTTCCTGGCCGAGGCCGTGGTCATCAGTATCCTAGGCGGCTTGTTCGGCCTCGTCGCCAGCGTCGGTCTGCTCACCCTCGCTCAAGATCTCATTCCACGAGGTGAGAATATCAGTAATATGCCAGTCACCGCCATGTTTTATGGCTTTATTTTTAGTAGCCTGATCGGCCTCGCCTCTGGGATCTATCCCGCCATACGCGCCTCTCGCCTCGATCCCATCGATGCCCTGCGCTACGAGTAGGCTTCTTAATCTTACTCGTAATCCTAATCCCCTTATTTCCCACAAGTCTTTAAAAACCAAGAATTAAGATTAGGGCAGCGAGTGACGCCCCTGAAACTTATCGCGCATCCATCTGCACGACCTTGATCTCCGCGTTCGAAATCGAACTCATGAGTGTGCGCGCAAAAGGAAGTGGGTTATTGATCGCAGTGGCTAGTTTCGCTTCGGTCGCGGTCGTAATTGCGACTCGACGACTGGCCGAAAGATTATGTTGATTCAGCGCCACAAGCACGGCTGGCACGCTGGGGTTAAACGCCGCACACTCGGCCGCGCGTCCGGAAAAGAAGCGTCCATTTAAACACTCGATTAAAAAACCTTCCGATGAGCGGCTGTAGGGTACATAGCTGCGTTGCGCCGCATTGATTGCCCGCAGTTGCGAGGTGTCTGGTTCTGGCCGCATCGCTTCCAGTGCCTTGGGTCGACTATCGAGTAAGCCGTGCCCCTTTGCCTGCGTCCCGCCGAAGGCGTGGGGTAAAAGTTCACGCATCGTATGCACGTGTTCCCGCACATGTATTCGGAGCGCGTCTTGATTGGACAGCTCAAGTAGAAATTGCCGACAGTGGCCGCAGGGCGTTTCCGACACGTAGAGGGCGGTTATTTCGCTTTCATCGTGCATCCACGCATTGAGCACGGCCGATTGCTCCGCGTGCAGCGTCGCGTGGAGCGGCATGCCTTGAAACTCCAGATTCGCGCCCAGATAAAGATTGCCCGATCGTCCTAAGGCGACCGCGCCCACCGTGAAGTCCGAGATCGGATGCACCGAAAATTGACCTGCGAGCGGCAGCAGCTTGACTGCCTCTTCGGGCGCAATGCCTTCAAGGTGACCGCTGAAAGCAGGATCATTGAGCGCGGCTCGGATCTGCGTTGCGGTGTCAGCGCTGACGCCTTCGAGCGCAGCTTCGACTTGTTGATTGTTTAAGGCCACGCGAGTCGTTTCGAAAGGGTTGCTATTTAAGGAAACGAATTGTGAACGGGTATCGGTAGAGCTGCCCATCGCTCGCCTTCATCGCCCCGATGATTGTATAGATGACGACCGCGATAATCAGAATCGGCAATAGTATGATGCCGATAAATACAAAGATCAACAAGCCGCAGACGATCCCGTAGATCATCGCAGATATCTGAAAGTTTAGCACTTCCTTGCCCGTCGCATCGACGAAAGCGTCTTCATCCTTCTTTACCAGCCACAGCACGAGTGGCCCTAGGATGTTGCCGAGAGGGATGCCCAGAAAACCTACGAAACTGAGCAAGTGGCAAAGCATCGCCATCGTGTTATCACCGCTCGGGGTTTCAGTGGCTACGCTAGTCTCGATCGGTGTCTCGATCGGTGTCTCGATCGGTGTCTCGATCGGTGTTTCGTTTTCGGCCTCGTTGTTGTTTTCAGTGCTCATAGTAACGCAACTTAGAAAATTGCCGCCTGAGTGCAATCCGGAAATCTTTGGCCTGGTCGAGGGCGGGTGTGACTAATTGTGCGGGGAATGACTCTCTTGAGAACAGGTAGCGCGGCATGGCCTCATGCCGCAGGTAGGCGTCTCAAGGTGCGGCATGAGGCCATGTCGCGCTACCTTTCCTTCCTGCTATGAAATCATCGCACCCGCCTTGATCACTTAAGGTAGCGCAGGCATCCTGCCTGTGTCGCTGCCTCTCTCTTCACAGGCAAGGTGCCTAGGCTACTTTCATTACCAATTCCCCCGGAATTAACCCATCGGCTGCCGAATCACCGTTTTCCAATTCTTGGGGGCTGCCCGGCGTATGTCGGTCAGGTAGATCTCGTGGTGCTTGCCCCAGAGTTGACGCCCTGACTCCTCGATATATTGATGCACCCGCTCTACCGTGGGTCCCTCATCGTCGAAGGGGCCGATGTGGAGCGTCTGCGCGACCGATCCTTCCGTGAAGGTCTCATACCTTAAGGCATCCAGCGCAGGGAGTGACTTCTTTTCGCGCACCCGCGCCATCGCGGTCTCTACCAAATCGGCGTTCACGCACTCGGGCTGCATAATCATCATCGTCCAGAGCCAACGATCTTTTCGCCGAGTGATAAAGTCCGACATATCTTCCGCCCACCAAAGTCCTTCCAGTGGCAGCACGCCATAGTCCATCAGCTCGAGTTCACGCTTGACCATAAACTTGATCGTATAAGACACCGTAAACAAAGCTTCGATCGCTGCCGTGTACGAATCCGATGCCGGCACGCCCGCGCCATCGACCATCAGATACTGCATCGCCGGCACATCGAGGGCATCCACCCGCTTAGCCGAAGGCTTGTAGAGATGCTTCAGTTGGGCTTTATAATCTACTTTTTGAATCATGAGCGGTTGGGCTTGGTCTCAAAGTCATTGGTTCGTAGAGAGTAGTCGATGCGAAGCTAATGACTCAATTGTGCGGACTCTAAATAGCGATGCGCTGGCCACCCTGGGCTAGCGATTTGTAGAGTGCTTCGATGATTTTGAGGTCTTGCCGGCCTTCCGCGCCGGATATCCCGCTGTCGGTTCCCTTGCGAATACTGTCAACGATGGCATCCATTTGCAGGGCTTGCTGGTTGACCTGTTTGATGTTGTCGAGGAGCCGTCCGTTTAACTGGCCGCTGATCGAGCGGTAGAAGAAAGCATTGTCCAATTCGAGCTGTGCCCCCCCTTTGCTGTAGGCGATCGTGAGCTTGTGTCCGTGGCTGTTGTAAGAGCAGATCGAGTGCGCGATCACTCCGTTCGAAAATTCCAGTTGAAAAGTGACAGTTTCATCGATCTCAGCGAATTTAACGGGATCGGTTTTAAACTCCTGCGCGCTCACTGCGATCGGTTCGGCATTCATCGCGTAGCGCGCGGCTTGTATGCAGTAGATGCCAATGTCGTAGACCGCGCCACCACCCGCGAGGGCTTTTTTTAAACGCCACTGATTGGGGTCGCCCATTACTTGGCAACAACGTGCTTGGATGTCTAGCGGACGTCCGAGGTCGCCCGATTTCGCTAAGTGCATCACGACTTGGTGATGCGGCTCGAAGTGGAGGCGGTAGCCGACGTTCAGGCTGACTCCATTTGTCCGGCAGGCATCGATCATACGGTCGCACTCAGCGACGCTCAGCCCCATCGGCTTTTCGCAAATGACATGCTTGCCCGCCTCGGCGGCGCGAATGCTATACTCGGCATGCATCGAATTCGGCAAGACGACATAGACGATGTCGATGTCTCGGTTGTCTGCGATTTGATCGTAGCTCGCGTAGTCGTAAATATGGCTTTCCGGTATCGCGTATTGTGAGCCGTATCGAACGCGCTTCTCTGGGGTGCCCGTTACGAGACCTGTGAGATGGCACTTGCCCGTGCTTTGGAGGGCGGGTGCGAGCTCGCTCATCGCATATTGGCCGAGCCCGACGAGCGCGATGCCGTAGTTTTTTGAGGAAGTGTCAGTCGCACCGAGTGCAGCGGCACTGCTAGCACCGAGCCCCAGGATCGAAGCCCCGCCCAGCGAGCCCGCCCGGATAAAATCCCGACGGGACAGATGCTTGGTCTGACTGCTTAGCGTATTCGGGTCGGGCATGATCGAGGCTTAGCTCAGAACTCAGGTAAAGTGAACCCCAAAAAATCGGCACCCCGTCTTGGGAGGTTTCATCCGGCACCTGCTCGCATGAGGGATCGTGTAAAATGGATAGCAAGCTAAAAAACAAGCTAAAAAAGCAAGCTAAAAAAGGGTCAGAGTATCAAGATAAAAGTTGCATTTTTTTGAAGTCTAAGCACTCGTGCACGCTCCGCCTCCCGTTGTGTAATGACGGTTTTAAATCACGTTTGAATATGTATCAATGAGGGTTCGTGAGCG
>Ga0222662_1001012_pt1 | contig 15958 bp, 15 predicted proteins | sample AntAcemetagen600_FD_179821 | JGI IMG/M metagenome (GOLD analysis project Ga0222662, IMG submission 179821) | Saline water microbial communities from Ace Lake, Antarctica - #600 | ecosystem: Environmental > Aquatic > Non-marine Saline and Alkaline > Saline | place: Antarctica: Ace Lake...
CCGAGATGGGGTTTCCTGTTGCGCTAAAAATTCTGTCTCCCGACATTACCCATAAAACCGATGTGGGCGGTGTGGTTCTCGGCCTGTCTTATGCAGAAGCCGTTCGGGATGCTGCCAATACCATGCAGGTGCATGTTAGCAACGCAAGGCCAGATGCGAAGATCCACGGTTTCGTTGTTCAGCCCATGATATCGAGAACGGACGCGATTGAACTCATTCTCGGGCTTGCCACCGACCGCGTGTTTGGTCCCGTTGTGTTGTTTGGCCAGGGTGGAACGGCGGTTGAGGTAATTGATGACAAGGCCGTGGCTTTGCTACCGCTCAATCATGCGCTTTGCGAAGACCTTGTTTCACGCACGCGGGTTTCCAGGCTCTTGAAGGGGTATCGGAACAAAGCGCCTGCGGATGGGGATGCTATTTTGGATGCTATTATGGCGGTGGGTGATATTGCGGCAGATTTCCCGGAGATCGTCGAACTGGATATCAACCCGCTTCTTGCGTCATCCGACGGTGTTGTTGCTCTGGATGCCCGCATAAAAGTCGCTTCTGCGCAAGGCGCTGCTCCCGGTCGCAACTTCTCTATTCGACCCTATCCTCGAGAGCTTGAAGGACGGCTGGAAGACAGACGAGGAAAATCATTTCTAATTCGTCCCATTCGACCGAATGATGTCGGCGCGTTAGAAGATTTTATTGCGCAGACAAATCGGGATGATTTGAGATTTCGTTTTCTGTCGCCACTCAAGAAGTTACCTAACCAATTGGTGGCGCGGCTCACACAAATCGACTATGCGCGGGAAATGGCTTTTGTTGTTTTTGATGGAGAAGACAAAAAAGATCAGTCGATTATTGGCGTGGGCCGTTTGGCGGCTGACCCGGATCAAGAACGGGCGGAATACGCGGTGTTGATCCGTTCTGATTGCCAGGGGACGGGTCTTGGTTTTGCGCTGATGAATAAAGTGATTGATTACGCGCGAGACCAGGGTATCGCGGAACTGTTTGGTGTCGTTTTGCGGGAAAATCGCGCCATGCTGAAAATGTGCGAGGGGCTTGGCTTTGTTCGCAAATCCGTGCCCGGCGAACCAGGGCTTGTGGAAGTGGTTCTAACATTGCGCAGTGATTAAGCCTTCAACATCGCGGTAAAAAGGCGCCTCCGAAGAAGCGCCTTTCAACAAGTTTAGAAATTTAGGCGGCTTGTGTTGTACCGGAGCTTTCAATTTTCGGCTGCGCCGGTCCACCACTTGCGATTGAAATCTGACGTGGTTTCATCGTCTCGGGGATTTCGCGAACGAGATCCACGTGAAGCAGGCCGTTTTCAAGTGCAGCGGCTTTCACTTCAACATGATCAGCCAAATCGAACTGGCGCTGAAAGCTGCGTGTTGCGATGCCACGGTGCAGGTAACGGGTGTTTTCGTCTTCGTCGCTGCCTTGTTTGCCTGTGATGGTGAGCTTGTTCTGGTGGGCTTCTATCGAAATTTCTTCTTCCGAGAAGCCAGCGACCGCCATGGTAATTCGGTAAGACGTGTCACCGGTTCTCTCGATGTTATAGGGCGGATAACCTGGTTGTGTGGTGTCACTTGATGCGGCGTCTAGCAAACTGGCCAGGCGGTCAAACCCAACTGTGGAGCGATATAGGGGGGAAAAGTCGAATGTACGCATGAGTTTCTCATCCTTGTTAAAAGCGATGTTGAGGGGCGATTTTGCCCCTATGGCCCCAATTGAACGGCGGCACATTGTTTCAAAATTCCCAGAGCCCGATCTGTGGCGCCCTGACTCCTTAAAAATGGGTCTGGAATTTCTACTTTCAAGCCCTTGGCGTTCGTCTGGATGATGACTTGTTGTGCCATGCTGCCCATTGAAGCTGGCGCGCGGGTGGTTAATATGGCGAGATTCGAGGGTAGGGTTAGAATTTGTGGGGAATGGGACGATGTTGCAGGTAAATACTTGGATTGTGCGAGGCAGTTTCGCACTCTGTATGGTCCTTTTCGGATTTGCACCGCAGCAGGTGGCTCTTGCCAAAGTAGAGAATGATACCGTCTATCTGGGTGCTGCGATTTCTCTCACCGGAAAATATTCAACGAATGGCGCTCATACCCAGCGCGGGTACGACCTGGCCATAGAACAGATCAATGCCGCGGGCGGCGTCAGTGTTGATGGGAAATCCTACCAACTCGCAATCCAGTATTATGATGATGAATCGACCCCAGCGCGTGGTGCGCAGCTTGCCGAACGATTGATCCAGCAAGATGGGGTGACGTTTATCCTTGGGCCCTATTCGTCAGGCCTTACACGCGCCATGGCGCCCATCGTTGAGAAATACGGCATTCCGATGGTTGAAGCGAACGGCGCATCCATCTCGCTTTTTCAGGAAGGCTACAAGTATTTGTTCGCGGTGCTTTCAACCACCGAACAATATCTACAAGGCGCGGTCGCACTAGCGGCGGAGACCGCTGATGACGGGGAAGGTTTGCGAATTGCGCTTGCGATGGAAAATGACCCCTTCTCTCAAGATGTGAGGACTGGTGTGATTTCAGACGCTGAGCGCTACGGCATGACTGTGGTGATTGATGATAAATTGCCACCTGAATTGAACGACATGTCGGCAACACTTGCGAAAGTTCGAGCACTACGTCCTGATCTGTTGGTCGTGTCTGGTCATGCCAAAGGGGCCGCCTTGGCGATCCGGCAGCTTGCAGATGGACGCATTAATGTGCCCATGTTGGCGCTCACGCATTGTGATGCGGCTCAGATTATCGAGAAGTTTGGTGAGAAAGCTGAATATGCGCTGTGTGCATCGCAGTGGGCGCCGGAGTTGACCTATTCAGACGAACTGTTTGGCTCAGCCCGTGATTTCGCGACCTTGTTTGAAGCGACTTATGATTATGCGCCGCCCTACCAGTCTGCGGAATCTGCTGCCGCGGTTATGGTTTTTGCGGATGCCTTTGAGCGTGCCGACACGTTTGAGACGGGTGCCGTCCGGGATGCGCTCGCCGCGACGGATCTCTCAACTTTTTACGGCCAGATTGATTTTGATGATGCGGGCCGAAACATCGCGAAGCCGATGGTGCTTTATCAGGTGCAGGAGGGAGAGTTTCGCGTGGTCTATCCGGCTGAGTTTGCTGAAGCTCCTTTCCTTCATCCCACGCCTCGATGGTCGGACCGGTAAGATACAACCTCATGCTTGAAAACCTTCAACTGCTTTTTGACTACCCCTTCCTTGGCGGCGACTTGATCGCCAACGGGCTAATGATCGGCGCGATTTTCGCGCTGGCAGCTTTTGGCATGGCGCTGGTGTGGGGTGTCCTGGGGATCATCAATATCGCGCAAGGTGAGCTTGTGATGCTGGGTGGTTTCGTTGCGATCACGGCTGCACAGTTGGGCGTTCCTGCATTGGCGACGATCCCCGTTGCCGCAGCGGTTTTGTTCATCATTGGGTGGGGGCTTTACCGGATTGTCATTTTTCGGGTGGTGGACCGCGACCTCTTCGTCTCCCTTTTGGCGACGTTTGGCTTGTCTATCGTATTGCAGCAATTATCTAACGAGGTATTTGGCGCCGACGTGCAAACCCTGGAGACAGGTTTGGGCACACTCTTCTTGTTTGATGGTCAGATTGTTTTGCCAGAGATCAAACTGGTTGCTTGTGGCACTGCAATGATTGTCGGCATTGCATTGTGGATATTTTTGAAGCGGGCTCGTTTGGGGCAAGCCATTCGAGCGACGTCACAAAATGCGCGGGCAGCACGGATTTTGGGTATTGATACAGACCGTGTGTATGCGGCGACTTTTGCCCTCAATGCAGCTTTATGTGGCGCCGCGGGCAGCTTGGTCGCGATGGCGTGGACCATCCATCCCTACATTGGGTTGCCCTACACAGTGCGCTCATTCCTCGTCGTCGTGGTTGCAGGCATTGGCAATATTGCGGCTGTTATTTTTGCGGGACTTGGCCTTGGTGCTATGGAAAACCTCGCGGGTTTCATACTTGGATCTGAATATCAGATCGCCTTTGTGTTTGTGTTGATGGTTGTGATTCTCGTCGTGCGCAATTTGTTGTTGCGCCGGAAACGGGATTATCTGAAATGACTGTGATGCAAAAAACCGGGCTCATTATCCTTGGCCTCATCGTGGTGTTTGGGGCACCCTTTGTGGCCCCACAGTTTGCGACCCAGTTCACCATGTTGTGGCTGATGGTTGTCTTTGCGTTGACGTGGGACATTCTCGGCGGACAAATGGGATATAACTCATTTGGCAATATCCTCTTTTTTGGTATCGGCGCTTATGCGTGTGCGATCATTCAGCGTGACCTGGGGTTCGACTATTTTGTCGGACTTGGTCTGGGCCTGTTTGGCGCCGCCCTGATAGCGGCAGTAACGGCCGTTGTTCTGGGTGCTGGCGTTTTGGGGTTGCGTGGGCATTATTTTGCCATTGGAACATTGGGGCTTGGCATTGCTGCCGGTGAAATTGCTGGCGGGTGGGATTATGTCGGGGCGGGCTCTGGCATGGTGCCGCCGCTTTATCCGACCGAGCTTGCCGGGCGAAATGAGTTTTTCTACTTCTCCCTGTTCGCGCTTTCTGTAATCACATTTTTTACCTTGAGAGCGGTTTACCGAACGCGGTTTGGTCTGGCGCTCAATGCTATTCGAGATGATGAAGACAAGGCGGAAGCAATGGGTTTGCAGACAACGCAAATCAAGACTGTCGCTTGGGCGCTGGCGGCGGTGTTTCTGGGCGTTGCTGGCGGGCTTGCAGGAAATTTGCTGGGTTTCATCGATCCCCGTGACGTTGCCTTCGCGGGAGGCACCTTTGGCGTTTGGATGGTTTTAATGGCTGTGCTTGGAGGAAAAGGCACCCTTTGGGGTCCTGTTATCGGCGCTGTTATTTTTCACATTACGCAGGAACTTTTCTGGACCTATTTGTTGGGCTGGCAACGCGTTGCCTTGGGCTTACTCATCGTGGCGATTGTGGTGTTCTTTCCCAATGGCATAATGGGCACGTTGCGTGAACGCTTTCCCCATTGGTTCGGCGACACTGTTGAGGAGCGGCCATGAGTTTGCTTCTTGATGTGTGTGACGTGAGCAAGGCTTACGGTGGGGTGATTGCGAACAAAGCGGTCTCGCTCAAAGTCGAGAGAGGCCAAATCGCAGGTCTCATCGGGCCTAATGGATCTGGCAAGACCACGTTGTTTAGTTCCATCGTTGGGGCGCACGCGATTGATGCGGGGTCCATTCAATTTGATGGGGAAGAAATATCAACGTCTCGTGTTCCTGCGATTGCGCGCCGTGGCTTGTTGCGTACGTTTCAGCAAACGCGCATTTACGGCGATATGACGGCGCTTGAGAATATGCAGATAAGTGCGCCTGATGCGCGGGGTTCGGCGATTTCTTTGTTGCGCGGAATGTCATCGAAAGTCACGCCCCGCGCAGAAGAGCTTCTTGAATTTGTGGGGCTTTCTTCGAAGCGGTATTTGCGGGCGGGCTCATTGAGCTTTGGTCAGCAAAAACTTCTGGAATTTGCGATGGCCTTGATGAGTGAGCCTAAGTTGCTGTTGCTTGACGAGCCAACAGCGGGTGTGAACCCGACGCTTATAAATGGTCTGATTGACCGGTTGAAACGGGCCAACAAAGAGCTTGGCATTACGCTTTTGGTCATCGAGCACAACATGCGCGTGATCATGAATTTGGCGGAGCAAATAACCTGTCTCGCCCATGGCGAAGTTTTGGCCAGTGGTACGCCACAAGAAGTGCGCGATGACCCTCGTGTTATCGAAGCCTATTTAGGAGGTGCGTGATGGCTGATGAAGGTAGCGAGGTTCGCGGCTATGGCGAGGGAAACACAGATACAGTGCTGTCTGTGGATGCCATCGCGCAAGAAGCAGAAGCATTGGGCGACGGCGTCTCCCCAAAAAGCATTCGTGCATTGACGGACGGTGAGGTGTTTCTGGAGATTTCCGATTTGACGGCTGGATATGGCCGGATGGAAATTCTGCATGGGATAGACCTTGCTGTTTCCAAAGGGCAAAGCCTTTGTCTTGTCGGGCCAAACGGCGCGGGAAAATCCACAATTCTCCATTCGATCTTTGGCTTTACCCAGATTTTTGGGGGTACGATTTTTGTCGGGGACAAAAATGTGACCCGGCTAAGTCCCAGTGAGCGACTAGCTGAAGCGGGCATCGCTTATATATTGCAGGATAATTCCGTTTTCCCTGACATGACGGTGGAAGAAAACCTTCTGATGGGGGGGTATTTGCTGCCGCAGCAATCCCAAGCGCATGAAGCCGCAGAAAAAATATTCTCTCGGTATGAGCGGCTGGCAAAACGGCGGTCAGACCGCGCTGGCGTTTTGTCTGGTGGCGAACGTCGATTGCTCGAAATCAGCCGTGCCTTGATCATGAATCCTGACGTGTTGTTGGTTGATGAACCTTCCATCGGTCTGGAGCCGCGCTATATCGACATGGTTTTCGAAATTCTAAATGATTTGAAACGGCAAGATGGCAAGACCATCATCATGGTCGAGCAAAATGCCAGGAAAGGCTTGGCCTTCGCAGACCTTGGGTATGTCTTGGTTTCAGGGCGAGTGGCAATGGCGGACCGAGGCGAGGCATTGCTTGAAAATCCGGATGTTGGCCGCCTTTTCCTCGGCGGGTGACGGCCGCGCCTAGATGACCATTAGATGAACGAGAGCTAAACCTAAAATGAACTGCTGCCCCAGAATGGGTTCAGTGCTGTTCTGCCAGATTGAACGTGTCAGTTGTTCCTCGTTCCTTTGGAGAATTATTATGAAAAAGTTTCTTACTCTTTGCACCGTCGCCGTTCCCCTCGCCATTGCTGCTCCTGCTTCTGCGGGTCACGAGCAAACGCGGAGCTTGAATTTTGAAGATGTGCTGCGCACTCTTATCGTTTCTCAGTTTGATCAAGTTCAGGTCCGCGGTGGAAACCGTGGTCAGCAGCAGGGACGCGGGTTGGCTCAAACGCGTCAAATTATCCCGATTGCGCGTCTGGTTCGCCAGGTTCAACGTGAAACAGGAGGTCATGTAACCTCAGTACGCCTTCGTCCCAACGGTCGTGTTTATGCGATTGAGGGTGTTGGTCAACGCGGTCGTTTTGTAACCGCCAAAGCAAATGCCTATACCGGTGAGGTTTTTGATGTGCAGCGCCAGCGTGGTCACGGTCAAGTTGCGACCAATGGACGGCCAATTCCCCAGATACTGCGCGGCTTGCGCAACAGTGGGTATAGTGGATTTGACCGTGTGATTCGAGATGGTCGTGCTTACATTGTGCGTGGCCTTAACCGACGGGGTCAGCCGGTGCGTATGCAGGTTCATGCACGCAATGGTCGGGTTTTGTCGGTGAACCGTGCTGCCAACTACAATGGTCAACGCGCCTCACGCCATTCGGTAAGCGGGTTTGACCAATGGTTGCCTGGTTTGCGTCAACAGCATTACACCAACTTTGGTCAAGCCACGGCACATGATGCCTACTATCAAGTTGGCGCCCGTGATCGCCGCGGCCGCAATGTTACGCTGAATGTATGTAATCGGACCGGTCGTGTGTTGCATACTGCTTACCGGTGATTAGCAAAGCATTGAAAACAAAAAAGTCCCGCTCGGTGAGCGGGGCTTTTCTGCGAATAGATTTTGATTTTAGAATTTAAAAACCGTGCCGAGAACAATTTCATGGGCATCAAGACCGTCAATGTCAATTTGATCGCCCGTGATAGCGACAGCGTCTGGGCGCAGGTCGCCAAGTGATATATAACGATAGCCAAGTTCAAGGGCGAATGTGTTCGCGACGTCGAACATGACGCCTGTTTGTAGCGACCAGGCAAAATTGTCGGACTTTCCTTCAAAGCTGGATTCGGTAGCGGTCAGTGTGTTGCGACGAGATCCTTCAACTTCCAGATGAGACCAGCCCATGCCGCCGCCGACATATGGCTGCCACCAGGAACCGGTCTTGAAGTCATAAAGAACGTTGAACATCAGATCGAAAGCATCAATGTTCAAATCATAATCGAATGACTGAGCAGGGTTTACAAAAAGACGGCTGTCTGCGTCGTGACGCACAAGGTAGCTGCCCTGAATTTCAGTGCGAACTGGAATGTCATATTCTGCATCCCAATTGTAGCCAACAAAAAGCCCCGGGCCACCGTTCACTTCCACGCCATCGTTTTTCTGACCGAAGGTGCCAACGGCTGGTGGGTTGGTCAACGTAGGTTCGTCCGTATCGGAAAAAGCGAGGGTGGCGCGAAATCCGCCATACCAATCGTTGAGTGCTCGGATTGAATTCGCATCTTCGGCAAACGCGATTGTTGGCGTTGCGCTCATTGCCAGCGCAGCGATTGCGGACAGCAGGCGCGAACTTGTACGTAAATGCCTCATGGAAACCCCCTTTAGATCATATTTTTGTCAGAATGCCCCGGGGGAGGAAGCGTTGCAATACATTGAGCGGGGGACAATGAAGGCTTTCATCTAGCATTTATGGGCCTGTTACTCATTTGCCGCGTTCTAAGGAGTGGAAATCAGCAGGTTTCCGCGTTCGTCAGTCAAAAAGGTGAATTTATTATCCAGGGAGAGACTGTGCCCGTCAGTGGAACCACCTGTTGCAATGTCGAATTTATAGCCATGCCAGGGGCAGGTGATGCACCCCGCCTTGTCGACCTCCACTTCTACAAGTGGTGCCAGCATGTGAGGACATTCCGCGTGAAAAGCTGTGAGGGTACCGTTCAGCTCGACGATTTTGACTGGTTTGCCCTCCAGAGTGATGCAGAGCGGCAGTTGGGCCGCCACATTGTCTGCCGGTCCTAAATTGATTACTTCAGGGTCACTGAGGGCGGCGCGCCTGTCGAGAGCGGATTGGCGTTCCACCATCATCTGCTCATCTTCATCCCAAAGAGTTGCATAGAGCTTGCTCATGTATTGGCCGAGCTTTTCAGCATCTTCCGGCATGGTGTTGGGAATGTGAAATTCCACTTCCACCTGGGTCTGCCGGTCTGCCACTTCAGTTAGGCGGGTCCAGATTTCCATGCCCGGAATACCGCCCGACAATGTGCGGGACACGTAGTGTCCCTGGTCGCGGTCGACGACCAGCTCGATCAAAGATTCGGACGCTTTTGTCGCTGGTTGGCCAACAGTGCGCGCGCGCCACCCCCAGCTGCCGGTGTCCTCTAGCGCAAGAGAAGAAAAGCTGGAGCTGTGAAGATGGGGCAGGTGCTCCCAATCAAGGACATTCTCCCAAGCACGCGCGAGGCTGGCGCCGATCACACGGGTGTAAGTGCCCCCTATATTCATCGGCAGGCTGTTGGGATTGTGATCCGTCGCGTTTGCTTGAATAGGTCCCATCTATGTACGTCCTTTGGTCGGCAGTGCTATGGCCTCATGGTGGTGAGATAGGGGCCAAGGTTCTGTTCTCTACCGTTTTGTGCCCAATCAAGCCATTCAACAAGTCGTGGGCGGGTTTCGCGCGGGTCGATCAATTCATGCACAGAGAAACCTTCGGCCCGGGGAAAAGGCGATTGGGAAGCGCCCAGTTTTTCCTCAAGCTCTTTTCGCAGGGTATCGGGATCGTCCGCCTCAGCCAATTGACGAGCAAAGGCGACGGCGACGCCACCTTCAACAGGCAGGGCGCCGGTTGCGGCTGATGGCCAGGAAAGAACAAAGCCGTCCGGTGCAAAATGTGCGGCCCCCGCGACGCCAAAGACCTTGTGAACGATGACACTTGCCCAGGGCACACGGCTTTGCATCACAGCGGCGATGGCGGCGGTGCCATAGCGGATGGTGCCTGCTTTTTCAGACGCCGATCCGATCATGAAGCCTGGCTCATCAACAAGCGAGATGACAGGCAGATTGAACGTGTTGCACATATCCACGAAGCGCCTGATTTTCTGGGCGGCTTCTGCCGTCATCGCACCGGCATAATACATGCAGTCATTTCCGATCACCCCAACGGCGTGGCCGTTTAATCTGGCAAGTCCTGTAATGAGAGAGGGGCCATATTTTTTTGTCATTTCGAAGAAGCTGCCTTTATCAACAACTGCCTTGATGATTTTGCGCATTTGGAACGGTTTGCGACTATCCCGGGGCACGATGTCGATCAGACTTTCTTCCATGCGCTCTGGTTCATCGTCGGGCGTTATGTAAGGGGGCAGCTGCCATACATTGTCTGGCAGGTACGAGAGAAAGGTTGCGATTTCATCGAGCGCGGCTTCTTCATCTGTCGCCACATTATCTATGACCCCACTTTTGGCGTGAATATCGGGGCCGCCCAATTGCTCTTTGGTGAGGTCTTCATTCATTGCGCGTTTCACGACCTGTGGACCTGCGATCAAGACTTGTGCGTTTTTCGACATCACAGAAAAATGAGCCCCAACAAGGCGTGCCGCAGGCATGCCAGCCACGGGCCCGAGAGCCGCAGTGGCGACGGGCACAGCGCCCATGACTTGCGCAATGGAAAGAAAGCGGTTCCGCGAAAACACCGGATCACCCGTGGGGCGTGAAGGTTTGCCGCCACCAGAACCTGCAACGGATCCGCCACCGCCTTCATGTAAACGAATGAGTGGTATTTTATATTGGAGGGCAACGTCTTCTGCGTAAACGCTTTTGCGCAGGCCTGCGGGGTTTGGAGAGCCGCCTTTTAGCGTGAAATCTTCACCCCCGATGATGACGCGCCGACCTTTGATCTTGGCGAACCCCAAAACATAGTTTGCGGGTTGGAAATCTTTCAGTGAGCCGTCTTCATTGAATTCAGGAACCCCGGCGCCCTCACCTAATTCTTGCAGGCTATCGTCATCGGCGAGATGATCGATGCGTTCTCTGATGGTGAGCCGACCTTTTTCATGCTGACGCTTGACCCCTTCAGGCCCACCTTGTTGTTTGGCTAGTTTTCGACGAATTTTGATTTCTTCGGCTTCTTTTTCCCAGCTCATCTGCCAGTGGTCCTTTATGATCCATTTTCTTTGAGATAAAGCCTAGCGGAAATGAAAGTGAAATTGCCAGCCAATCGTGCATGTGAGACTGGCAATTCGGTGGTCAATAAGAAATGATTGGCCCATGGAAAATCAAAGTTTGACTGATGCTGAGCTTATCGAGGCGATTGTGGTCTATCTTCAAGGCGAGCTGGAGAATTCTGCGCCTATTGGTGCGCGTCTGAAATTCTTGTACACGCAGGGTGGTGCCGTGCTGATTGACGGAACGACCTCACCTGTCGTTGTTTCATCGACGGACGGCGAGGCGGATTGTGTTGTGGCGCTGTCGCTTGCCACCCATTTGGCAATGTTGCAATTCCAGTTGGACCAAGGCGTTGCCTTTCGCCGTGGTGATTTGAAAATATCGGGTGACATGGGCACGGCGCTTCGGTTGGCGCCGCTCATGTCCCAAAGGTTTCACCCACCCGGCGAGGTGGCCTGACGTGACAACAGTTGAAACACCCGAATCTCCCCGCCCTGCCGGTGGCACGGCTGGCTGGCTTCAACGGCCAGATGGCGCCAAACTTCGCACGATGCTTTGGCCTGCGCATGCTGCCGCCAGCCCTTGTCGGGGCACAATTGTCTTGGCGAGTGGGCGGACAGAATTTATCGAAAAATACTATGAGGTCATCGACCAGTTTCTAAAACGGGGGTTTGCTGTCGCCACGTTTGACTGGCGCGGGCAAGGCCTGTCTCAACGTATGTTGGCGGACCCCCGAAAAGGACATGTGGATCAATTCTCAACATTTGATGATGACTTTATCGCGTTCATGGCTGAGGTCGTTAAGCCGAACTTTGCGGGACCTTACATCGGTGTTGGTCACTCAATGGGCGGCAATCTCATGCTGCGAGCTGCACATAATTTGCCTGATGCTTTTTCTGCTGTTGTGCTGAGTGCGCCCATGTTGGGCATCAACTTGGGTAGTCCTTTTGTTGATCGCGTGACACGGGGGTTGCTTGCGTTGCTGTCGAGCTTGGGCGCCAAAGGGGCTTATGCGCCTGGGAGCGGGCCTGCGGCTGCGGACGAAGAGCCTTTTGAAGAGAATATTGTAACCTCTGACCGCGAACGCTATTGCCGACAGCAGGCCATCATCGCCAAAGCGCCGAGTATTGGTCTGGGTGGGCCGACCATTGGATGGGTGTGTGCGGCCTTTAGATCTATCGATGAGATTTCTGATCCTGCCTATCTTGCGCAGATCAAAACGCCGATCCTGTTGTTTGAGGCAGGCAAGGACAGGCTGGTGAGCGGTGGGGCGATCCAGCAGATTTCAAAGAAATTGCCAAACACCGACTATGTTCGGATTGATGGTTCTGCACATGAAATACTGATGGAGCAACAAGAGTATAGGGATGCTTTTTGGTCAGCATTCGATGCGTTTGTGGCGAAACTCGCGTAAGCGTGTGCGCTGCTGGTTTATTTGACCTTTGATAGAATTTTGAGCGCTTGCGCGTGCACCCGTGCGTCTCCCGCAGCAATAAGGCGTCCGCCTTGTTGTGGATCGCCGCCATCCCATGTTGTCACGATGCCACCGGCTCCTTCGATGATGGGGATCAGCGCTTGAATGTCATAGGATTGCATCGAGGCCTCGACAACCAGATCAGCATGACCGGCCGCAATCAAACAATAGAAATAACAATCGGTGCCATAGCGTGTGAGGCGCGTAGCGCGGCTGACGGCTGTAAAGGCGTCAAGTTCATCGGCTTGCGTAAACATGTCCGGGTCCGTACAACCCAAAATCGCATCGGACAGGTTTGCACAGCTTCTGGTTTTGAGCGTCTGTGTCTGACCATTGCGGGTGTACTCGGTTTTGCCGGGGCGGCCGATGTATCGTTCGCCCAAGTAGGGCTGGTCCATGGTGCCAACGGTTGGGTAGATGCCATCGTTGAGGGCAATTAACGTGCCCCAGAGCGGTACGCCTGCAATGAAGCTGCGGGTGCCATCTATTGGATCCAATACCCAGTGAACAGGGCTGGTGCCGGTTTCGGACCCATGTTCCTCGCCGACAATGCCATGCGAGGGGTAGTTTTTGTTGATGAGGGTGCGAATGGCCGTTTCAGCGTCACGGTCGGCGATGGTTACAGGATCGAAAGCGTTCCCATCCAGCTTATTATCGACACCCAGATCTGACCGGAAATGCTTGAGAGATATTTTCGCGGCGGCATCTGCCAGCTCGCCTGAAAAGGCGCATAGGGCCTCGATCTCGTCATCGCTCAGTTTCGTAGGGGCATTGCGCATGGCATTTCCTCTGTGCGGCCTCGTAAGTGCTGAGGTCACACAGATTTACGCCATGCGGGTGGCCGCGGCAACAGACAGCGTGAGCTGAGTGAGCAAATTAGCCGATGGCGCGGTCTGCTCGCTTGCGGGCATTTGGGTCAAGGTGGCGCTTGCGTATCCGAATGGACTTCGGTGTCACTTCAACCAGCTCGTCCGTGTCGATGTAAGCGATGGCTTGTTCCAGTGACATGCGACGGGGTGTAGTGAGTTTGACCGCATCATCCTTGCCAGATGCCCGCATGTTGGTGAGCTGTTTGGCTTTCAGTGGATTGACGATGAGATCGTCAGGCCGTGAATTCTCGCCAATGACCATGCCTTCATAGACTTTTTCACCATTGGTGATGAACATGAAGCCACGATCTTCCAGGTTGAAGAGCGCGAAAGGTACAGCATCGCCCGCTCCATTGGAGATCAGAACGCCATTGCGGCGGCCTTCAACTGGGCCACGGTAAGGTCCGTATTCTTTAAACACGCGGTACATGACGCCGGTGCCGCGCGTGTCGGTCAAAAATTCACCGTGATAGCCGATCAGGCCGCGAGACGGGGCTTCAAACATGATGCGTGTCTTGCCGCCACCCGTTGGACGCATATCCGTCATCTCGCCTTTGCGCTCAGCCATTTTTTCGATGACGACGCCGGTGAACTCATCATCTACGTCAACAGTGACGTCTTCGATGGGTTCTGTTGTCTTGCCGTTTTCATCTTCACGGAAAATCACACGCGGACGGCTGATGGAAAGCTCAAAGCCTTCGCGGCGCATGGTTTCGATGAGCACACCAAGCTGCAACTCGCCGCGACCGGCCACATCGAAGGAGTCTTTGTTTTCTGTGTCATTCACCTGAATGGCCACATTGCCTTCGGCTTCTGCCATTAGGCGGTCACGGATCACCCGCGATTGGACTTTGGATCCTTCACGACCGGCCAGGGGGCTGTCGTTGATACCAAAAAGCACGGAGAGCGTTGGTGGGTCGATTGGAAGGGCGTTCAACGGAATTTCAACGGCTGGATCCGCGATAGTGTCAGCAACCGTTGCCTGCTCAAGACCGGCAATGGCGACAATGTCGCCTGCGCGGGCCTCTTCTGTTGGTTCGCGGTTGAGGCCACGCACAGCAAGAACGCGTGTGATGCGGCCTTTTTCAACAATGCCGGAGCCATTGCGCAGGGCGTAGACTGGCATGTTGGGGCGCGCGATGCCTTTTTCGATGCGGCCCGTCAGAATGCGACCAAGGTAGGGGTCGCGCTGAATGGTTGTGACGAGCATCGCAAACGGCTCGTCGGCTGATCCATTTGTTAGCGCTTCAGGTGGCTTTACATGGGCCAGGATTTTGCGGAAGAGAGGCAGCAGTCCATTGTCTTTGGCATCTGCCGCTGCCAGATCTTCTGTCGCCCAGCCTTGTTTAGCTGACGCATAGATGATCGGAAAGTCGAGTTGTTCGTCAGAGGCATCGAGAGCTGCGAAGAGATCGAATACTTCGTCATGAACCCAATCTGCGCGCGCGTCGGGCTTGTCGGCCTTGTTGATGACGACCAAAGGCCTCAATCCCAGAGCCAATGCTTTTGACAGCACAAATTTTGTCTGCGGCATTGGGCCTTCTGCAGCGTCTACCAGCAGAACAACACCGTCTACCATGGAGAGAATGCGCTCAACTTCACCGCCGAAGTCGGCGTGACCGGGCGTGTCCACAATGTTGATGCGTGTTTCGTCGCCCCCTTCAGGAGGTGTCCAGGCGACGCTGGTGGTTTTGGCAAGAATGGTGATGCCACGCTCACGCTCCAGATCGTTGGAGTCCATTACCCGGTCAGCAACGTCCTGGTTGGCGCGGAACGCACCAGATTGTTTGAGAAGCTCATCAACCAGGGTCGTTTTGCCGTGGTCAACGTGGGCAATGATGGCGATATTACGAAGTGGCATGTCGGTCACATCTCGGTCAGGTCGGGGACAGAAGGTCGCCCAAAAAAGGCAGCCCGTCGGCGTGTGGCCAACGGGCTGTGATACAAAGGTTGCCGCCTTATACGCTCCCCTACCCTATGTCTCAAGTAAAAGCCGGGTGACAAATGTCCGCACCTGGCTTTTCTTCGACTATTGGTTACTTGTGGGCCGATTGGTGCCGGATTTAGTCCTTCTGACCTTCGACTTCGATGATAATTTCTACTGTTTCTCCGATCGCAGGTGAGGCATAGGCCATGCCAAAGTCAGACCGATTGATCTCCGTTGTGGCTGAAAACCCGGCAACAATCTTGGAGGGATCGAAGGGATGGGGGCCAGATCCATTCAGGCTGGCGTCCAACACAACAGGTTTGGTCACGCCTAAAAGCGTCAAATCGCCTGTGATTTTGGCGGTTTTCTCGCCCGTTACCTCAATGCTCGTGGAGGTGAAGGTCATGGTTGGGAAGGCTTCGACGTTCAAAAAGTCCGCTTTGCGCAGATGTTCGTCTCGGGCTTCATTGGCTGAATCCACGCTGGCGGTCGCAATTGTCACAGCAACCGAGCTGTTTGCGGGCGCATCTGCGTCAAACTCGATGGTGCCAGTAATGTCTTTGAACTGACCTAATGTGTGGGAAAAGCCCAGGTGCGACACACGAAACGCCGCATGCGCGTGGGTTGCGTCGATCGTATAGCTTTCTGCCAAAGCAGCTGTCGGTGCTAAGAAAGAGGCGGCGAGGCTCCAAGCAATCAGTGTCGATTTCATGTTTTCTTCTCCCAGAGGTGACCAGATATGAATTGACGGACAG
>Ga0222662_1001013_pt1 | contig 15936 bp, 9 predicted proteins | sample AntAcemetagen600_FD_179821 | JGI IMG/M metagenome (GOLD analysis project Ga0222662, IMG submission 179821) | Saline water microbial communities from Ace Lake, Antarctica - #600 | ecosystem: Environmental > Aquatic > Non-marine Saline and Alkaline > Saline | place: Antarctica: Ace Lake | collected...
AGGCGCCAGGAACATTGGGAGCTCTGCTCTCGCAAGGAACTTCAAGTGTCAAAATTCAAGGCGAAACCGTCAAGGTGAAAGCCCACATTCGCGAGATCGATCTTTATTCTGGCCACGCGGATGGAAAGCACTTGGTCTCATGGGTCAAAGATCGGTTGCCCGTAAAGTCAGCAATCTTTTTGACACATGGCAATGCCACAAGCTTGGAAGCTTTGCGTGATGACTTACTTGCCCAGGGTGTGTCGCCAGAGATGATCATTATCCCTCGGCTGGATGATGCGTTTGAGCTGGGCCATCAAAATGCAACGCTTCAACCAAGGCCGAAGCCACGGCGCTTGACGCCCGATCTCGTGACGGATTTGGATTGGCACAACGAGTTGGCTGGTTTTTCTCTACGATTGAGAGAACTGTTGGATGGGGCAGCCGATGACAAGTCGCGAAAGGTCGTGATGCGTAAAATTGTGCGAACGCTGGAAGAACTGGAAGGAAAATAATATCTGTTGCAGAAGATGATCGTATCAAAAGCCGCCCAGAAAGTGGGCCTACTACGAGGTTGAGCTATGAACGGCAAGCATCTTACTTTGATCGAAGTATTTGGCATCAAAATAAAGGTCAACATTAGTTGGGTTTTTATCGCCGTTCTGCTCGCATGGGCATTGGCACAAGGTTACTTTCCAACCGCTTATGAAGGGCTCTCGGAAGCGACTTACTGGTGGATGGGGGTTGTCGCTGTTTTTGGGCTGTTCTTTTCCATTCTATTGCACGAACTGGCACACTCGTTGGTTGCGCGCGCCTTTGGCATGGAAATAAAGGGCATTACATTGTGGTTGCTCGGAGGCGTCGCAGAAATGACCGATGAACCTCCCCATCCACGAGCGGAATTCTTGATGGCCATTGCAGGTCCCCTGATGAGTGTGGTGCTTGCATTGATTTTTCTGAGTTTGGCAAATGTGATCGAACAGGATACGGAGCTGGCGGCCATGGGGGCTGTCGTTTCCTATCTGGGGATGCTCAACCTAATTCTGGCGGCCTTCAATTTGGTGCCTGCATATCCTCTCGATGGAGGTAGGGTTGCACGTGCGGCCCTGTGGGCGTGGAGCGGTGACTATTATTATGCAACCAGAGTGGCCGCCAGGCTCGGTTCCCTATTTGGACTTGTCTTGATCGTATTTGGCGTTCTAAGCGCCATAGGAGGTGCAGGCCTTGCCAGTCTCTGGTGGGTTATATTGGGCATGTTCATTCGGTTTGCGGCAGATGCATCCAACTTCCAGCTACAGGCGGCAACGGCGCTAAAAGGAAAATCGGTGCGCGAATATATGACACCCAACCCTAAAACAGTGTCACCGGACGTGAGTGTCGCCGAACTCGTCGAAAATTGGATTTACAGGTATTCATTCGAATTTTTTCCTGTTGTCGAGGCGGGCAATCTACTGGGAAGTATCAGTCTGCACGAGGTGCGCGCCATCCCACCAGGCGAACGTGCAGGAACAAAGGTGGGGGATATAATGATCCCCTGTTCAGATCACAACACGATCCCCTCGCACGCCACAGCGTCTGATGCGCTTGCAAAGGTTCAAACAAGCAGCCCGAGTTTGCTGATGGTCGTAGAAAATCAGACCCTTGTCGGCGTGATTGGTTTGAAAGATCTGATGAGAGTGATCACGATTACGACGGAACTCAACCAAAAGTGAAGGGCAGGTGGAGACTGTCGCCTCCACCCATTGGTTTATTTGCCGTAGACGAGTGTGCCATCATCCAAGTCTGCATTCGGGATTTCTTCCTTTTCCCGGTAGTAATCTTGGTGGAATGTCCAAGGCTCATGATCCCCTTGTTTCGGCATCGTGTGTATTGAACGTTGCAGATACCCCGGATTGAAGTTTTCCGGATCAATAAACGGCAGTGCCGGCATTTTCTTGTCTTCATCGCGCAACTGCGGGGTGCACGTTTTGGCTCCAAGCTCATCCATGTGATTGAGAAGTTTGGTTACAAACTCAGAGATCATATCTGCGCGCATCGTCCAGCTTGTTCTGAGATAACCAAAGACCCAGACCATGTTTGGAATGTCGGAGAACATCATGCCGCGATACGCCCATCTGTCGGGGAAGTTGAGCGGTGCCTTGTCAATGCTGAACTCAATATCGCCAAGAACAGCCAGGTTGAACCCCGTTGCTGTGACAATGATGTCTGCTTCAAGTTCTTCACCTGACTTCAGCAGAATGCCTTTTTCGGTGAAGCGATCAATGTGATCCGTCACGATGGATGCTTTGCCCGCTGAAACGCCTTTGAAGAGGTCGCCATCAGGGACAAACGCAATACGTTGGCGCCATGGCTTGTAGTGAGGCGTAAAGTGCTTCTCTACGTCATACCCGTCGGGGAGCAGTTCCTTTGCGCCTTTGACCAATTCTTCTTTGGCAAATTCTGGTTGATCGAACGCGATTTGAGCGACGATTTTCTGGTCGTTCAAAATTTTTTGACGGACAACTTCATGTTTCCATTCTTCGGGCACATCAAGGTCCGCCAGAAGGTCTGCCATCTCATTGCGGTTTTCACCGGGGATGAAATAGGTCGGCGAGCGTTGCAGCATGGTGATGTGTTTACAATCTGCGGCCATCGCAGGGATGATTGTGGCCGCAGTCGCGCCAGACCCAATGACCAGCACGTTCTTGTCTTTGTAGTCCAGGTCTTCTGGCCAGGTTTGCGGGTGAACGATGTCCCCCTTGAACGTGTCCATGCCTTCCCACTCTGGCGTGTAGCCTTCCGAGTGGCGGTAGTAGCCCTGACACATCCACAAAAAATTACAGGTGTACTCAACGGTTTCGCCGGTGTCTGTTCTCTCCGCCTGTAGCGTCCACAAGTTATCTTCGCTGGACCAATGTGCCTTTCTAATCTGGTGGTTGTAGCGAATGTGATCAGCGATACCAAATTCCTCAATCGTCTCATTCATATACTTGAGGATTTCATCGGCAGTAGCGATCGGCGCGCCTGTCCAGGGCTTAAATTTGTAGCCGAACGTAAACAGGTCACTATCTGACCGGATGCCGGGATATTTATGCGTTAGCCATGTGCCGCCGAAGCTTTCCTGGTTTTCCAGAATGGCAAAACTTTTGTCGGGGCACCGTTCTTGCAAATGATAGGCAGCGCTGACCCCGGAAATTCCGGCCCCAACGATCAAGACATCAAAATGTTGTCCCACGTTTCTCTCCTTTTGCGTCCCTCTCTGAGGAGAGGTTCTGTTTTGTATGGTTCATTGGCATCAGAATTGTCGAGTGAGCACTCTTCATCCATGATGTAGCTCAATTGGCGCGGCGTTTTCTGATCTGACAGATTGGCCGACGGGCGGTAATATTGCACCCTGCAAGGGTGTGAATTGGTCGGCAACGCTAAGGCGTTTTGGGGTGAAGCAATTGAAAAAACAATCCGAACGTTTTGGCAATATTGGAGATGAGGAAAAAATTTCAAGTTCATCGAAACCCGGTCAGCTCCAAGACCATATGTTCAATGAGCAAGTGCGCATGGTTTATGACACGGCAAACCCTGGCATTACGCATAGTCTTTTGGTCGCGGTTGTCGGCTGGATGTACTGGGGCGTTGCGGACCCGACAAACCTCGCTATTTGGCTCGCGCTCGCCATCGGCATCTCAGCCATCCGTCTGTTTATCGTTTGGTCATTTGTTCGGCTGAACCCAGGGGATGAACAGCTCGTCTTTTGGGATCAAGTTTATTTGGTTGCTGTATTTGTTACAGGCATTACTTGGGGGCTGGCGGGCATTTTGCTCTATCCACCAGACGATATTGCTTACCAAGTAGCGCTCGCCTTCGTGGTTGGTGGGATCAGCGCGTCTGCCACCGCATCTCTTTCGGCACGGCTTCTCGCTGTGTGGCTCGCTGTCACGCCTGCCATGCTCTTTTTGTCCGCACGGTTCCTTTGGGACGCGGGAGAAGGGCACCAGGAAATGGGTGTGCTGCTTTTGCTCTATTTTGTTGTTCTGATGAACATCGGACGATCGATGAACAAGCAGGTTCTAGAGGCGCTTTCGCTTCGGTTTGAAAAACAGGACTTGGTGCGATCATTAGAAAATACGGTCAACGACCTGGAGCTCGCACGCCTTGAGGCCGAACAATCAAGCAGGTCCAAAACCCGTTTTCTGGCGTCGGCAAGCCATGATTTACGCCAGCCCGTTCATGCGTTGCAGCTCTTCGTCGCCGCTTTGTCTCGCCGGACCAATAAAAATTCGGACGAGCAAGATCTCCTGGGGAAAATCAATCGCTCCATGGACAATATGAGCGATCTATTGGATTCACTTCTTGATGTATCGAAACTTGATGCAGGCGTTGTGCAGCCTCGGATCGAACCGATTGATCTTCAGGCGCTCCTGATCCAAATTGCCAACGAGTTCGATGGTGAAGCAGAAGAACGGGGGCTCTATGTGCGTGTCGGCGGGGTGCGGGCGACCATAGAAAGTGATGCCATTTTGTTGGGGCGTATTCTACGCAATCTGGTGTCGAATGCAGTGCGTTACGCGGAAAAAGGCGGTGTGCTCTTGGGCGCGCGCCCGCGCGGAGATTTTGTCCATATCGAGATTTGGGACACAGGTCTGGGAATTGCAAAAGAAAATCGAGACGAAATTTTCCAGGAATTTTTTCAATTACGTCGCGCAGCAGATGATAGGCAGGGTGGCCTTGGGCTGGGTTTGGCAATCGTGAAGAGAACCGCCGATCTCGTTGGACATGAATTGAAATTGGACTCAACGGTCGGGCGGGGAACCCGATTTACAATCATTGTCCCACGCGCTCATCGGGAGCATACCTCCCCACCAAGCCCTGAAATTCTTATGCGCAACCTCGAAGGCTTTGGAGAAAACTTCAAAGTGTTGCTGATAGAAGATGATCCCCTGTCCGCTGAAGCAATGACTGTTCTGCTGGAAAGCTGGGGATGTGTGTGTGCGTTGGCGTCATCACAGGCAGGTATCGAACCGGCGATTGCAAACTTAGGGGGAACGGCAAGTTTGGTGATTTCCGATTTCCGGTTACCAGACGACGTCACCGGAGATGTCGCAGTGGCTCATGCGTTTGAAGCCTTGGGGCGCAAGGTGCCGACGCTTATCATCACCGGCGATACTGGACCAGAACGGCTGCGTGCCTTGGAAGGAACGGGTTTTCCGGTCCTTCACAAGCCAGTTCAGCCAGCGCAATTGCGCTCTGTCATCCGCCATTTATTGGCCTCTCCAGCCGATTGATCCATATCAGGGCAAGCGGGTCACAAAACCGTCATGGTCTCGCCAATTAATCATTCGGAGAGTCAAAGCTGGCTTTACGAAGGGGTGCCGGGGGCGAAAGCCGTGTCTGCTAAAGTTGTGTCTGTTTTAGACAATCATCCAAATGAGAGTTTTCTGGAAGATGTACGGCATTTTCTAGACGAAAATCTGACTCCAGAGCTCCGCGAGGCGGGCCGCTCGACCGTAGGAACCCACACAGAAATTGGTGCCTGCAAGGCATGGCATCAGCGCCTTTTCCAAAAAGGCTGGATCGCTCCAGCGTGGCCGGTAGAGCATGGTGGCGCCGGGTGGACAGTCGCTCAACGTACCATTTTTGAACGCGAATGTGCTGACAATGACGCGCCCATTTTGTTTGCGGGCGGCATTCGCAATATGGGGCCACTGCTAATCGAGATGGGCACAGAGGCTCAAAAGGAAAAATATCTCCCCGCGATTCTCTCCGGCGATGATTTGTGGTGTCAGGGCTTTTCTGAGCCAGGTGCCGGGTCAGACCTGGCAGCAATTCAGGCAAAGGCAACGAGCGACGATAGCGCCTTCATCTTGAATGGCGCCAAAGTCTGGACAACGGGTGCCCATCTGTCGAACCGTATGTTTTGTTTGGTTCGCACGGCCAAATTGGACAAACCGCAGCGCGGTATTAGTTTTCTGATGCTCGACATGGACAGTCCGGGACTGACCGTAGACCCGATATTGATGATAAATGGTGACCACGAGTTCAACCAAGTGCACTTCGACAATGTGCGTGTTCCCAAAGAAAATCTTGTTGGCAAAGAAAATGAAGGTTGGACCGCAGCAAAAGCGTTGATGCGGCATGCACGGAGCAGCAACACGACGGGGGGTCATCTCCATAGAAGTTTTAATGCGCTGACGCGTATGCAGGCGGAGAAGGGGCCAGCGCCTGAACAACGCCTTTCCGATGCCCTGCGGTCTATCGAGATCGAGCTTGCGGCCTTTGACGCACTGGAAATTCGCTGCCGCCAGGCAACCCCTGTTCAGTGCACGTCGCGCGCAGACGATGCTCAAGAGCGTGCAATGGCCTCCCTGCTCAAGACGAACGCGACAGAACTTAATCAGAAAATGACGGAACTTGGCATGCGGCTCGCGGGCGCTTATGCAATGGCCAGTGTGCCCAATGGCGTAAGCAATGCGCCAGAATTGAAAGCGGGCGCTTTGGCGACAAGTAAATACTTAGGACTGCGAGCAGCAAGTATTTATTCAGGAACCAATGAAATTCATCGAAATCTTCTTGCGAATCACATCCAAAAAGGAAATGAGCTGATCGCAGGAACATGAGAGGCGGATATATGTCCGTCAACGCTAAAACAAAACTAGACGAAAACCTAGCGACCGGACCGGTCGAATAGCTTAGGGGCAACAAAATGGTCAACACGAAAAAAAACGTCGAAAGACAGAAAAAGGGAGCAGCCGCAATTTGCGCCGCTGCCGCACTGGCAAGTGGCATTGCGCTGACTTCTTTTTCAACTGGGGCTCTCGCGGAAGGCAATACGCTGGGCGATGCACTGATGCAGTCAAAACCGCTCATCAACTTGCGTTTGCGCCATGAGTCTGTAGATCAGAACGGCATTGCCAATGATGCGTCTGCGAATACACTTCGCGCACGCTTGGGTGTTCAGACGGGGAATTACGAAGGCTTTACCCTGCTGGTCGAAGGCGAGATGGTCATTGGCCTTGGTGCCGAAGATTACAATAATACGATCAATGGGAAAGCAACATATCCAGTTGTTGCTGACCCGGACGATCAGCAGTTGAACCGGGCCCAGATTACTTACACGGGGTTTGATGACACAGCGATTATTGTTGGTCGTCAGCGCGTCATTCTCGACAATGCGCGTTTCGTCGGCAATGTTGGCTGGCGTCAAAATGAACAGACCTTCGATGCGGCTGTCGTCTCAACCAGCATCGTTCCAGACACTGTGTTGACATATGGCTACGTTGATAAAATTCACCGTATCTTTGGTACCGACAGTGCCGTCGGCCGTCTGGATACCAGTAGCCACTTGGTCAACGCAAAATATACAGGTCTCGAAAACATCGACATTGGTGCTTACGCCTATTTGCTGGATGTGGACTTGGCACCTGCTGCGTCCACGGCCACATATGGCATTCGTGCATCAGGAAAATTTGATGTGGCAGAAGGCGTAACAGCTGGTCTGTCGGGAGAATATGCCCATCAATCCGATCACGCGAACAACACACGCAACGTGAGCCTCGACTATTACCGTGCTGAAGCGTCAGTTGGGTATGAAGGCTTTTCAGGACTTCTTGGCTATGAAGTTCTGGAAGGTGATGGAACCGTTGGTTTCGGCACACCGCTTGCCACGCTGCATGCATTCCAGGGTTGGGCAGATGTGTTCCTGGGAACACCTGCAGGCGGCATTGAAGATCTCTATATTAAGGGCGGCTACAATGCTGGCCCTGTCTTGGGATTGGCCGGACTTTCAGGCGCGATCATATATCACGATTTCCAAGGTGAACGCACAGGCGGCGATCTTGGTACTGAGTGGGACGCCGTCTTGAAAGCCAAGATAGATGGAAACTTTGCAGCTACTGCAAAATACGCGACCTATGACGGTCCTGTTGGGGGACCCGCAAGCCGTGACAAAATCTGGTTTGAGATTTCATACGCTTACTAAGAGATATCCAAATCAACCGACGTTATCTGGGGCGGGACCATTGGTCTCGCCCTTTTTTATAAGGCGTCGTCATCGATGAAGGGGGAGGGCCGGGCAAATTTTTCCAATTCTTCGAGGCTATTTATCCGCACCTCTCGTGCGTTCACCTCGACACCATACTTGTTCAATCCTCCAAAAGCGCGTGACAGGTTCTCCGGGGTCATGCCCAACAATGACGCCAGTGTTTTTTTGTCATGAGGTAGTGTGATCTGTGAGGCGGTTTCTTGCGCCTGCTTTTGCTGCAAAAGGTAATTTGCCAGCCGTTCCGTCGTGGAACGCAACTTGTGACCTTTGAGCGCCTTCATAAGGCCGCGATAGTCACTCGCAAGCTCTTGCACCATTGATTGAGAGAATTCTACATCATCCTCTACGGCGTCCCGCACATTGGCCGCAGGAATCAGCAGGAGTTGGGATTTTTGAATGGTGCGGGCCGATGCCAGATAAACCGCATCTTTTAAGACTGCTGCCAAAATGAAGGTTGAGGAAGTCCCTGCAAGTTTTAAGGTCGTTTCGCGACCGTTGGACCCCGCAAACAGCTCCACAAGGCCTTCCGTGATAATATAGAGGAAGTCCGCGGAATCCCCTTCCGTGATCAATTGCACGTGCGGGGGAATTGTTTGCAGGTACGCGCCTTGGAGCAAGCCTGTGTAGGTCTCCTCAGCCAAGCTCGAAAAAAGGTCAAGTTGGCGGATTGCAGCGTGTTCCTCCAGGCGCATATGGTGATTCTATCCTTTGAGCTGAATGAACCCGATCATCTGATTTTGACTTGATAAAAGTCAAGGATTTGCGCCGGACTCATCAATCAAACAGATGATGAAATGGCTGGTCGCAAAAAATATCCGTTTGATCCCTTGAATTCTCACTTTTGGTACCACTTGGCTGATCCAGATCAAGTGACTGCCGCCCCTTACGGCAGATGGTGCGCTTGAGGGCTGCATGCCTTCACGGATTAGAATTCAGAGGGGAGCCTCCACCATGGATGCGCTACAAGGGGTCACACCAGGCCAGCAGAAACAAATGCTTACGGCAAGTACACTGGCCTTTACGGTCTGTTTTGCTGTTTGGACAATTTTCGCCATCATTGGCGTAAAGATCAAAGCTGATCTTGGGCTAAATGATACGCAATTCGGGATATTGGTTGCGACGCCCGTCTTAACGGGCTCTTTGTCTCGTCTGTTTCTTGGCATTTGGGCCGACCAATACGGCGGTCGCCTCGTTTATACGTTGCAGATGCTCACCACTGCATTTGCCGTATTCCTTTTAACCTTCGTCTCCACCTATCCCATGTTTATTGTGGCAGCCTTAGGCTTGGGCCTCGCTGGCGGTAGTTTCGCCGTTGGGGTTGCTTATGTTTCCAAATGGTACCCAAAAGAACGCCAAGGCACGGCTCTGGGTATTTTTGGCATGGGCAACGTTGGCGCGGCTGTTACCAACTTCGGCGCGCCGCTCCTTCTCATCTATCTTGGTGGTGAGTGGCAGGCAGTTGCCCAGGTCTATGCCGTTGTGCTCGTGATCACTGCGGTCTTGTTCTTTCTTTTCAGCAAAGACGATCCTTCATTGGCTCACCGCAAACGTGAAGGCATTGCACCGGAGACCTTTGCTCAACAGATGGCACCTCTCCGCCACCTTCAGGTGTGGCGCTTTGCCCTTTACTACTTTTTTGTATTCGGTGCCTTTGTCGCATTGGCTCTGTGGTTGCCGCGTTACTATGTTGGCGCTTACGGGCTTGAGCTCGCGACTGCCGGCATGTTGGCTGCGGCCTATGCTCTACCGGGTTCCATTTTTCGCGCTTTAGGCGGCTGGTTGTCGGACGTTGTCGGCGCGCGGCGCGTGATGTACTGGACATTCATCGCGAGCTTCATTGCCTGTTTCTTTATGTCCTATCCTGCCACCGAATACACGGTTGCCGGTATTGATGGACCGATCAACTTCAACATCACCATACCACTGGAAGTATTTGTCTTTCTGACCATTGTGCTCGGCTTCTTCATGTCTCTCGGCAAAGCAGCTGTCTATAAGCACATTCCTGTCTACTACCCAAACCATGTGGGTTCTGTGGGCGGTATCGTCGGTCTCATTGGAGGTCTCGGTGGCTTCTTTTTACCCGTCGCATTCGGCATCATGAATGACACCATTGGCGTGTGGACCAGCTGTTTCATGCTGCTCACCATTCTTATCGGTATTGCGCTGACCTGGATGCACCTGGCGGTCCAACGGTTGGAACACGAAAAAAATCCACATCTCGCAGAGCCTGGCTTCTTGCCGGAGCTTGAAGAAATTCAACGCGCTCAGGCGAAATAACACAACATATCGGAGTTTGTTATGGCTAAAGACCTACAAAACTGGAACCCGGAAGATGAGGCCCAATGGGCTTCATCAGGCGAGGCGATTGCCCGTCGCAATCTGTGGATTTCCATCCCTAGCCTGTTGTGCGGTTTCGCCGTGTGGCTTTACTGGGGCATCATTACAGTTCAAATGATCAATCTGGGTTTTGACTTTTCCAAGTCAGAACTCTTTACCCTGGCAGCGATCGCAGGCCTGACGGGGGCGACGCTTCGTATTCCCTCGTCCTTCTTTATTCGCATCGCCGGGGGTCGGAACACGATCTTCCTCACCACTGCGCTGTTGATCATACCGGCAGCGGGAACGGGGTTCCTGCTTCAAGATCCCAATACGCCGCTCTGGCAGTTCCAGCTCATGGCTCTTCTGTCAGGCTTTGGCGGCGGTAACTTTGCTTCTTCCATGTCCAACATCAGCTTCTTCTTTCCGAAAAAAGTGCAGGGTTATTCGCTGGGCATGAACGCTGGTTTGGGGAATTTTGGTGTCACCACCATGCAAATCCTCGTGCCATTGGTCATGACCGCAGCCATTTTTGGCGGCGAAGCATTGGTGTTGGAAAACACATCCGGTACGCTGATCGGCAAAATTCCCGCTGGCACTGAAACTTACATTCATAACGCCGGTTACATCTGGGTGGTCATTCTGGTGCCTCTCGTTGCCGCCATCTGGTGGGGAATGAACAACATCACTGACGACCATGTGTCGCCGAACATCGGTTCGACGTTCGGCGCCTTCACCAAGATCCTGGGCATGTTGAGCATTGGTTTGATCACAGCCATTGCAGGTCTGTGGTTGATGTTGCCTGAAAGCGCAGGTGGCTCTGGCCTCAATGTTTCCAAATGGTTGGTGTTGCCAGTTGTTATTGCGGCAACTGTTTTGTTGCTTCGTCTTATCCCGGGTTCAATTCGCACAAACCTCGATCATCAATATAAAATCTTCAACAACAAGCACACTTGGGCGATGACGGTCATCTATACGATGACCTTTGGATCGTTCATTGGGTATGCAGCGGCCTTTGGTCTCGCGATCAAGGTAATCTTTGGATACAGCCACCTCATGGTGGATGGCGTCATGACCCATAACACCATCAATGCAAATGGCCCGAGCGCCTTGATGTTTGCTTGGACCGGCCCGTTCATCGGCGCTTTGATCCGCCCAGTGGGTGGCATGATCGCTGACAAACTTGGCGGTGCAAAAGTAACGCAGATCGTCTCTGTGGTCATGGTGGCTTGTGCTCTAGGCGTGGCCTACTTCATGAAGCAGGCTTATGTCTCTGCGACGCCTGAAGAATTCTTCATGCCCTTCATGATCTTGTTCCTCATTCTCTTTGCGGCCACAGGTATTGGCAATGGATCGACCTTCCGCACCATCGCAGTTGTCTTCAACAAAGAGCAGGCTGGCCCTGTGCTTGGTTGGACATCGGCTGTCGCTGCCTACGGCGCTTTCATCATCCCCCAGGTGTTTGGCGAACAAATCAAAGCAACGACACCTGAATTCGCGCTCTACGGTTTTGCTGCTTTCTACACAATTTGCATTGTCATCAATTGGTGGTTCTACCTTCGGTCGGACGCCTACGTGAAAAATCCGTGAACAGGAGAGTGTGATATGAGCCATCTTTTAGATCGTCTCAATTTTTTCAAAAAAGACGCAGGTACCTTCTCCAATGGGCACGGTGTGACGACATTGGAAGACCGCAAATGGGAAGACGGGTACCGCAAGCGGTGGCAGCACGACAAAGTCGTGCGCTCCACCCACGGTGTGAACTGCACTGGGTCTTGCTCATGGAAGATTTACGTCAAGGGCGGGATTGTGACCTGGGAAACCCAGCAGACTGACTATCCGCGGACACGACCTGACTTGCCCAATCACGAACCGCGCGGGTGTTCTCGTGGCGCCAGCTACAGCTGGTACATGTATTCAGGCAACCGGGTAAAATACCCTCTGGTTCGCAAGCGTTTGATGAAGCTTTGGCTGGAAGCGCGTAAGACCATGTCACCGGTTGCGGCCTGGACATCTATCGTCGAAGATCCCAAAAAGCGAGATTCCTATACCAAGCAACGTGGCCTCGGCGGCTTTGTGCGTGGCCAGTGGGAGGTGACGAATGAAATTATCGCCGCTGCCAATGCTTATACAGCCAAAAAGTACGGACCTGACCGCGTCATTGGTTTCTCGCCAATCCCGGCTATGTCCATGGTTTCTTATGCAGCCGGCTCGCGTTACCTCTCTCTGCTCGGCGGCGTCTGCATGTCGTTCTACGATTGGTACTGCGATCTGCCGCCAGCAAGCCCACAAACCTGGGGTGAGCAGACTGACGTGCCAGAATCTGCGGATTGGTACAACTCAGGCTTCCTGATGCTTTGGGGCTCGAACGTGCCACAGACACGTACACCCGATGCTCACTTTTATACAGAGGCGCGGTATCGCGGCGCCAAGAGTGTCGTGGTTTCGCCTGACTACAGTGAAGCTTCAAAATTCTCTGACGTTTGGCTACACCCTAAACAGGGAACGGATGCCGCTCTCGCCATGGCGCTGGGCCATGTTGTGCTGCGTGAATTCCACTTGGACCGTCAGGCTGAATATTTTGAGGATTATTGCCGTCAGTACACCGATATGCCGATGCTTGTGCGTTTGGTGAAGAAGGATGGTCAATACATCCCAGAACGTTTCGTGCGCGCAAGCGACTTGGATAGTGATCTGGGCGAAGCGAACAACCCTGAATGGAAAACACTGGCCTTCGACGAAACGACCGAAAAAGTTGTCGTGCCAAAAGGCTCCATCGGCTTCCGTTGGGGTGAAGAAGGCAAGTGGAACCTGTCTGAACAAGACGGCACCAACGAAGACACAAAACTCAAAATGACACTCATCATGGATGACGATCATGATGATGTGGCCAATGTTGGGTTCCCATACTTTGGCAATCGCGAGCATGACCATTTTGAAGGCACAGACCATGAAAGCGTGCTAACACGCCGTGTGCCGGTCAAAAAGATCAAGCTGAAAGAAGGCGAAGCCATTGTTGCTACCGTCTTTGATCTGTTCGCGGCAAATTATGGCCTTGATCGCGGGCTTGGTGGTGAAAACGTCGCGACCTCTTACGATGAAAACGTGCCCTACACACCAGCTTGGGCCGAACAGATCACAGGCGTACCACGCGAGCACATTATCAGTGTAGCCCGTGAATTCGCAGACAATGCTGAGAAGACCGAAGGTAAGTCCATGGTCATTCTTGGTGCCGGTCTCAACCACTGGTATCACATGGACATGAATTACCGTGGCATCATCAATTTATTGGTGATGTGCGGATGTATCGGCAAATCAGGCGGTGGTTGGTCTCACTATGTGGGCCAGGAAAAGCTACGGCCACAGACAGGGTGGCAGCCTCTCGCCTTTGGGCTTGACTGGTCACGTCCGCCACGTCAAATGAACTCAACATCGTTTTTCTATGCACATAGTGACCAGTGGCGTTATGAAACACTGACAAGCGAAGACATCATCTCACCAACCGCGCCAGAGGGCGACTGGTCCGGTGCCATGATAGACTACAACGTCAAAGCAGAGCGACTGGGCTGGTTGCCATCTGCCCCGCAGTGGAAAACCAACCCGCTGCAAGTTGCCAAAGATGCAAAGGCTGCTGGTAAGGATCCCAAAGACTATGTGGTTGAAGGGTTGAAAGATGGCTCGCTCGAAATGTCGTGCGAGGATCCAGATGACCCAGCCAACTGGCCGCGCAACATGTTTGTCTGGCGGTCAAACCTTCTTGGATCATCGGGCAAAGGCCACGAATATTTCCTCAAGCATCTGCTGGGCACTCAACATGGTGTGCAAGGCAAGGATTTGGGCGAAGACGGTGGTCAAAAGCCAAGTGATGTGAAATGGCACGATGAAGCACCAGAAGGAAAGCTGGACCTATTGGTCACGCTCGACTTCCGCATGTCTACGACGTGTGTCTATTCCGACATCGTTCTGCCAACAGCTACCTGGTATGAAAAGAACGACCTGAATACCTCAGACATGCATCCTTTCATTCATCCGCTAACCGCAGCAGCAGACCCTGCGTGGGAAGCTCGCAGTGATTGGGAAATCTACAAAGGCCTGGCGAAAAAATTCTCTGAAGTGGCACCTGAAGTTTTAGGCGTGGAGACAGATATTGTCACCGTACCTATTCTTCACGATACACCTGGTGAGATGGCACAACCGTTTGATGTCGGCGACTGGAAAGCTGGCGAGATCGATGCCATTCCAGGCAAAACCATGCCGCAGATTGCGGTTGTAGAGCGTGATTATCCCAATCTCTACAAACGCTTCACGGCCCTTGGCCCTTTGATGGAAAAAGTTGGCAATGGCGGCAAAGGCATCAACTGGAACACGGATGATGAAGTGAAAGGTCTTCGTGACCTGAATGGTGTTGTGAAAGAGGAAGGCGTGTCGAAAGGCATGGCCAAAATCGATAGCGACATTGATGCAACCGAAGTCATTCTTATGCTCGCCCCTGAAACCAATGGCGAAGTGGCGGTTAAAGCCTGGGATGCACTTGGACATCACACGGGCATTGATCACAGGCATCTCGCTTTGCCCAAGGAAGATGAGAAGATCAGGTTCCGCGATATCGTGGCACAACCACGCAAGATCATTTCTTCTCCCACTTGGTCAGGTATTGAATCCGAGCATGTTTGTTACAATGCGGGCTACACTAATGTGCATGAGCTCATTCCGTGGCGTACTTTGACGGGGCGTCAACAAGTCTATCAGGATCACCTGTGGATGCGGGCGTTTGGCGAAGGATTTTGTGTCTATCGCCCTCCCATCGACACGAAGACGGTGAAGCCGATTATCGACGCGAAGGACAACGGCCAACCGCAACTGGTGTTGAACTTCATTACGCCGCACCAAAAATGGGGCATCCACTCCACCTATACAGACAATCTGATGATGCTCACGCTGTCGCGTGGCGGACCTATTGTTTGGATGAGTGAAACGGATGCTGCGAGTGCAGGCATTGAAGATAATGACTGGGTGGAAGCCTACAATGTGAACGGTGCACTGGTTGCACGTGCTGTCGTCTCGCAGCGGATCAAAGAAGGTACGCTCTTCATGTATCACGCACAGGAGAAGGTCGTGAACGTACCTGGTGCTGAAACCACAGGACACCGTGGCGGCATTCACAACTCAGTCACCAGGACAACACTCAAACCGACTCACATGATTGGTGGGTACGCGCAACAGTCCTATGGTTTCAATTACTATGGTACCGTGGGATCAAACCGTGATGAATTCGTCATTGTCCGCAAGATGAACAATGTCGACTGGCTTGATCGTCCGAGTATTTCAACGGAGGCAGCAGAATGAAAATTCGTGCACAAATAGGCATGGTCCTCAATCTGGACAAATGCATTGGCTGTCACACCTGTTCGGTCACTTGTAAAAATGTGTGGACGAACCGGGAAGGCGTTGAATATGCCTGGTTCAATAATGTGGAAACAAAACCGGGCATTGGGTACCCCAAAGATTGGGAAAACCAGAAGCGCTGGAATGGTGGCTGGACACGTCGCAACAACGGCAAGCTGCAACCAAAAATGGGTGCAAAGTGGCGGATTTTGGCGAAGATTTTTGCCAATCCTGACCTGCCA
>Ga0222662_1001014_pt1 | contig 15929 bp, 17 predicted proteins | sample AntAcemetagen600_FD_179821 | JGI IMG/M metagenome (GOLD analysis project Ga0222662, IMG submission 179821) | Saline water microbial communities from Ace Lake, Antarctica - #600 | ecosystem: Environmental > Aquatic > Non-marine Saline and Alkaline > Saline | place: Antarctica: Ace Lake...
TCCACCAGCAGCGACGGCACTCGGCCGACCACCGTGACGACCCCCGCCCCTGTGGGAAGAGGGTTGAGGCCCTCCAGAGCGAAGTCGATGCGCTCGCGCTCGCCCGCGAGCACCGCGCGGCCCAGCTCCGCGGTCCAGCCGTGCACGCGCACGCGAGGCGGGTGGGCGGCCCCATACTCCACCGCCATCTCGAGCCGCTCGGTGCCGTGGGCCAGCGGCTGGATGGGCAGGGCGTAGGCGAAGCGGTCTTCAACCCGCTCCACGCGGGGACGGTGCGCGACGATGGAGCCGCTCCACGAGCCGCCGCGCTTGAGCAGGTGCGCCGGGACGGTCACCGAGCAGGTGCGGGGCGTGCCCATGTGCTCAAAGCCGGGCAGCGGCGGGCCGTCAGCAAGCTGGACGCCGGCGGAGTCCTCGCACCACTCGCCCAGCGAGCCGTCGATCATCAGCAGCGGGACCGAAGTGGGCACGGGCCGGGCGTCCGTCGGACGGTCCAGAGCCAGGGTGAACTCGAGGCGCCGCTCGAGCGTCTCGATCTCATCGAGCACGAGAGTGAGCGACCAGCTCTCGAACGTCCCGCCGGTGCGGGCCATGGGCTGCTCGGCTGAGAAGAGCCAGCCGTAGCCGCGGGCGTCCACCTCGTCCGGGTCCAGCGCCGGGGCGCGGGACGCGGACAGCGCCGAGGCCGGAGCCAACAGGACAGTGGCCGGGGCCGAGAGGGCGAGGAGGAGGAGGAGGCGTTGCACGGCGGGGATATAGCACCCGACCTGCCCCTCATTGTTCCGGTGTTGTCAGGGTCCTGTTAGGGCGACCCCAGGCGCGCGGTCAGGGCGCGGAGTCGTCGTCGTCGCCGGCCGAGTCGTCGTCATCACCGGCGGGCTGGCACTCCTCGGGGAGCTCGTCGAGGACCGAGCCGCCAGCGGAGTCGTCGTCGTCGCCGGGTGCGCTGCCTTCGAACGTGATGCCAGAGGCCAGCAGGCGCGGCAGCTCGCCCTCGAGGATGAGCCAGCCCGGGCGCACCGAGTAGAGGTGCATCCAGAACGCCAGCTCCAGGTTCTCGCCAGGAGGCTGGACCCAAGCGAGCTGCTTCTCTCCGCCCAGCCCGAGGGTCAGGTCGCAGGCGCCCTCGGGGGTCGCGTCGTTCTCGCCGTCCCACCACGCACCCACGATGTAGGCCGCGCCCATCAAGTCGGCGTCCGCGCCTTCGCTGCCGGCCGAGTCGTCGTCGTCCCCGCCGCCTCGCAGCGAGTAGATGTGGTCCGCCGGGGGAGGCGCGCCGCCCACTGCCCACTGGGCGAAGGGACCCGCCGCGGCCGTGGGGTTCGACACTGGCTGGGTGAACTGCTGCGGGACGGCCGGCCCCTCAAACCCCTGCACATGGAACGCAGCCACGTTGGAGCCAACGGGCACCTCGATCTCGCCGGTCAGCGGCACGTCCCCGCCCGGGATCGGGATGATCTTGCTGCGCAGCTCGGGGCCGTTGTTGCTGTTGGTGCCCTCGGGGACGCTGGCAAACGTTGGGTTGCCGTCGCCGAGGAAGTCGATGACGACGGTGTTCCAGCCCACCGCCGCGCCGACCTGGACCAGCTCTTTGGAGAGCTTGCCGTCGGTGTCGGCGATGAACGCCAGCCAGGTCTCGCTCGAGCCCAGGAGCACGTCGCCCGCGCCGAACGCGCCGTCGCCGTCGCCATCGGCGTAGGAGAAGGGCAGGTACATCGCGCCCGATGTGTCGTCCTCGATGCTGACCAGATCCGCAGCCGGCTCTTCGTCCACATAGATGGTGAACACCGTGGAGCCCGACAGCAGGCCTCCCTCGCTCACCTCGGTGGACCAACGCTCGCCGCTGATCTCGTAGTCGCCGAAGGTGACCGAGAAGAGACCGGCCCGGATCGCGCCCGTGGGGAGCGGCGCCGTGGCCGGCTGGTAGCGGACCTCACCCGACATCGCGATCCCCTCGGGGGTGCCGTCGTCGTCGTCGTCATCGTCATCGTCGTCGTCGCCATCATCGTCGTCGTCAGCGGTGACGTCGTCGTCGTCGAGGCTGCCGCCGGTGGGGCAGCCCGACGCGCCGAGGCCGAGAAGCAACAGGAGCCCGGCGGAATAGGTCAGGGGGATCATCGAGTCGGTGCGGGGCATGGGCTCCTCCCCGGCGAGAGGGTTCGCTCTAGACCTCGAAGAGCACCAGATTGCCGTCGACCTTGACCCGGATGGTCTCGACGGCGTCCGCTGTGCCTTCGACGCACTCGCCGGTGCGCACATCGTACTTGAACGCGTGGAAGGGGCACGTGATGGTGTGTCCTTCCAGATCCCCCTCGCCGAGCTGGCCTTTGGCGTGGGGGCAAGCGTTGTCGGTCGCAAAGAGCTCGCCGTCCACCTGGTACAGGGCAACCTTACGCCCGAGGACGGTGACCACCTTGCAGGTGTCGGGGAGGATTTCGTTCATCCGCGCGCCCTGCACCCACATCGTGCCGGGCGGCAGGTTGGGGTTGGCCTTGGCCTTGCTCGGCGCGCCGTGAGACGGTCGAGGCGGCGCCGGGGCGGCGGCGGCCTTCTTCGGCGCCGGGGGCCGGGCCGGCGGGGGCGGCGGGGTGGTCGGCTTCGCCGAAGGAGGATCCATGCCGAGCGCCGTCTTAACGGCACCCTTGAGGAGCTTGCGCAATCCGAAGGGAGTCATGCCGGGAACATAGTCGGGGAACGCGCCGATCGCTGGCGCGACGACTTGATTGACGCGCGATCTCTTCTGGGGGTGGCAATGACATCCGCCCGGCATGCTCGCGAGAGCACCGAGCGACCATCGGTTCGGTGCTCTAGCCTGACTCCATGCGCCTTGCTGCTGCTTTCCTTCTCGCCCTCGCCTGCGTCGCCTGCACGGCCGAGTCCACCCCACCGGCCACCGCGGACGCGCCGGCGGTGCTCCCCGCGCCGAACCCCAGCGCCGAGGGGTGGCGGGCCTATCCGGTCACGGGCAAGGAGTGGCCAACCGAGCCGCTCGACGACGCACGCTGGGTCGCTGCGACCGGCGATCTGGGCTGCATCGGGCGAGCCGCCCACGGCGACCCCGACACCCATCGCGCGTTCATGGCCCGGGTCCTCGCCCACCACGCCACCACCGCCGAGGCCGTCATGGCCTTCGGCATCGAGGTGAACGCCAGCCCCCGGGCCGGCGCCCTCGGCGAACAGGTGAACGCCGCCATCCAGAGCTGCAAGTAGTCCGGCGGTCAGCTCGTGACCAGGACCTCGCTCAAGACCGCGCTCGGGTCAGACAGCTCCGGGGGCACATCGAATCGGACCGAGCAGCCGGTGCACCGCACCAGCTCTCCGCCGTCTTCGGTGCGGAACAGCGGCCACCAGTACAGCGTGAACGCCTTGAAGGCGTGCTCCTGCACCATGCGCTCGGGCTGCTGACACACCGGGCAGTTGAGGACTCCGTCCCAGCCACCCTTGCTGGCGCGGAAGTGCCAGCGGGTCCCGAAGACGATGATGAAGGAGAGGTCGGCCATTGATCAGCGACCCGCGCGGACCTCGGCGACGACGCGCTCGACTTCGGCCAGCACGGCCTCACCGTCGATGTTGTCGTTGCCGTCCGGGGTGCCGTGGTTGGTCGTGAAGACGATCTCCATCGAGTCCCGGGGCACGATGATGTCGAAGCCCCGGCCCACGCTGAACGGGGAGTCATCCCAGACGCCAGGCTCGGGCTCGGTCTGGCCGTCGCCGACGCACCAGCCCGCCTCGCTGCCCCGACCGTCCATGAAGTCGCGGCAGCCCTCGGCCGTGCCCGGCTGCCCGATGAGGTTGGCCTCCATCACCCAGATGAGCGCGGCGCCCGCGTCAATGATGTCGTCTTCTACTTGAGCAACCGAACCGGCGTGCTCCCGACAATCAGGTCACCAGGCTGGGTACGAGACGAAGAGCAGCACGTCGAACGGGCTCCAGTCGATCTCGTCGTCGTTGCAGTGCGCCCGCTCCAGATCCAGCTCGATGTTGTCCCCGCCGAAGCTCAGCGCCTCGGGCCACGAGTACGCCGTCAGAACCTCGTTCAGCTCCATCGGCTCGGTGGCGCCCTCGGGGTAGGCGCAGGCCGTGGCGTCGTCGTCGTCGCCTGACGCGTCGTCGTCATCGCCGCCTGGGTTCGCGCAGGCGAGACCCATGGTGACGAGCGCTGTCAGGAGGAGGGAGCGGAGGAGCACGCGCAGAGACTGGCACAGAGGTAGGGTCCTCGCCATGAAACTGGGCTACACGATTCTCTATGTGGACGATGTCCCGGCGACCCTGGACGCCTGGATCGCCGCCTTTGGCCTCACCGAGCGCTTCCGCACGCCCGAGGGCGACTACGGCGAGCTCGACACCGGGGCCACGACGCTGTCGTTCGCCGGGCGGGAGCTCGGCCGCAGCCACTTCGAGCAGCCGGAGATCCGCGCGCTGTTCGATGGCAAGGCCAAGATGTTCGAGGTGGGCCTGATCACCGACGACGTGCCCGGCTCCTACGCTCGCGCGGTAGAGCACGGGATGCGCGCCGTGGTGGAGCCGATCACCAAATCCTGGGGCCAGGTGGTCGGCTGGGTCACCGACGCCAACGGCATCCTCGTCGAGATCGCCGCCCCGATGGAGCAGTAGCGGTGCCCTGCCCCTGCGGGACCGGCAAGCCGCTGCTCGCGTGCTGCGGGCGCCTGCACGACGGAGCCGTTCCGCCGAGCCCCGAGGCGCTCATGCGGTCTCGATACGCGGCCTACGCGGTGGGAGCGGTGGACTACATCCTCCTGAGCACCCACCCCGACGGGCCACACCATCGCGCGGACACCGCGGTGTGGCGCAGCGAGGTCGAGGCGTTCTGTTCGGACACCACATTCGAAGGCCTGCAGGTGCACGGTGCCGGCTTCGAGGCCCCAGGGCTCGGATGGGTGGAGTTCACCGCGACGCTTCAGCGCGGCGACGAGGACGTCTCGTTCAGAGAGCGAAGCCGCTTCCGCCCTCACAACGGGCGTTGGCGCTACCTCGACGGTCGCGCGATCCTCATCCCATGAGTCGGATGACTCCCCTGCCCTTCGCTGCGCTCATCGCTGCCTGCAATCCCGGTTGCGCGAGCCCGCCTGAGCCCTGCGAAGTGGGCAATGAGGTTGGCGACTGCGCCAGCGACTTCACCCTGCTGGACGGCGACGAGACCGCCTGGACGCTGAGCGAGAACCTGGGGTCGGTCACGATCGTCGCGTTCGCGCAGTTGTGGTGTGCCGAGTGCGTCCAGGCCGCGGACGACCTGGCGTCGATTCAGGAGGAGTACCGACCAGGCGAGGTCAAAGTGTTCGCGGTCTACTTCGAGGACCTCGCCGGCGAGTCCGTGGCGACTGAGGAGGTCGCCGAGTACACCGAAGAGAACGGCATCCCCTTCCCGGTCCTCGCCGACACCGACGGGGCGGTTCAGGAGGTTTGGGGCTTCAACAACGAGCGGCCCAACCTCTTCGTGGTGGACGACCTTGGTGTGATTGCGGAGCGGGACTCGGGATACAGCGAGGCCTCGTTCGCTTACCTAGTGCGTGAGGCGATCGACACCGCCCTGCAGGTGCTGAACGACGACGGGCTCTAGCCCTGCGCTCTAGATCGAGATCGAGCCTTCGCGGAAGTCGCTGTCGGCGAGGTGCACGTTGATGCACACCGGGATCCCCTCGCGGGACAGCTTCTTCGCCTCGTCGAGCACCTCGTCGATCTTCGACGGGTCCGTCAGCAGGATGCCCTTGCCGCCGTAGCCCTCCGCCACATCGTGATACGCGGTGCGCAGCAGCTCCGTGCCCACGAGATCCCCCAGCAGCGTCTTCTGGTCCCGGGCGATCTGCTGCCAGCTCGCGTCCGTGCCGATGACCGCGATGGGCGCGAAGCCCATGCGCTTGTAGGTGTCGAACTCAGCGAGCGAGTACGCGCTGCTGCCGTCTCCGTAGAACAGCCAGATCTCGGCGTCCTTGCGCACCGAGGCCGCGCCCACCGCAAACCCGCCGCCTACCCCCAGCGTGCCGAAGACCCCGGGGTCGAGCCACGACAGCGGGCTGCGCGGCCGCACGATGTAGGCGCCGGTGGCGACGAAGTCCCCGCCGTCCACGATCAGCACCGAGTCGTCGGCGAGCTTCTCCTCGATCCGCAGGAACAGGTGGATGGGGTCCACCAGCGGTCCCTCGGTCTTGGCCTTGCTCGCGATCTCCGCGTCCCGAGCCTCCTCGCGCTCGCGCAGCTCCGCAAACCAGCTCGTGTGGTCCTTCGTGCTGCCCACCTTCTTGGCGAGGTTCACCAGGAAGCGCCCTGGGTGCTCCTTGATCGCGAGGGTCGGGCGCCGGTCGATCGTCGGCATGATCCCCTCCTTGAGGGCCTCGCCGTCGAGGTTGACCATGATGAGGTTGGCGTTCTTGTTGATCTTGCGGCCGTATCCGAGCCGGAAGTCGAGAGGAAAGCCCGCGATCAGAACGACATCCGCATTGCGCAGCGCCTTGCTGCGCTTGTGCCGGAACTGCAGCGCGTTGGTCCGCCCGAGCAGCCCCCGCGCCGAGCCGGCGAGGAACGTCGGCAGGCCCAGGGAGTTGACGGCGGCGGCGAGCTCAGCGGCGGCGGCGGGCGTCATGTTCACGACCGCCTGGCTACCGATGACCAGCGCGGGCTTGGTCGCGCCCTGCAAGGCGCCGATGACGTCCGCCAGCTTCTTCGCAGCGCTTCGGCCAATGTTGAAGTCGAGCCGGGGCGCCTCGGGGATCGGCAGGTGCGGCATGTGGAATTGGCGCTTGAGGTAGCCCTTCATGGCGGCCTGGGCGACCGTGCCGACCGTCCCCTTCATCGCGTCCACGCCGGACTCCTTGAGGTACCACTCCTCGACCACGCCCTCGGGGTAGAGCAGGTCCACGGGGACCTCGACGAACACCGGTCCGGGCACGCCCTCCTTCGCGACCTCGAACGCCTTCGTCACGAAGGGGCGGATCTCGGCGACCTTGGTCACCCGCAGGCACATCTTGGTCGCCGGCTCCATCAGGGCCATCTGATCGATGTCCTGCAGCGAGCCCCGCCCCCGCAGGATGGTGGCGGTGGCCCCGCCGAAGATGACCATGGGCTGCTGGGCCATCTGGGCGTTCTTGACGGCGGTGATCGTGTTGGAGACCCCCGGCCCGGCAGTGACCGCGCAGACCCCGGGCACGCCGGTCATCCTGGACGCTGCGTCAGCCGCGAACGCCGCGGTGACCTCATCGCGCACATCCACGACCCGCACGCCGTGAGCTTTGGCCCCGACGAGGATCGGGGAGATGTGCCCTCCGCAGAGCGTGTACAGGCAGGAAACGCCTTGCGCTGCGAGGAGTTCGCCGATGATGGAACCGCCGTGAGGATGGGACATGAGCTCTCCGAAGGGTGTCCGTTTGGGGCCCGGAACCTACCGCAGCGAGGGTGTTCGGCGGAACGGAAACGACGAGGAAAGCTCGTTATTGTTTGACTTCGTGCCGAATATGGGGCATTTGCCGTCCCGCATGACTACAGATCCAACGACATCGACCAAGACCTTCGCAGACTTCGGTCTCGACGACCGCATCCAGACCGCCCTCGACGAGCTCGGTTTCGAAACCCCCACCGACATCCAGCACGCCGCGCTGCCCGCGCTGCTGACCGGCCGGGACGTCATCGGCCGGGCCCGCACGGGCTCAGGCAAGACGGCCGCGTTCGGCATCCCCCTTCTCGAGCGCGTCAAGGACTCCCCTCGGGGAGTGCGCGCCCTCGTGCTCGCCCCCACGCGGGAGCTGGCCCAGCAGGTCAGCGCCGCGCTTCAGTCGTACGGCGGCAAGCTGGGCCTGCGCGGCGTGACCATCTACGGCGGCGCTCCCTATGGCCCGCAGCTCAAGGCCCTGCGCGCGGGCGTCCCCATCGTGGTGGGCACGCCGGGGCGCCTGCTCGATCACCTGGGCAGCGGCGCGCTGGACCTGAGCCAGCTCGAGTACGTCGTGCTGGACGAGGCCGACGAGATGCTGCGCATGGGCTTCGTCGACGATGTCGAGACGCTCATGGCGGCGATGCCCGACACCCGTCAGGTGGCGCTCTTCTCGGCGACGATGCCGACGGCCATCAAGCGGATCGCGAAGAAGTACCTCAAGGACCCCGTCACCTTGCAGATGGAGGACGGCGCGCCGACCACGGCGCACATCCAGCAGGCCTGGACCCGCGTGCCCCGCCGCTTCAAGCCCGACGCGCTGCAGCGCGCGCTGCTCGGCGGTGACCGGGGGACGACCCTGGTGTTCTCTCGGACCCGCGCGAACTGCGCCGAGGTCGCGAGCCACCTGGACGCGCTCGGCCTCAAGGTCGAGGCCCTGCACGGCGACATGAACCAGTCCGCCCGGGAGCGCACGCTGTCGAAGCTGCGCGCCGGTGACGTGGAGGTGGTGGTCTGCACGGACATCGCAGCCCGCGGCATCGACGTGGAGCACATCACTCAGGTCATCAACCTGGACCTGCCCGAGAACGCCGAGGTGTACGTACACCGCATCGGGCGCACCGGTCGTGCCGGGCGCGCAGGGCGCGCGCTGACGATGGTGACCCCCGCCGAAATCCGCAAGTTCTCCTTCTTCCAGAAGAAGCTCGGCCAGGACGTCCAAGAGGTCGGCCTGCCGACGGACGCGGAGCTGGCGAACAAGGGCCGAGAGCGGCTCGCCGTGGCGATCGCGGAGGCGAGCACCGTCGGGGCGGACGCCTGGCTGGAGCAGATGCTGGAAGACGGCGAAGCGAGTGTTGAGGAGATCGCGGCGTCGGCGCTGAGCCTGCTCGCGTCCATGCGCGGCGTGTCGCTCGGCGGCAAGGGCGGCGATGGGGAGCAAGACTACTCCCGCGGACGGGCGCCGCAGCCCCAGCGGCACGATGGCCCCCCTCGGACCGAGCGCCCACAGCGCACCGAGCGCCCACAGCGCACCGAGCGCCCGCCCGAAAGGCAGCGTGAGGCTCGCCCCGAGCGACCGCCCCAGAAGCACCAGCAGCAGAGGGATGCGCGACCGCCCCAGCGATCCGAGCCTCGACGCGGCGACGGCCCGCCCAGCAGGGCTCCGTCCAGCCGTGGCTTCGATGGGCCGCCCCAGCGTCAAGCTCCCGCGTTCGGTGCGAACCCTGGCGCCGGCTTCGGTGGCCCGCCCCAGCGTCAGGGCTTCGGCGGAGCGCGAGGCGCTGACATCGTGGAGATCTTCGTGCCGCTCGGTCGCGAGGCCGGCATCCGGCCCAGCGATCTCGTCGGAGCCCTGGCCAACGAGGCCGGCATCCCCGGCAGCGTGATCGGGCGCATCACCATCGAGGAGCGCAAGAGCTTCGTCGGGCTGCCCGCCGACGTGGCGGCCCAGGTCCTTCAGCGCAACCCTCGCCTCGAGGTGCGCGGACGCCAGGTGGCCCTGAGCCGCTCGAAGGGGAAGAACGCCCCGCTGCCGAGCAAGTTCAAGAAGCCAAAGGGCGGCCCCTACAAGCGGTGATTGGAGCGAGTCGCGCCTCGCGCAGGCCGGCTCGCCGCCCACAGGACCGCGCCCATCAGCAACCCCGCCACCTCCACCGCGAGGAGGAGCCGGGCTACGCCTGCGGGCCATCCGTCCACGATGAGAGACCACAAGCGCCCCGTGACGAGGCCCGCGAGCAGGACCGTCCAGAGCGCGATCCCGATGCGGCGCCAGCCATCGCGCAGCGCCAGCGCGGCCTGGACCCCGCCCAGCGCCAGCATCAGCCCACCGTAGATCGCCCGCGCCTCGTTGTGGGCGTCGACGCCGCGCAGCTCGATCCCCGCCTGGCCCAACAGCCACGCCGGCTCCAGCAGACCCGCGAGCCCGACGCCGAGCCACACCATCGCTCCCAGCAGGCCCCCCACTGCCAGTGCCCTGCCGTTCCGCTCAGCCATCGTCCATTCCTCCCACGCGCATGAACCCACGACGCAGCAACCACCCGTCGGTGCGCACATCCCATCCCGCCTCGGCGAGGCCCTGGGCGGCCCGTACCCACACCTGCCGACGTCCAAACGCCTCGAGCACCCGCGCGCGCTCCCAGCACTGATCCCACGCGGTCATCATCGCGTGAATCGCGGTGCCCTCCACCACCCGGTGGATGAGATGCTTGGGCAGGACACCTTGAAACTCGCTCGGCCGCGGTGGCTGGGGCGTGCGGAAGTTCGTGCTGAACAGCAGGCCCGCGTCCACGAGCGCGCCAGCCTCCTTGCGCAGCAGCTGCACCACCAGCAGCCGCCCAAACGGCGTGCAGGTGCCCTCGATGAGCAGCCCTCCGTCCACCAGCCGCTCCCCCATGAGCTCCCATGCTTGCCTCGCCGCCGGCTCCTCGTACTGCCGCAGCACGTTCATCGCCCGCACGATGCGCGCCCCGCTCGGCTGGCCCGGCAGTGCCCCCAGCGGCAGATCGAAGCCGCCCCGCACAAAATGCGTCCGCGGCCCGGCCCAGCGCTGCGCGGCCCTCACGCGCGCGGCGTCCACCTCGATTCCCAGCACGGACAGGTCGGGGTTGAGACGACGAAGCGCGCGCGCGCTCTCCAGCGTGGTCAGGGGCAAGCGCCCATAGCCCAGATCCACGAACGGGCTCGCGTCGGTGCGTGCGAGCAGCTCGGCTTCGGTGCGCAGCAGCCACAGGTCCAGGCGCCGCAGCCGGTTGGGCGCGGTCTTGCCCCGGGTCGCCTCCCCGATGGGCTGCTGGTCGCGGCGGTGCCCCGCCCCAACGTCCAGGCTCTTGCGCGGACCGGGCATCGCTCAGCGCTGCCGACTGGGGACCCACGCCGTGGTGCGCCCCCCGATCTCGAGGAACTCGATGGCCTCGCCCGCCGCGGTCTTGCTCCCCGCGACCTTCCCCCACCGATGGTGAAACAGCCACTCGACCGGGAAGGCGTCCTTGCGCGCATCCACCGCCACCGCCGTTTGGACCACGCCGGCGATGGCCAGCCGCAGCCGATCGCGCTCGGCCTCGCTCAGCTCGTGCACCCGGCGCCGGGGATCGATGCGGGCGGCGAACAGCGCCTCGTCGGCGATCCAGTTGCCCACCCCGGCCGCGAACGACTGGTTGAGCAGCAGAGACTTCACCACGGTCTTCTTGCGCCCGATGCGCCGGCCAAACTCGAGCGGCGTGGGCAGCTCCAGCAGGGGGTCGTACCCCAGCGCGCTGATCGGCTTCTCGTTGCGGGGATCGTCCCGCAGACGAATGCGGCCGAGGCGCCGAGCGTTGGTCAGGGCGAGCTCTCCGCCGTCATCGAACACCAGGCGCAGCTTGCAGAACCGCGGTGGCCAGGTGCGGTCTACTTCGGCGGGGTCGTTCTCCAGCCGCAGGGGATCGTCACCTCGGGTCCGCAGCCCCCCGGTCATCCCAAAGTGCAGCACGAGCCACGGCCGCCGGTCCAACTCCAGCCACAGGTGCTTTCCCCAGCGCCCGGTGCCCGTCACCTGGGCCCCGTGCAGCGCGTCCTGCACATCGGTGTGCGACACCCCGTCCACCACGATCGGATCGTCGGCCACCACGGCCTCGGTCACGACCCTTCCTACGGCTACTTCGTGGGCGATCCGGCGCCCGTGCTCTACCTCGGCGAGTTCCGGCATCCAGGTCTCCTAGTGATCAAGCAGGACTAGCAGGGGTGGGCGGTGCATTGGGGGCGGTCGGTGGGAATCCGCCGCCCTGCCAACTATGATCGATGCTTACGCGCAGAGCGCAAAGGGACCAGACACTTGACCGATTCGGTGCCGTTCGGCCGCTATCGCCTCGTCAGCTTGCTCGGAGAGGGCGGGATGGCGCAGGTCTACAAGGCTGTGTTGTCGGGCCAGATGGGCTTCGAGAAGACCGTGGCGCTGAAGCGGATCCCCCGCTCGGTGACCCAGGACGAGCGCATGCTCCGGGCGCTCATCAACGAAGCCCGCCTGGGCGGTCGGCTCACCCACAAGAACATCGTGGAGACCTACGAGTTCGACGACGTGGGCGGGCACTACTACCTCGCCATGGAGATGGTGGACGGGTGGACGCTCTCCGCGGTCCTGCAGGCTTGCCGAGAGAATCGACACTGGATGCCGACCTCGGTGGTCGTCGAGATGTTCGACATGATCATGAGGGGGCTCGTCTACGCACACGAGCTCGCCGACTCCGACGGGAACTGCCTCAACCTCGTGCATCGGGACCTGAAGCCGGGGAACATCATCGTGTCCCGGGGCGGCGACGTGAAGGTCATGGACTTCGGCATCGCGAAGGCGGACTCCAACCTCTACAAGACCGCCGATGACAACGCGACGAAGGGCACGCCCGTCTACATGTCGCCCGAGCAGGTCCGCGCCACGGAGCTCGACCAACGCAGCGACATCTTCTCGATGGGCTCCGTACTGCACGAGATGGTGACGCTGCAGGTGCCGTTCCAGGGAGCGTCCCTGGTCTCGATCGTGCACGGCATCCTGGAGGGCGACCTGACCCAGCCGCTGGAGCGCGTGCGCGCCCGATGCCCCGAGCTCGTGCCGATCGTGCAGCAGATGATGGCGAAGAATGTCGAGGATCGTTTCGCCAGCAGCCGCGCTGTGCGCGCGGGGCTGAAGACGATCCGCGCGTCCCTCCCCCGCAGCCCGACCCTCGCCGACTGGCTCGAAGAGATCGACCACGAGCTGCCGAGCGCCGCGCCGGACGGCGAGTTCGGGGACGCGGGGCCGCCCCGGCCGGTGCTGGATGAGTCCTCGAAGTCGGGTGGGGTCACGGCGCCGCGGAAGGTCGGTGCCGCCAGCGGCGACGGCGGCTCGGGCAAGCGGCGCAAGCGCAGCGCGGGCGGGAACTCGCAGAAGACCCGACCGATGAAGCGCCGCAAAGAGAAGAGCTCCAGCGCCGCGCCGATCTTCCTCGGCCTGTTGGCGGCGGGACTGGTCGTGGCCACCGTGGTGGGGGTGATGATGCGCGCCAACCAGGGGTCCACCGAGCCCGCACCCGCCGCAGTCCCGTCGGTGAGCCCCGCACCCGTTGTGGAGGCCACGCCTGCACCCGTTCTGGACGCGGCGCCCGTGCCGACACCGGAGCCCAGACCGTCGCCCACTCCGGCTCCGGTCGTCGTGCGAGAGCCGGAGACGCCCGAGCCCGAGCCCGAGCCAACGCCGGCCCCGGTGGCCGCCGCTCCAGCCTTCTTGGACCTGAACAGCCGCCCCTGGGCGACGGTGAAGATCGATGGCGAGGAGATCGGCACCGTGCCGATCCAGCAGCGACCGGTGTCCCCGGGATCGCACCGCGTGACGTTTGTCTGCGGGCCGTGTGATCCGCCAGCGGAGCGCACCGTCGTGGTCACGGTGAAGTCGGGCGAGACCGTCCGCGAGGTCATCCGCTTCGAGTAGGCGGCCGCACCCAGGGCCCAGCCCTACTCCTCGTCGACGGGCGGACTCCAGTCCTGGGTGCTGATCAGGTCCTGGTTCGGCGCGCCGGTGTCCGCGGGCACTTCGGTCGCCATGTTCGTCCAGTCCATGGTGGTGTTGCTTCCGGGAGGCGCACCGCTGGTGACCGGGAATGACTCCATGCCCGCCGTCCAGTCTTGGGTCTTGTCGTGCCCCGCCGGAGCGCCGCTGCCCGTGGGGATCCCCGTCCAGTCCTGGGTCTTGTCTTGATCGGTCGGAGCGCCAGAGCTCCTCGGGACCGCCGAGACGGACGGCAAGGAGTCGAAGTCGATCTTCTTGTTCAGGCCCGGTGAGGTGCGCGCCGCTTCCAGCGCCTCGCGCAAGCCGCTGACAGAGGACCGAGAGCCCAGCGTGTCCGAGATCCCCGTCCAGTCCGCGGTCTTGTCGATGCCGTCCGGCACCCCCGAGCTGATGGGGAAGCTGTCGTCGATCCCGGTCCAGTCGGCGGTCTTGTTCAGGCCGTCGGGGACGCCCGAGCCTGTGGGGAAGTCGTCGAGCCCGGTCCAGTCGGCGGTCTTGGTGATGCCGTCGGGCACGCCGGTGTTCATGGGAAAGCCCGCTGCTGCGAGCTCGTCCAGATCCGTCTTCTTGCGCTTCGGGTCATCACCAGACATCGATGGAACCTACCGAGTGTGCGTGAGGGCTTGGTGAGGGCTTAGTAGCCGTCGGGCGGTGCCGACTCGACGAGGCTGCCGTTGTCGAACTTGTAGCTCTTGCCGTCCACCACATGGAACGGCTGCTTGTCCACACACAGGTAGGCGCCCTTGGCTTTGTCGTCCAGGTCGTAGTTGCGCCAGGTGTGGGTAGCGACGGAGCTGTGCAGTCCGATGACGCACTGGTCGTTGTCCGAGACCAGGATGGTCAGCGTCTGCTCGGTGTCGTTCTTGAGGTAAAAGAAGCCCTTGTCCACTGGCGTCAGCAGGTCGCAGCCGCCAGCGGCGAAGAGGACAACGAGAAGGAATGACGGGGTAATGATGCGCATCAGCAAGCTCCGGGCCCCGTTCCACACGGGCCACCAACCATAGCGCGAGCGAGGCTCCGACCGGTGCCCGCGTTGCTATCGTTCCCCCCTTCCCTTGAAAGGCGCACCCTCTTTGCCCGTCCGTCCCGACCGCCTCGAACCGGACGACTTCCCCGTCGCGTTTGGCCGCTACACCTTGCTGCGGCTGCTGGGCGAGGGCGGGATGGCGCGTGTGTTCGAGGCGGAGCTCGTCGGACACGAGGGCTTCCGCAAGAAGGCGGCGCTCAAGGTCATTCGCAGCGGGATCGGTCGCAACGAAGCGCGGCTGCGCAAGGCCCTGATCAAGGAGGCGCGCCTCGGCGGGCTCCTGCACCACCCCAACGTGGTGGAGACGTATGACTTCGGGGAGACCGAGGGGCAGGCGTGGATCGCCATGGAGATCGTGCGGGGAATGGGCCTCGACCAGCTCTTGAGCGAGGGCACTGCGCTGCCGCCGGCCATCGCCATCGAGGTCGCCAGCCAGATCTGCCAGGGGCTCGAGCACGCTCATCACCTGACGAGTGACGGCGAGCCGACGCCGCTGGTGCACCGGGATCTGAAGCCCAGCAACGTGATGATCGCCCACAGCGGGCTGGTCAAGGTCTTGGACTTTGGCATCGCGAAGGCGACCCACATCTCCGGGCACACCACCGAGACCGGGATGACGAAGGGAACTCCGGCCTACATGTCGCCCGAGCAGGCGGCCGGCGATCAAGTCGACGCGCGCTCGGACCTGTTCGCCGCGGGCTGCATCCTGTTCGAGCTCTTGACCGGCCGGCGGTTCTTCAGAGGCGACACCGTCTACGCGATCATGCTGCAGGTCATCAAGGTGGACGACCTGATGGCGGACGAGACGACCCTGGCCGAGGCCGAGGCCGTGGTCCCGGGAGTCACCGAGGTGCTGCGCAAGTGCCTGGCCCGTGACGCCGACGAGCGCTACGCCAGCGCCCGAGACCTCGAGCGGGCCATGCGCGCGCTTCAAGGGGATCTGCCGCTGCCGGGACCCATTCGCGACTGGCTGGAGGTTCGCGAGGAGGCGTACCAGGCCCGCACCGCGGAGCTGGACGCGCTGAGCCTCGACCAGACGCCAGGTGTGGTGGGGGCAACGCGGCCCCGGCGCATCGAGGACCTCGCCACCGCGCCCTTGACCCCGAGCCTGGAGCAGCGGCCCGCTCCGACCCTGCGGCTCGCGCCCGAGAGAGCCGCCGCGCTGGGGGCTGCCTCGGCGCCCCCTGGGCCCACCCGCAGCATGGAGTTCGTGGCCCCGCCGGCCCGCTCGCGTCTGCCGTGGGTGATCACGGTGATCGCGCTGCTGTTGCTCGTGGTCGCCGGGCTCGCGCTGCTGCAGGACCGGAGTGGAGACGTCACGCCAGAGGACACGATCGCCCAGAGCGATCCCGTGGCGGACCCCGCCCCGGTGGACCCCGCCCCGGTGGATCTCGCCTCCGACTTCACCCCGGCGCCCGAGCCCACACCGACGCCGCCTCCGGCTCCCGCACCGAGCCCGGCCCCCAGCCCCGAGCCCACGCCCGCGCCGGTCCGCAAGCCCGAGCCCA
>Ga0222662_1001016_pt1 | contig 15886 bp, 15 predicted proteins | sample AntAcemetagen600_FD_179821 | JGI IMG/M metagenome (GOLD analysis project Ga0222662, IMG submission 179821) | Saline water microbial communities from Ace Lake, Antarctica - #600 | ecosystem: Environmental > Aquatic > Non-marine Saline and Alkaline > Saline | place: Antarctica: Ace Lake...
AGACGGCCTACGCGAAGCGACCTAATCAACCTACCTGCAACCTTGACTCACTCTAAATATAATACACTACATCAAACATAGATCTGAGATCACCTTGGAGTTTTAACAACTGGTGGGACATCCCCCTATTATGACCTGTTTCAATTAATTCAGAGCGGTATCGCCGAGCAAGCGGCCTCAGACCATGAACTATTTGAGCGCATCGCGAACCACCGCAAAGTCTATTTCAAATACGGATGGATGGACTACAGCACACTCGCCCCGGGGCAACTCCGCTTGATCCCTCGTTCAGATCAAATGGCTGACTGGAAAAGTGACTACGCCGGAATGCAGCAAGAAATGTTCTACGGCGAAGTTCCAAGTTTCGAGCAAGTCCTCAAACGAGTGGGCGAATTCCAAAAAGCGTTCAACAAGAGCTAAAGGTTCAGCACTGAAACACGACTTCGGAACTCCATCAAAAACGAGCAAAATACTCACCGTAATTGCCAAAATGATCGAAATGGTCGAAATCATGCAACGAAAACGGCGCTCGCAGGTGCTCTGAAAACACTGCGTGCCGGTTGATTCCGATCACAATGATCGAAATCAAAATCGCCTAACCGAGCTGAATCCCTGTATTTAAGGGACTTGAAAGGTGTTTACCACTTCGCTCTCATTTCGATCAGTTCGCTTTTCAACAAGTGAATGGCCAGCCATTGTTAAGCCCTAAGTGTTAGCCACTTAGGGCTTTTTTGTGCTTAGACGGGATTGCTCTTTTGACAGTAGCGTAATCATAACGCAGTATTGAACATTTCCATGTATCACGTCTACATTCTCGAAAACTCAAAAGGCCGCCTTTACATTGGACACACGGTGTAGAGGGATATGCTTTTCAAGGAGGAGTGGTCGGCTTGCCCCTGCGCGGGTTAATCATCCGACAATATCTGGGACTTTCTGACGCGGTTTAGCCCGTCAACGCCTCCTCTCTGCTTTTCGAACTTTCTGATTCTCGATGATAGTAATTCAACAAGCCTCCAAGGCGTTCAGTTTTTACGATCGATCCGTCCTGTCCCTCATCCCTAGGGGCATACGGGAAAGGGATGAGATTGTCTAAGGACTGATGGTTCCGCTCGTGATGGTAGTGCTCCACATACTCATCCACTGCCTTCCGAAGTGAATGCTCTCCGAAAAATATCAGATGATTGAGACACTCGGTTTTGATGCTCTTAACGAAGCGTTCGGCATAGCCGTTTTGCTGCGGAGTCTGTGGCCGGCATCGAATCACGTCCACCCCTGCACCCTCTAGAATACCTCGAAATTCCTTAGTGAACAAAGAATCTCGATCACAGACGAAATACTCCATGCCCTGAAGGAAACCGTCTTCAAAGTCTGTCAGATTTCGAGCGACCTGAGCCATCACCTCACTATTCACCTGGCACCCGATCTGGGCGATTTGAATCTTACGTTTTGCTAAATTCATGACGAAAAGAACATGGTAGCGAACCAGGCCGCTCATCGTCCAAACCTCTACTGTGAGAAAATCCGCTACACACATCGTTGCCATATGAGAACGCACAAACTGTTGCCAGTTACTCTTCTTCATTCGCTCTGGCGCAGGTATGATCCCTTTTGCGCGTAGGATGTTACCAACCGTGGTCTTGCTCAGTTCATAGCCTAGATTTGAAAGTGCTCCCTGAATACGCCGATAGCCCCAACTCGGATTCTCATCAGCGAACTTCACGCATAACTCGCGGATGATCACCATGCGATCTTGTCGCGCCGTATTGATCTTACGCTTGGCAGTGTATTTGAGTGCAATTAGTTTCCGATGCCAACGAAGGATAGTGTCCGGAGTTGCGATGCTGGCATATTCTTTCAAACGCTTTCGACCGAGCAGCTTCCCCTGCTTCGCCAATTTTCGACGTTGGTGATTGCTCAATTTTAATTTTTGCCCCTTCGTATCCAACTGCTCTTTGAGAATCTCGTTCTCAGCCTGCAGGTAAATGATCACTTCCTGTTGTCTGCGACTCATCCAACACGCCAATCCGGCTAGAAATATTGATAATTGCGTCTTCAAGGCGTCATTTTTTATTTTCCATAAGTCATTGGCAAGCAAGATAGATCCTAAAATTGAACCCCACACGGGCGGCCCTTGCTATATGAATGCTACTGGCAGGCTTCGCACTCTTCGCCATTCATCATGGCTTCGAGGGAGCAGGCTTTGACTTCGGCTTCGGTGTAATCCTTTTTCGGAGCTGCGGCCTGCCCTGAGCTTGTCGAATGGGCGTCGGTTTGGCCGGCGCGGCCGCGGACTTCTTTCTTCACGCTGGTGGTGGCTTTCTCAATGTTGGAAGCTCCTAGGCTGCGTAAATAGTAGGTCGTCTTGAGACCTTTGCGCCAGGCGTCGCGATACATGTGGAGAAGAAAAATGGCACCAAACGTTTAAAATAAACATCTGCTTAGATGGGCTCTCCCGTTTGTAAGCGGTAGATCATGCTCCAGATACGATCGGCCTCGCCACGTTCGATCACCTGAAGTGGAGTCGATTTATCAAAGGCAGGGTTGGCGGTCTTGAGCCATTCTCCAATGTATGCCGTTTCCATAATCTCTGAGAGCGCATCGAATAGGCGCACCAACTCTTTGAGTTGCTTTTCGGCTGCTGCGCTAGGCTTATCGCCGGCTGCCCATTTGGCTACGGCGCGAGGCGAGTATTGGGTGAGTCGCGTAATGTCATTGCGAACCAATCGGTAGCGTTTACAGAACGCAGGAATGCTAAAGCTGCGCGGCGTTGCCTTGAGTTGTGTCGTTGTGGCCATACACAAAACATGCACAAGTGCATGCACTTATGCAAGCCATTGTTCGAGTTGTTTTTCTCCTGAAATTGAAATACGGCTTTTAGCTAATAATTGATCGGGAAACCAAATCAGATTGCGGCCTCGCCTATCTTGAGCAGAAGGGACAATTAGGCCTTCGTAGCTTAAATCATATATGGCGCGCCCTACTGCCTGCGCTAAGGTTTCGACACCACTGCTGTTGAGCTTTTCCCAATCTTCACCCAGCAGTTCTTCGATAGTTGGTGAGTCGAGGACCTCTCTCAGCTTTCTCAGATCAACAACCTGTTGTAACTCGACGAAGAGCTCCACACTCACTCGTGGATTTTGCCTCGGCTTTTGAATTCCGTAGTAATCGTAGGTTTGCCGGGATTCTTTGAGTGCAAGCGTTTCCGTGGAGGCGGCATGCACCACACGAGTATAATTAGGCTGGATCCAACGACTGCCATACTGCCGAGTGCCGTCACCTGAGATCAAATACTTGGGACGTGCCCATTTTAATTCAACGCAACGATAGACCGGCCCTTCCCAATGAGACTTTAGCTCCCCTCCCGCCCTTTTCAATTCAGCAAAGAGTCGCTTATAAGCAGGATGGGGTTTTAGAGGTTTAGGCACAGATAGAAAGTGGCTAGAAAGAATTCGAATGATACAATATAAAGATTAGCTTAATAATGGATTAAAAAGGGCCGCCCTTTCGGGCGGCCCTTGCTATTTGAATGTTACTGGCAGGCTTCGCACTCTTCGCCATTCATCATGGCTTCGATGGAGCAGGCTTTGGCCTCTTCTTTGGTGAACTCCTTTTTGGGAGCGGCGGCTTGGGCGTCGGTTTGGCCGGCGCGACCGCGGACTTCTTTCTTCACGCTGGTGGTTGCTTTCTCAATATTGGAAGCACCGAGTGAGCGGAGGTAGTAAGTGGTCTTGAGGCCCTTGCGCCATGCATCGCGATACATGTGCGAGAGTGTCTTGATGTCGGGCGACGGGATGAACAAGTTTACCGATTGCGATTGGTCGATCCACTTTTGACGACGTGCTGCGGCATCGATGAAGTATTTATATTCGATACCGAATGCAGTGGTGTATTTCTCAACGAGGTCTTGTGGGACGCCTTCAATCGCATCGAGTTCGCCATCGAAGTATTTAACTTGGTCGAGCATCTCAGCGGTCCAGAGGCCGCGATTCTTGAGGTCGCGAACTAGGTGGGCGTTGAGCACGATGAAGTCGCCGGACAAGTTACTCTTCACGAAGAGATTCTTATAAGTCGGCTCGATGCAGGGTGTGGTGCCCATGATGTTGGAGATCGTCGCAGTTGGTGCGATGGCTAGGACGTTGGAATTACGCATACCGTGCTTGGCGATCTTTTCGCGGAGTGGCTTCCAGTCCATCTTACCGGCGCGTGGCACGTCGACTTCTTCGCCACGCTCTTGGGCGAGCAGGTCGAGAGTGTCTTGGGGCATGAGGCCGCGGTCCCACTTGGAACCTTTGTAGGAGCTGTAGGTGCCGTGCTCGGCTGCGATGTCGCTGGAGGCTTCGTAGGCGTAGTAAGCGATGGCTTCCATGAACTCGTCGTTGAAATCAACGGCGGCTTGGGAGGCGAAGGCGATGTCCTTCTTATAAAGTGCATTTTGCAGACCCATGATACCGAGACCGATGGGGCGGTGACGGCTGTTGGCTGTCTTGGCGGCTTCGGTTGGGTAGAAGTTGATGTCGATGACGTTGTCGAGTGCACGGACGGCGATACTGATAGTGTCGCGGAGCTTCGCGTGATCGAGGTTGCCATCTTTATCGAGGTGCGAGTCGAGCACGACTGAACCGAGATTACAGACGGCGGTTTCTTCTTCGCTGGTGTTGAGCGTAATCTCGGTGCAGAGATTGGAGCTATGGATGACACCGCAGTGATCTTGGGGGCTGCGGACGTTGCAGGGATCTTTGAAGGTGATCCATGGGTGACCGGTCTCGAAGATCATCTTGAGCATGGACTTCCAGAGATCAATCGCTTGGCGTTTTTGGCCAAAGATTTCGCCGCGCTCGGCCATGGCTTCGTATTCGCAGTAGCGTTTTTCGAAGGCTTTGCCGTAGAGCTCGTGGAGGTCGGGGCATTCGTTAGAGCGGAACAAGGTCCACACGCCACGGGCTTCCATGCGCTGCATGAACAAATCGGGCACCCAGTTGGCTGTGTTCATGTCGTGCGTGCGGCGACGGTCGTCTCCGGTGTTCTTACGTAGTTCGAGGAAATCGTCGACGTCGTTGTGCCATGTTTCGAGGTAGGCGCAGCCGGAGCCACGACGCTTGCCACCTTGGTTGACGGCGACGAGTTGGTCGTTGTGCAACTTGAGGAATGGGATGACGCCTTGTGACTCGCCGTTGGTGCCTTTGATGAAACCGCCGGTGCCGCGAACGGCTGTCCAGGAGCCACCGAGTCCCCCAGCCCACTTGGAGAGGAAGGCGTTATCGGCGATACCGCGGTGCATGATCGACTCGATGCTGTCGTCGACCTTGTAGAGGTAGCAGGAGGACAGCTGCGAGTGGAGTGTGCCGGAGTTAAAGAGTGTGGGGGTGGAGGAGCAGAAACGACGACTCTTGTAGAGATTGTAGAGGCGGAGGGCGTAGCCTTCGCGGTCTTCTTTCTCGTGATGGAAGAGGCCCATGGCGACGCGGATCCAGAAATACTGGGGCACTTCGAGGCGGACGTGCTTCTTGGAAGTCTTATCGACGATCAGGTAGCGGTCATACATGGTCTGCACACCGAGGTAGTCGAAGTCGAGGTCGGCGGAGGGATCGAGCGACTTGGCGATCTTGTCGATATCGAAGTCGAGGAGCTTCGGGTTGACGCGGTCAATTTCGATGGCGCGCTTGAGGTATGGCTTGAAGCCGCGACGGTGGGCTTCTTTCAAGTTATCGACGCCGTCTTGGACGATGTCCCAATCGAGGACTTCTTCGTAAATGTATGTGAGGAGGATACGCCCGGCGAATTTAGCGAAGTCGGCATCCTTTTCGATCATGCTCTTGGCATTGAGAATGATGGTCTTCTGCAAGTCGGCACGCTTCATCTCTGGGTAGAGGGAGCGGCGAAGTTCCTTTTCAATTTCCGCTGCGTCGATATTGAGGTCGAGGCCGATGGACGCGAACTCGATGCGGCGCTTGAGATCGACGGCGTCCCAGAAGGTGTTTTCACCATTTTCTTCGGTCACGACGATCATGGACTCTTGCTCAGCCTCTGGAACTGGAGCAATGCCCTCTTCTTCACGGACGTGTGAGCGGCGTGCGCGGTAAAGGATGTAAGCTTCGGCGACTTTGAAGTGGCCTTGGCGCATCATCTCTTCTTGGACGGCGTCTTGCACGTCTTCGATGTTGATAAAGGCTTGGCCGCCTACGTTGAGGCGATCGGTGACTGCGCGAGCGATGTCGATGGCTGGCTCGGAATCGAGGTGCAGGGAAAGGAAGGACTTACGCACGGCGATCTCGATTTTGGACTCACCCCAAGGCACGACTTGACCGTTGCGGCGGATCAAACGAATGGCGACTGGCTCGCGCTCGTCGGTGCGCAGGGACTTATTACGGCCAAACATGAGGCTGCGGGCGACATCGTGCGCATCGCTCTCGATGAGGGCTTTTTCAATGAGCATGTGGATGTCATGCGTGGAGAGCTTGAGGGAACGACCTTGGTCGATTTGCTCTGCCAATACGGTGCCGACGCTATCGGCAACTTTGGCCACAAACTTTTGATTCACATCGGTGAAGATGTCCTGCTCATCACGAGACAGCAGCAGATCGGTCAAGGCAGCGCCGATGGTATCTGCGATTTCTGCGAGGTCGAAATCACGCTCGCCGCCTTCGGCTTCGATCTTGATCTCTGAACGGTGGAAGCGGTCATCACCGAGCACGGCCGCCCAGTCGAAGCGTGGCTTCTTTTCTTTAGGTGTGGCGGCGTAACGCTTAAGCTCGAGATCTTCTTCGAAGGAAATTTTGTTAATCATGGGTGTTGTTGTTTGTTGTCAGGTTGTTGTTTGGCGGGAACAGAATTAGGGGAAACGGAACGTGCGCGGACGGTAAAAGCGCGCACGCTCCGTGAAAGTTGACTGGGGTAAAATTAGAGGTCGTCGTCGTCGACTTGACCGAGGGCAGATGCCTTTTGGTATTCGGTGACGCGGCCTTCGAAGAAGTTTTGCTCCTTCTTAATATCCATCATCTCGGCAAGCCATGGGAATGGGTTTTCCACGCCTTCGTTGATTGGAGCGAGGCCGACGTCTTCGAGGCGGCGGTCTGCGATGTAATCAATGTATTGGCAGAACTCTTCTGAGCTGAGGCCGACGGAATTGACCGGCAAGCAGTCGCTGATGAAGTCTTTTTCCAGAGCCACCGCTTCACGCATCAAGTCGCGGAGCTCTTCTTTGAATTCAGGCGTCCAGACGTCTTCGTTTTCCTCGACCAAATCCATGATCAAGTTGCGAAATACTTCGATGTGGTTGGACTCGTCGCGCAATGTGTAGCGGAACATTTGGCCGATACCAGGGAACTTGTTCTGACGGTAAAGCGAAAGCACCATGCCAAAGAGGCCGTAGAACTGGGTGCCTTCCATGCACTGACCGAAGAGGAAGAGGTTTTTGGTGAACGCTTGCTTATCCTTGGTGGTGGTCAAATCCATGTCGCGGCGCAGGCCACGGGAGTTTTTGACCACGAAGTCTGTCTTACGCTTGATCGTAGGGATGTCCTCAAACATGGCCTCACACTCGTGCGGGTTAATGCCGAGGGAGCTGATCATGTAAACGAGCGAGTCGGCGTGGATGTTTTCCTCGTGGGCGTGACGACCGAGAAGTAATTTGAGCTCGGGAGCGGTGACGAGCTCGCGGGTGACGTGTTGGATGTTGTCGCCGACAATGCCTTCTGCGGCTGAGAAGTAACCGATCGCCATCTTAATGATCCAGCGCTCTGCATCGGAGAGATCGGCACTGCGCCAGAGCTCCACATCCTTCTGCATAGGAATATCCTCTGGCTCCCAGTGGTTATTCTTCATCGTTTTGTAAAGATCGTAGGCCCACGCGTATTTGAGCGGGAGGATGTTAAAGAACATCGTGTCTTTGCCGTTAATGATCTTTTTAGCATTAAAAGCCTCTTCGGCTTTAGTTTGGTCGAGGACGAAGGTTTTATCACCGATTGTGTAGCTTTTTTCCATATAAGTATGTGCGTAGGATTTAGGTTAGATTAAAAAAATGTTCGGCGGGCTTAACTCCGAAATCGGAGACCGCTCACGCCACAACTAAAGATGTTGAGGGGTAAGGAGATAGTGCATTAAGGAGACAGAATATATCCGAAATGGTGAGCGGAGCATGGGGACTCGAAATTCCGCTGTCAACATAAGGCACACAATATATCGTAATTTTTAACGAAACAGCCACTAGATGTAGTAATTGTGCACAATTTGTTCACAAACCGATGTGAGCAAGTCTTGAGCCGTAGGCAAGTGGAGCGCGAAAATTTAGCAAAGCAAGTTTCGAGCAGAGTCGCCCGAAAACTCACATCCAGCTGATTTATAAAAGCATAGCGAATTTGGAGCACATTCCGCATCGAAAATTCGCTGCAACTTTCTCTAAAAGACGACGATTTATCCTCTACACATGGCATCCACTCTTACAAGTTACACACCGTCCGGATGGGTTGAACAGCTCGCGGCCCGACCACGGAATATGCGCACCTCCTCCACAGCCTCCATTCAACCGATCGAAGATATCGACAGCGCCTGCCTCCGCGCCCTGGCCGAAGGCGACCAGGCTGCCTTCGCACAAATCGTCGACCGCTGGCAGACGCGCCTGATCAACTTCTTCTACCGCGCCACCGGCAACCGCGCCGACGCCGAAGATCTCGCGCAAGAGACCTTTATCGAACTCAACCGGGCGGCCACCCGCTATCAATCGCAGGGCACTTTCAGCGCATTTATCTTCACACTCGCCCGCCGCCGGTTGATCGACGGCTACCGCAAGAAAGCCCGCCGCCCGCTCGAATTCGTCGATCCCGGCGAATATTTCATGCAAAGCCAGCCAGAGGCGACCGACCACACCCGCGAAATCGAAGAAGCCTTCCACCGCGCCCTCACCGCCCTCCCCGACAATCAACGCAACGCCATCCTCATGCTCCAGCAGCAAGGCCTCAGCTACGACGAGATCGCCCAAGCGCTCGACGCCAGTGTAAGCGCGGTCAAAACATGGATCCACCGCGCCCGCACCCACCTCCGCCAAGAACTCAAAGACTTTCAAACTTAAGCAGCCCACAAGGCTTCCACCTACGCTCTCCGAGCTACGGCCGACAGGTCGCCTCACCCAAATCTAGCCAGCACCGCACATCCTACATCTCGAATCATCATGAAAACGAACCATAACAGCGACCCGCTCGACCAAACGATCGACGCCCTCCTCGCCAGTCGTCCGCTAGCACCGAGCGACGACTTTGCCACACGCGTGCTCGCCGCCGCCGAGGCCGATTCCGATGCCCGCAACTCGAAGCGATCACTCGGCAGCCTGCTCAAGTTTGCCCTCCCCCTCGCCGCCGCGGTTGTAATTACGATCAGCCTCTTGCAGTTGAACTCCGGCTCCACCGAGCCGGCCGAAGCCGCCGTACTCAGCGCCGCCGAGGCTCAGGAAATCTTCCTCCTTGAAGAGAGCCTCTCCAGCCTCGCCACCGTGGGCACTACCGAATTCGTGACTAAGGATCTGCTCAGCACCCTCGATGCCCTCTATTTGGAGATCTAACAATATGAAGAAGCCACTGACAGCTCTCACCCTCGCACTCGTCTGCGCACTTCCACTTGGGGCAAATCCCCCCGATGAGCCACGGCCTCCGGCCGAAGGCCAACAACACGAGACCCGCATGCTCCACCATCTCTTACAAATGGAGCAAGAAGAACTCGCGCAACTACGCCAGACGATCGAGCGGATCGAGCGGATGACGCCCGAAGAGAAAGCACTCCTAAGCGAGCGGATCGGCAAGCTCGACAAGATGAAGCCCGAGCGGGTGGAGGCCATGCGCCAACGCTTCGAAGCGATCCCCAAGGAAAAACGCGAGGCCATGCGCCAGCGCTGGCTCGAGATGACAAGCGAAGAGCGTATCGAATGGCGCAAAAAGCTCCGTAATATGAGCAAAGAAGAGCGCGCCGAAGTCTTCAAAGAGCAAGGTTTCCTACCCGCTTCCGGCAAGCCACCAAAGGGCCCAAAACCGCCCCGCCCACCCGAGGAATAATTCAGTAAAGATTATTATATCGCTGACTTGACAAGAAGGGAAGCAGAGGCAGTATCCGCGACTTCGTTAGCACAATAGTGCAGACGCATCTGCTGGATTAGCTCAGTTGGTAGAGCAGTTGACTCTTAATCAATTGGTCCGGGGTTCGAGCCCCCGATCCAGTAGGCACCGGCCACCTTAGCTCAGTTGGTAGAGCAGTTGATTTGTAATCATCAGGTCGTCAGTTCGACTCTGACAGGTGGCTCCATTTTAAGCCCTTTAGTAGCAATACTTTAGGGCTTCTCTGTGCCAACGCAGATCGGGTGAGCCAATTAAGCTTGGCCACTTCTGGGCCACTCTTAATTTCACTCTAAGTGACTGAAAATGCTCAAATTTGAACCAATCAAATACAAACTTAACACCCTCGTGTGTTCCAGGCGGATAATCCATCAGCGGTGCCTGGGGGATGTCCCACGAGTTGCAAACAGTTTTGAGCCATGATGACGCAGTGCATCGCAGACATCGTTCAGGCCGATTGAATGTGTGAGCTGCGCAGATCGCCCCTTTGCGGAGATAAACAAGCGGACACGCCACGGCCTGCAATCATTTCTCCGAATACGCTTCGTGGAAGCCTTCGTATTCTACAAACGCCATCAAGTAGAGGCTATTGAGCACGTCTGGTGAGTGCTCTTTGAGCTCAGCGAGCACCGAACTTTTGACTCGGTTGATACCCAGCTCCTGCACCGCTTCTTGGATCAGAGGCGGCAACTCTTTGCATAGCTTCACAAACGCATAAGGATCGCCCGTCACGACTTTATAGAAAAGATCCATCGATATACGCCGGATGCGCGGATGCGATCTGGCCTCCCCGTCGATGCTCACAGCCCAGCGCTTATCACGACTACTTTTCGCGATCACTTCGACTAGCATACAAATCGCCTCATCGTCGGCCTCGACGCTCGCCAGCATCTTAAGATAGGTCTTCTGCGCGGAAGACGAATTCATCGTATTATGTTTATTCTTCAGCTCCGTGAAAATTTTCCGCTGCGGATGCACGACATCGTACCCCTCCTCCGGCACTGTCCAACCACCCTCGAAATACTGAAAAATATTTTGATGAAAATAGCCGATCAGATTGGTGTTCGACTTATTGATCTGCCGGATCACCTCACCCTCGATCATCTCTTCGATCGATTTCCCGTAGACCGCCGCGTCAAAGCTCAGCTTGATCGGATCAACCAGATTTTTGCTAAACGAAGCAAGGTCGATCTTATAGCGATAACGGCTCACCGTTTCCTGCACATGCTTGTGCAGGTTTTCGTCCGAAATAAATCCAAGGTTGTGGATCGCCATTTAAATAAGATGGAGCCAGCGCACGCGTAGGTCGAGGGCGAAAGGCGGCTAAAGGTGGTGGCAGGTGCAATTTCCAGAACGAGGTAAATCACAAAGGAAAGCTTCAACGTAGCCGAAGCGGTAACGCTTTGGAGCGCTCGAAGTCGGACGCTCTGTTCGTCCAAAATCTTACGATTGTTCCCCTCTACTTCGCAGACGGCTTGCCACGGCGTAGCGTAGCGAAGACGGGCCTTGTCGCTACGCTCGGAACGGCTACAATGCACCCGCTCAAAAAATTGCGCCCGTTGGTGGCAGGCAGCGGTAGATATGTCTATCGTGACATTCCCCAGGGACTGATCATACGTGCTGGGTAAGGCGGGACTCCAACCTCCCTCATACGTAACCCTTAACAACGCGGGGCTCCAAGTCCTTACACCTCCAGCAACGCACTACCAACGGCGTCGCAGACTAAGCGCCCCCGATGCGTAAGTTGGTAGTGACTGCGATTTGACTGAAGTAGTCCTTCCTTTTCAAAAAGCTTCAATTTCGTTTCTAAATCCGGACGATTAGTGGCTTCAACAAAACGTTCGCTGATCAACTGGACATCCACTCCTTGATTCATCCGCAGACCGAAGATAATCGCATCGGCTAGCAACAGGTTGTCGTCTAGTTCGACCCGCTCAGTCTTTGGTGGCTGGTCGGAATCCATACCGCTGCACCATTCATCCAAATTAGCCGGACGCTGATAGCGCTCACCACCGAACTGGCTGGCGGCCGACGGGCCACACCCGATCCATTCGTGCATGCGCCATGTATTCATATTGTGGTGACACTCGGCACCCATTTTAGCGAAATTAGAAATCTCGTATTGGGCGTAGCCCAGTTCTGCGAGCAGTTCCCAGCCGCGTTCGTAGAAGCGCAGCTCCTTTTCCTCGTCGATCGAGACTTTGCCTTGCGAGAGTTTGACGTAGAGCGCGGTATCCTCCTCAAAGGTGAGGCAATAGGTCGAAAGATGCGAAGGCGCGAGCCGTGCCGCTTCGTGGATATCGGCTTCCCACTGCTCAATGCTTTGCCCGGGAATGGCGAACATCAGATCAAGGTTGGTTTGCGCAAAACCGGCGGCCTGCACGCGCTCCCAGGCGGTGTATACTTGCTTCGGGCTGTGGAGCCGCCCGAGTGACTCTAAGAGCTTCGGGTCGAAGCTCTGCACGCCCATGGAGATACGGGTTACGCCGAGATCTCGGAGCACTTTAAGTTTATCGACCTTAACAGTCGAAGGTGCCATTTCGATCGTCCACTCCGCAGGTGCTTGGGTGAGCTTGTCTAAAAGTGAACGCCCCAAGCGCTCTAGATCTTTCGCCGCGAGCAAGCCGGGCGTCCCCCCTCCCCAGAATACGGTATCGACGGCGCGATCTTTTGGCAGTTGCTCGAACTCCAGATCCATCGCCGCAAGGTAACGATCCAAATCGCCACGGCGCGGCTTCTCCTGATAAAAGGCGCAGAAATCACAAGTTGAGGCGCAAAACGGCACATGGCAGTAGAGTCCGATCGGCTGCTCGGCGCGGGTAAGTGCCATCGTGATCAAAGCTCAGTCATTCGTAGGGGCGTCACAAGTCGCGCCTCTACGAATGAACAGGCGTCAAAGTTAGTTACCGGTGTTTTGAATGGACTCGCCCATCGACTCAAAATCCTCGCCGATTCCTTTCACAGTATTGCAACCGGAAAAGACAAAAAGAGAAATAAGGAGGAGAGACCCGAGAAGTGTTTTGCTTAGTTTTTTCATAATTAAAGACTCTAGGAGTTTTATGTCTACGTGCAAGCCGAAGCTTTAGCGAGCTTAACGGCCTAAACGGCCAATCTTCTTGGCAGCTCGTTTGGCTTTTCGCTTGAGCCACCACGCGGCCATTTTGGCTAAGAATTTATTTTTCATAAGCGATTTTTTTTATAATTTTCCCGAAGGCTGCAATGGCATTTTCCATCAGCGAAAGACTGAAGCTCTCGTCAGGTGCATGAAGGTTATCGACGGGCGTAAAGAGACCGATCATGAGCGCGTCGAGACCGGCTCGCTTCTTAAAGTCCGCAATCACGGGGATACTGCCACCTTCACGGAGATAGATCGGTGCTTTCCCGAATTGATCGGCAATCGCAAAATCCGCAGCCTTGAAGGCGCGAGCCAAGGAAGCGGGCTGATCTTCTGGCGTATTCGGTCGCTCGGGCGGCACCACAAGATAGGCCTCAGCGATCCCTCCTTCGCGCACGGACAGTCTGACACCTTTGGGACAGCGGTCTTTGATCGCAGCAACGACCTGCTCTTGAATTTTGACGGGGTCTTGATTCGCCACCAGGCGGCAAGTGATCTTAGCGAAGGCTTCGCTGGGAATGACGGTTTTGGAACCCTCGCCTTGGTAGCCGCCGCCGATACCGTTGAACTCTAAGGTGGGTCCGAAGCGAACCGCCTCGAGCGGGCTTAGTCCGTTGGCCGGATAAAAGGCAGGCACGTCGAGCATCTCGCGGTAGCTCTCCACCGTTTCAGGATAGCGCTTCAGCTCCTCACGCTCCCAATCGAAGACCGGCACGACATCGTCATAGAAGCCCGGCACGTTGACACTGCCGTCGGGATTGTGGAGCGAGGCGCAAATCTCCATCAAGGCCTGATTCGGATTGTAAACCGCTCCCCCGTGAATGCCGGAGTGGAGATCGCTCTTCGCGCCGCGCAGCTTAATCTCGAGGTCGACTAGGCCACGCAAGGCGGTAGTGATCACGATCTGCTCCGTGTTAGGGCTACCCGTATCAGAGACCAGCATGAAGTCGGCCTTCGAAAGACGCTCCGCATACTGGTCAAAAAATTTGGCCATGCTGGGGCTGCCAATCTCTTCTTCGCCCTCGATCACGTAGGTGATATTGAGTGGCAGGTCCGGGCACTCTGCCAAGACGCGAGAGAGCGCGGCCATATGGACGATCGTAGGCCCTTTATTGTCGGCAGTGCCTCGGCCGTAGAGACGGCCATCGCGCTCGGTCGGCTCGAAAGGCTCATCCGTCCAGAGGGCAAATGGGTCTGCCGGTTGCACGTCGTAGTGCCCGTAGATCACGACATGCGGCCAGTCCGGCGAGCCGATGCGATCAGCCAACAAGATGGGATGGAGCTCAGTTGGAACGACTTCGACAGTGAAGCCGAGTTGCTCTAGTAAGCCCGTCGCATATTCGCGCGCCCCGCGCATGCCCTCGGCATAAGCAGGATCGGTCGAAACAGAGGGGAAACGAATATAGTCTTTAAGGACCTCGACTGGGTTTTGCATAGAAATTAGCGGTTTTTGTAAATTTCGTAGGCCTTGGGCATGAGTGCGTTGAGCTTACGGACACGAGTCGAACCGGAGGGGTGCGTGGAAAGAAACTCGGGGGGCACCGCCCCACTCTTTTGCGCTTCCATACGCTCCCAGAAACCAATCGCCGCGCGCGGATCATAGCCTGCCTTGGCCGCATAGATCAACCCGATCTCGTCGGCCTCGCTTTCGTGGTAGCGGCTGTAGGGCAACATCACACCGAGCGTCGTGCCCACGCCATAGGCAGCCATAATCATCTGCTGATCCGAGCTATCCATATCACTGGTGCCGAACTGCAGAGCTAGCCCACCCCCGGCAGCCAACAGCTGTTGCGAGACACGCTCATTCCCATGGCCTGCGGCCACGTGGGCGACCTCATGCCCCATGACGACGGCGAGGTCGTCCTCAGTCTTCGCGACCTTAAAGATACCCGTATAAACGGCCACCTTACCACCGGGCATGGCAAAGGCATTGATCTGATCATCGTCATCGAAAACGACAAACTCCCACTGCGCATTGGGCATATCCGGCGCGGCCACATAGGCGATGCGCTCACCGACGCGGCGCACCATCGCATTATAGGTCGAGTTTCGGGAAATCGGCGTCTCTTGCTTGATCTGGCCGAACTGTGCACTCGCCATCGTGACGAGTTGATCGGAAGGCACGAGATGCAGTGCCGAGCGCCCAGTTTGCGGGACAGTGTGGCAGCCAGTCGCCCAAAGCAACATGGCTGCGAGAAGTGGGATTATGTAGAACTTCTTATGCATGGTATAAATTTGTGCGCCTTCACCGCGCAAAGCAACTGCGTTTGCTACTTTTCGACTTTTGCAATAGCTTCATTCTTGCCTCGTTAGTTTTAACAATCAGTTTCGAACCATGAAACCGAGCCTGCTGGCAATCCTTCTGCCATCCTTTATTCTGACTGCATGTAATCCTGTAGTCATCCAGACCAGTGAGGAGGCGGATCAAACCGAGCCAAGTGCCTCGTCTCAGCGAGAAGAAAGCGTGCCCGCAGAACCGCTAGTTTCGCCAGCGCCTCCAAGCTCAGAAGTAAAATCAAAAGACGAGGAGAGCGTCACCATCAATCAATATCCTGAATCCGTGAGATAAACTTTCCCTGATCGATTACCTCAATTTTCTGCAGCCTAAGACTGCGATCGTCCACTTTTCTAGGATTTCAAACCTGGCAAGCCTCTGGTGGGTCGGATTCTCTTCGTG
>Ga0222662_1001024_pt1 | contig 15822 bp, 9 predicted proteins | sample AntAcemetagen600_FD_179821 | JGI IMG/M metagenome (GOLD analysis project Ga0222662, IMG submission 179821) | Saline water microbial communities from Ace Lake, Antarctica - #600 | ecosystem: Environmental > Aquatic > Non-marine Saline and Alkaline > Saline | place: Antarctica: Ace Lake | collected...
TGGAAAAGCTCGCTGATCTCCAGGGCAAGGCCGTCGAGCTGATCCAGAAGGCCCGACTGCGCTGATGTCGTCAGCCCGCGTCATCGCGGGAGGCGCGGTCGCCCTGGTCCTCGCACCGGCGCTGGCCGTGGTGGGCCGGGCGGCGACGGCCACGCAAGCCTGGTCGCAGCTCGATCTGGACCGCATCTTCAACTTGCTCGGCACCACGCTGTTGCTGGCGGGCCTCGCCGGCGCCATCGCGCTGGTCGTGGGCGGGATGGGCGCCTGGCTGCTCACGCGCCACCACTTCCCCGGTCGCAGCCTCGCGGTGGCGCTTCTCTTGAGTCCCCTCGGGGTACCGCCCTACCTCGTCGCCCAGTATTGGATGGAGGTCTCGGGCCCCACCGGCCCGCTCCAGCCGTGGCTCGGCGGCGCGTTCTTCGGCCGAATCGGGGCCGCTGCCCTGGTCATCGGTCTGTGCACCTCCCCTCTCTGCTTCGGGATCCTGCGCGCCGCGCTCTTCCGACTCGACCGAGCCTACGAGGAGGCGGCAGCTGCCTTGGGAGCGGGGCCGTGGCGTCGGCTGCGCACCGTCGTGACTCCCCTGCTGTGGCCGGCCTTGGCCGCAGGGTTCTCTCTCGTCGCCCTCTATGCCTGCTCGGACTTCGGAGCGGTCAGCGCCCTTGGCGTGCCGACATTCACGCGGGAGATCTTCTTTGAGCTGGAGTTGAACTTCGATCGCGACAAGGCGACCGCAGCGACCTCGGTCCTGTCGTGCGTGCTCCTGCTCGTCGCCGCTCCCTTCTTCCTCATCGATCGCTGGGGACGGGGCGCTGCCCGCTTTGGCGGTGGGGAGCCGAGGCCGGCAGCGCCGCTCTCCGTCGCCGGGCAGCTCTGCGTGTGGACGCTCGTCGCCGTGGTCGTCGCTCCGACCTCGGGTCTGGTGCTCATCCGCACGCTGATGCTCATGGAGGCTGGACGGGCTCGGCTTTGGTCCAAGGCGTTCGACGCCTTGGGAACGACTTTGCTGTGGGCCGCCACCGCAGCCACAGTGGCGGTCGTGATGGCGACCCTCATCGCCTGGGTGGCCCGACGGAAGCGGGTTCCCGCGCTGGTTCCCCTGGGGTCCATCGGCTTCGTGCTCCCGGGGCCGGTGGTCGCGCTGGGCGCGTTGCTGCTGGTGACCGCGGCCGCGTGGAGCCGCGCGCATCTGTATGGAACCGCAGCGGTGCTCATCGGCGCGTGGGTCGTCCGGTCCCTGCCCGAGGCATTGCAGGCGGTGGACGCAGGCCTCGAGCAGGTCCCGGAGCGGCTGGAGGAGGCCGCGCGCACGCTCGGACGCGGACCTACCGGTGCCGTCCGTCTTGTGACTCTGCCGCTGCTTCGACGCTCGCTCGCTGTGGGGTGGGTGTTCGTGTTCGCGGCGGCCATGCGGGAGCTGCCCGCCGCCATGTTGCTCAAACCGCTGGGGGCCCGCACGCTGTCGCACGAGCTGTGGGCCTATGCGCAGGACAGTCACTACGCCGACATGGCGCCTTCGGCGCTGCTCTTGCTCCTGGCCACAGCGCCTGCAACCACCCTGATCCTGCTTCGTGCCGGGAGGGACTCATGAGCCTGCTCTCCGTCGAGAACCTGCGTGTCGTGCTCGGCGGACGCGCCGTCGTCCAGGACGTGTCCTTCTCCATCGCTCCCCGGGAGGTCCTGGCCCTGCTCGGCCCTTCGGGGTGCGGCAAGACCACGACCCTGCGCGCGATCGCGGGGCTTCAGGCCGCCGATCGCGGGGGGATCATGCTCGATGGGAGGTCGCTCCGAGGGGTCCCCACCGAGCGGCGCGGGGTGGGGCTCGTGTTCCAGGATGGGGCGGTCTTTCCGCACCTCTCGGTACGACGCAATCTGGCGTTCGGCTTGCCTCGGGGGATCTCCGATGCCGGGGCGCGGATCGATGAGTTGCTCCGCCTGCTCGGACTGCTCGGCCTGGCTGACCGGATGCCGCACCAGCTCTCCGGCGGACAGCGGCAGCGCGTTGCCCTCGGGCGCGCCCTCGCCCCTCAGCCACGACTCCTGCTGCTCGATGAGCCGTTCGCCAGCCTGGATGCGGCGCTCAAGGTCGGACTGCGCGCGGAGCTCTTTGCCCTGCTGCGAGAGCTCGGTATTGCGGCGCTGCTCGTCACCCATGATCAGGACGAGGCGCTGGAGGTAGCCGACCGCATCGGGGTCATGCGAGAGGGCAGCCTGGAGCAGCTCGCTCCCCCCACGCAGATCCTGAACAACCCCGCGACGCCGTTCGTCGCCAGGTTCGTCGGTGGTGCGGCTCTGGTTCCCATCGAGATTCGAGACGGGCGAGTCCAGGTCGGCACCGCGGAACGATCGGTGGCGGCAGACGATGGACAGGCGTTTGCGGTGATCAGGCCAGACGATGTGGGGCTCGCCGACCGAGGCTGGTCCGGGACCGTAGTCGGCCGGCGTGTGCGGGGAGCCCGCAGGCTAAGCCGGGTGCGGCTGCAGGAGTCGGGCATCGAGGTGGATGTCCCCGGTGATCACGACGGCGAAGTGATCGTCGCCCCGGTCACGGAGCTGCGCGTCTTGCGGCTCTGAGCACAACATGGCGTCCGAGGGACTCCTCTGGAACGGCTCGATGCCGTGAACCGTCCCGGCTAGGCATCACCCTTGAGCCCTGGGCCACAGACGAGCCGGTGCACGACGACGGGCTCCCTGACTCCCTTCACGTCGGCGGGACCCACCTCAATAAAGCAGTCCGGCTCGATCCCGCAGCCCACTGCGGCGTCCCGGGTGATGTCGGAGACGAGGATCTCCCCCGCCTCGGCCATGCTGCACAAGCGACTGGCGAGGTTCACCGCGTCCCCGATAGCGGTGTACTCGAACCGCTCCGGCGAGCCGATGTTCCCCACGACCACGTTGCCCGCTGCGATGCCGATTCCCGTCGCCACCGCCACCTTGCCTGCCGCGCGGCGCTCGTCGTTCCACTCGGCGAGCCGCTTTTCCATGCGCAGGGCCGCGGCGACGGCCCGCCGGCAGTGGTCCTCGGTGGGCACGGGTGCTCCGAACCAGCAGAGCATCGCGTCGCCCATGAACTTGTCGACCACTCCCTCCTCGGCGATGACCGAGTCCACGAGGATTGCGAAGTAGCCGTTGAGCAGCGCCACGACTTCGGCCGCACCGAGCTCTTCGGTGAGTGCGGTGTAGCCGCGAATGTCGCTGAGCAGGACGGTGATCTCGCGGGCCTCGCCTTGGAGCGAAATCTCGCCCTTATCCAGCAGCTCCTGCACCACTTGGCTCGCCATGTACTTGCCGAACATGTCCCGAAGCTGTTCCCGTTCGGCCAGCCCGCGGGCCATCCCGTTGACGGCGCGGCTGAGGTCGCCCACTTCGTCGATCCGTCCCTCATCGACCCGCACTCCGAGGTGGCCCTGACCGATCCGCTCGGCGGCAGCAGCGATCTCGCGGATTGGCTGGGCAATGCTACGCGCCAGGGCGCCGGCAAAGAGAAACGCGAGGCCGACCCCGGCGAAGGCAAAGAGCAGCCGTCGCAAGGAGCGGTTGTCGAGCTCGGCGAGCAAGGTGCCTACTGGGTAGTCCGCCTGGATCACCGCGATGACCGCGCCGGATCGGTCCTGAATAGGGGCCCAGGCTGAGATCCAGGTGTCCGTCGCGTTTGTGTACGGGCCCTCGGTTCCCGGCCCCGCGCCATCGAAGGTCGCGGCAACGCCGGGGCGTAGCTCCTGGAGATCCCCGATGAACGGCGTCTCGTTGGTCATCACGACGAAGCGCGAGGCGTTGCCGTCCTGGCGTAGGGTGTAGACCGGCGAAGCGAGGTCCGCGCTCTCCTTGATGTTGCGCAGCGCGTCGCGCAGATCCGCGAACTCGGGGCTGCTCGCATCTCCACTCTGGGCGACCACTACGTGCTTCGCGGGGTCCACCAGGGCCGCGCCGACCCGCACCGCCGTGCTCAACCCCGAGCCCAAGTGGGCGATCAGCTCGTCCCGCGCCGCGCGATGGTCGAGGATCCCGGCGATGCCGACCGCCAGCACCACCGCGAGGCTTCCCGAGATACCGATCCGCACCGCGAGACGCCCAGCGACGATCCGCCGCAATGCCTGGATGGGCCCCGCCTCGCTGCGCAGGACCTCAGGCAGCCCGGCCAGCAGCAGGGCGGCGAGCCCGGCGAACAGCAGGACCAGGAGCCGCGTGCGCGTGTGGCCGGCCCGGAGCGAGCCAGCCGGTCGATCCACCTCTACCAGAGCGACAACGGACCTATCGGCGCGCTGCACCGGGGCGTAGGCGGAGACCCAGCGTCCATGGTTGTCCCCGTAGATGCCGGTGCGAGCGCGCTCTCCCCGCTCGAGCACAGGCTTCATCACCTCGCGCAGCGGGTAGCGGTCCCCGATGAACGGGGTGGGGTTCGTCATGACCACGAACTCCACCTCCCTGTCGGAGACGGGGCGCAGCGTGTAGACAGGGCTCTCGATGCCGCGGCGCTCTGCTGCGGCGCGCAGGGTGCGGCGCAGACTCACGAACTCCAGGGTGTGCTCGTCTTCTGCGCTGCGGATACGCTCGTGTTTCTCGGCATCGACGAGGGACGCCAACTCCGAGGCGACGGACTCGAGAAACTGGGCCTCCGCGTCCACTTCGGCGGCGATGCGCATCTGCGCGCCTGCGAGGCCCAGCGCGGCGAGGAGGACGAAGAGCGCTGCCGCTCGGATCGAGAGTCGGTTCCCCACGTGCGGACAGTATCAGTGGGGCCTGCTCGGCCCCGGAGGCCGCCAGCATCCGAGGCCCTGATTCGACCAAAGAGGCGAGTGGTAACCCTAACGCGACGATTTTCGAACTCTCTGGCTACACTTCGACCAGCCATGCTCCAGCAGATCGACGGTCTCAGACCGTCGCCGGAGTCAACCGCGCCCGAGTTCCCGACCGGTTGGGCTAACTGACGACCACTCCGTCCAGTGCGACCAAATCGGCCGATGCACGCTCCATCTCCGCCCGACTCGCATTCAGCATCGACGCTGCCGAGTCGGTGCTGTGGAGAGAAGACCCGATCCCTCGAGCCACCATGTATGAGAATCGACCCCGGCGACTGTCGGGCGTGCTCTCGATGGGGAAGTAGTCGACAGTCGCGGTCTCACCCGCGCGCCACTCGTCAGTCGGCTGGCTGTCGCTGGCCCGCACCCGCTCAAAGTCGGGTTCGCGTCCGAGTGCGTTCCAAGCGTGATAGCGGGCTGCTGTGGCGCTGATACCGAACATCTCCATAACGGGGCGAACATCGACAGTGCCGTCCGCCCCTCGTTCGACGAGCTTCGAAACCACCTGCTGCGGTGCCAGGAACTGGATGGCAAAGGCGTTGGCACGCGCCTCGACATGGTCCGAGACGCGCCACGGGGCGTGCTCCAGCAGGGTGTACTGATCGACCCGAAGAGCCTCCAGTTCCTGATCGGGATCCCATAGCAGGTGGCCCAGTTCGTGCGCGAGCGTCGCCCGGCGCACCCATACGTTCTCATTTAGGCCAGTGGTGTTCAGCACGATGCCGCGGGTACCGCGGTTGCTCACCGTCGCCCCGCCGAACGAACGGGGGAGTTCGTCTTGGACCACTGGAATGCCGAGCGACTCCACTAGTTCCCGCAGCCGGAGGATTGGCGCATCCGCGGAAAGCCCGAGTAGCTTCCTGGTGTTATCGGCGAGCCAGAAGCCGTGCAGCCAAGCCGGATAGCCTCGACTTCCGTAGTTGGACGACGGCTGACAAAGAGCGCGTCGTTCCGAGCGCTCCCCGAGGCCTGCAGCTAGCTCCGCCTGCCGGTGAATCACCCAGGCCGCCTCTGCGAGGCCAGCCACGGTGGTTGGCGGGAGCGCCCGACCGCTGGAACTCAGCGTACGCAGGCGTACTCCCAGCGCAGTGTCCGCCTCGGCACCAGGAACAAACCCGATAACTCGTTCGTCCAGACCCAGGGCCCGGGCAATCCTCTCGACATCACGGATGGGAAGCCGCGAACTCGGAGTCTCCGCGGCTCGGACGGTCCGCTCCGTGACACCAGCTCGTTGAGCAACCGCGCGCTCCGACAAGCCTAGATCGCTTCGACGCACTTTCAGCGTGTGCGCTGGCTCGTCCAGCGACGGCGGTAGGATCGCAGCCCCCGTCTCAAGCGCCTCGACAAGCACGTGGAGTCCATACGCTTTGAATGCCTCAAGCGTTGTCAGGACGCGCCCAGTAGCTCCGGGACGTTCAGGAGCAAGGTGATCCTGGTCGCGCACAAATCGTTGGGGTGACGCGGCGGCGCGCTCAAGTGCGCTTCCGGGGCCAGGCCCGAGAACGAAATCGAGGTCAGCCTGCTTCATCGAGTCTCCAGAAGCCACACGTTCACCCTAAGGCCGATTGCCAAAGGAGTCCCCCACGAAATAGACGGGCCGGGCCAGCAAGTTCTTCGGACCACCCAGCTGAGGCCACGCGGAAGCCAGCCTTCCTGAACACATCGACGATCCTCGCAAGTTCCTGAGGTTCTCGCGGAGGATAGCGTCCCGACCCCCCAGTGACAGCGATCGACTTGGAGCCCGTGCACCACAGCTCTCCTCCGCAGTGTGCCTCCCCCCCTCCGGTGAGGTTCGTATGCGCCAGTCGCTCGCGACCCGCAATGGTCTGGCCGAGAGCGCCAGCCTCCTCCGCCAGCGGCACCGACTCCTCCCGAATCACCCAGATATGCATCCGAGCCGACTCCGCCACCGCGGCCACCGGGGGCACCCCGGTCGGGACCCCGTGCAGTTCAGCATCGGTCATCTCATGAACCGCCAAGTCGCCGCTCACATCTCGGAGTTCATCCGCGTATCGCAGTCGCGAGAGGTCGGCAGCCCGCGCGGGACACGCGGCGCGATACTCGTCGAAGCGAGGACTGATCGGTGGAGCGGATGTGAGTACATCGCCCGCTTCAGCCGTGCGGACCTGCGGAGCCTCTGGAAACTCGTCAACCACCATGCCTCCGGGTCAAGTCAGGTCAGCGGGCGGCGAAGTTACATGAACGCGAAACTCAGCGCAGGCGACACGACGAGCGAGCGCGAAACCAACTGCTTGTGGACATGAAGCGGACCTGCCTTGTGGACCTGTCTGCTCAACGTCCACACCCCCAAGGGCGAGAGACCCCTTGTGGCCACCCTCGGCCACGCCTATACACTGAACGCATATTCACCGGACGCCTGCGTCGTCGAGTGCTGAGGTGGTCGAAGTGGCTGATCTGAAGAAGTTGATCGAAGCGGCTGCGGCCGCCCCCGCGCCCTCGGATGACCAGATGTCAGTCGCCACTGCCATGCGGGCCGCCTTGAAGGGCATCGAGAGCTCAAGGATGACCTCAACCTCCGAGGCGCTCGCCAATGCTGTCAGGGCAGCGACTGCTGGCCTCGGGGATCTCGGGGCCACATACCGGGCCGCGGACCTCCTCCAGTCCACGACGATGTCTCAGCTGATCGGCGCGAGCGCGGCACTCCGCCAGTTCGAGGATTCTCACGCATCTCGCATGGCGGGCGTCGCAAGCCAGATTGCGAACTTGACCAAAAGCCTCAGCTCCGACCGGTGGCACGGGCTGTCGTCCGGCGCCCTTGCCGGCCTCGGCAGCATTGACCGCCTGGTTGGGCCAGATATCGCCGCGCTGGGAAAGGCGCAGTCGTTCGCTGCGTCCCTCCACGCCGATATCCAGTTCGCCTCACACCTCCCGCCGCCCGTGTACCAGCCGGAGAGCTTCTTCCCCCGGTACGAGGTTCCGGCAGAGCCCGAGCCGAGCCGCCCGATGTCGGTCCACGTGAGCGCAGACCCCCGCTGTTTCAACGCTGGCGAGTCTGACGAGATCGTCCGCTGGCTCCGTGGGTGGGTGGCGGACCACGACGACGGTCCGGTTCGCTGCGGGTGCTTCCGGCAGACCGAGGAGTACGACCTTCGGGCCTACCGGGTCTCCGTCCCTCTCCGAACGCGCGATCCCGATGACGATCTAGCGATGGACCGCGTGACGTTCGTGTGCGGGACCTGTGATCAGCTGCGGGACTACGTTGCGTGGCCGGAGCTGAAGGAGTTCCGGCAGCAACCATCGCTCCTGGATGGAGAGGCGGGTGGAGACGGCGCGCCGCAGGGCAATCTGCGGGCTCTGTCCTCGGACCAAGACGAGGACTAGGGCGTCTCCGCGAGGCGCCGCCGAAGCGTCGTGCGGCTCACCCCCAGGATCCGACTCGTCTCCTTCAGCGACCGCCCCTCCCTCAGCAGCGCGAGCGCCGGCCGCAGGTCCATCTTCACCTTCGGCCTTCCACAGTGCTTGCCCGCCGCCTGCGCCCGCCGAACGCCAGCGACCACCCGCTCGCGGATCGTCTCGCGTTCGAGCTCGCTGATCGCGGCGATGATCGTGAATACCGCCCGCCCCATCGGGGTCGAGGTGTCCACCTGCTCTCGGAGCGACAAGAAGTCCACGCCGAGGCACCTCAGCTCGTCGAGCGACACGAGCAAGTGCCGTGTCGAGCGAGCGAAGCGATCGAACCGCCAGACCGCGACCAAATCGAGTTTCCCAGCGCGAGCGTCAGCCATCATCCGGTCCAGCGCGGGCCGGCTGTCCTTGCTGCCGGAGATCCCGTCGTCGACGTACTCGGTCGGAGTCCAGCCTCGCTGAGCGGCGACCTGGCGGAGCTCGTCCAGCTGGAGCCCCACATCCTGGCCGTGGTTCGTCGTCGAGACTCGGGCGTAGAGAGCAGCGCGTAGCGGTCGGTCGGTCATCGGGCACCTCCAGGGGGTCGGCGGTCGAGAGCGGTCTGCACCAGCAGACGCAAGTGGTCACGGTGGCGGCCCACGAAGCCGCTGAGGTAGTCGGGGTCGATCCCCGCGGGCGGCGCCTCGCGAACGGTCGCGACAGCAACGTCCAGCAGCCGGTCGGCCCGGCTCCGGTCGGCGCACCGGCAGGTCCCACAAGCCTCGTCGCACGACGCCCGGACGTCAGCGCTCCGCGCTACCGCGTCGGCGAGCTCGGCGCGCGCCTGGTCAAGCGCGGCCTCGAGCCTCCCCACCTCACCGCGCGCTGCCTTCGGACCCTTCGCCTTCGCCCGCGCCGCGGCGAGTTGGCGGACCAGCCGGCCGATTCGCGTCTGCTCCGCGCTGGGCTTCAACTTCAGGGCCAACACCTTCGCCACCAGGACTGCGATCGCCGGGAGTAGATGCCCCGTCGCGTACCCGAGGTCTTCGCGTGCGGCAACGAACGCCTCGCTGTGCCCCTCGCCCATACGCCCGTCGAGGTGGCTCAGCTCGTGGCAGGCAACCCCGTGCAGGAACGCCGCAATCGCCAGCGGGCGCTGCTTGTGCGCCTTGACCACCTGGGCGAAGCGGTCGGGGTGCAGGTAAATGACGTTCGTGCCGGAGGTTGAGCTCGTCGTCAGCCCGATCAACTCGTCATCGAGTACAAAGCCCGGCTTGAAGCGTCGGCGGATCCGCGCCTCGACCGCGACCAGGCGCAGGGTCGCGTCCCAGGCGGCCAGGTGCGCCATCCAGCGATGGAAGCCCTTCTTGAAGCGGCTCGCTCGCCTCCGGTCGTAGTGACGCTTGCTGATGCGCAGCCCCGCCAGCCCGCCGAACGGGTTCCGCTTGCGCTTCCGACGTCGCTCGCCGCTCTCGGTCGCGGGCAGCGAGACCAGGATGTGCTCGCCCAGCCGCGCGGCGGTCGCGGCCTGGACCAGTCCACCGCCAGCGGCGCCGAGAGCGATCTCGCCAGCCCGGCTCATTGCGCTCTCCAAAGCTGCAACGTCGTGCTCGTCCAGCGGCTCGCCCGCCTCCGCCCGGTCCAGCGCCCGCTCAACCCAGGACGACATCGACAGCCCCCGTTCGGCGCCCCCAGACATCGTCCAGGCTTCGTCGGCGGTGGTCAGGAGACCGCGGAGCTGGCGTGCAGCGCCGGCAGGAGTCGTCGGTGATGCGAGGTCCGAGGCGAGGAGCACTGGAGCAACCGCGATCCCCGGCGGAAGCACCGCGCCGCGCGTGGGCCCGTCTCCCTTCGGACGGGCCTTCGTCCCAGCGGGAGCGACGGAATCCGTAGGCCCTCGCACGCCCGGGTCCTTCGCTCGCTCGGAATAGAAGTCGGCGATCCCGCCCGCAGCGGCGGCCAGCGCCTTCTGGAAGCCCTCGTCGTTGAACGCCTCGGCCGTCAGCTCAGCGAGCTGGCTGGCGCCCGCGCGCTCCGATGCGTGCTCGCTCTCCGGCTCGAAGACTTCGTCCTCGAGGCTGCGGCCGACGCTCTCGTTCTCACGCTCCACCTCCTCGACCAGATCCGAGAACGCCCAGCGCGCCGTGTCTTGAAGAGCATCTCGCGCCGCGTTGAACGGGTACCCCCGCGCTCCGGGCCGGACCGTGGCGAGCAGGTCCACGACGACGTCGGCCTTGAGGTTCCCGCGCTGGCTGGGCGTCTTGAACTGGTACAGGCCGCCCAGGCGCAGGTAGTACGCCCCGCGTCGATCGCCGGGCGGGCGCCGGTACGCCTTGACCGTCGCCGTCGTCCCCTGCCCCCATGCGCCCGAGAGATTCACCTTCGAGCCGCCCCGCCGGCTGAACATCGGCCCCACCGCCTCGCCGTCGAGCACCAGCTCGATCCCGCGGAGGTCGTTGGCGGCGAGCAGCTCGCGCAGCCGGTCGGGCAACGACACCGAGGTCTGCCGCGCGTAGTCCCAGGTGGCGTCGAACTCCTCGGCGATGTCGAGAATGGTGATGCGGGTCCCGGCGAGCCAGGGCGCGTCGTAGATTCGCACGTCCTCGTCGGCCCCCTCGCTGACGGCGAGGTTGTCGCGCGTGTGTACCTCCCAGCGGAAGCTGCGAGAGGAACCGAGGATCACGGCCTTGGCGACCCCGAAGCCGCCCGCGGCCTCCTCGCTGTCGTCGGCTCCGCCCTTGCCCGACTCGCCCAGTGACAGGAACTTGCCGAGAATCGTCTCGGCGTCCATGCCGATGCCGTTGTCCTCCACGGTCAGGCTGCGGCGCTCTGTGTCCCAGGAAACGGCGATCCGGCCCTTACCCGCGCGGAGCTTGCGAGACCGGATCGCCGATCGAACCCCATCGCTGGAGTTCTGCACCATCTCGCGCACGGCGAGCACCGGCAGATCGCCCGACTGGTAGACGGAGGAGGTCATGAAGGCCCAGATCTTCGAGACGTTCACGCCGGGTCGGCCGACCGCCTTGGCCTCCATCGCCTCGACGAGCTCACCGCGTCCTCCGAGGGCCCGGCGCAGGGAGCGCTTGTCCACCTGGAGCCTGCCGCGCTGCTTCATCCCCTCGGCCTCAGCGAACGCCTTGAGGGTCTCCCGCTCGAAGGACGCGCGGTTGGCCGCGTGACGACAGGCGCAGCTCGGGGTGAGTTCCTCCACGTTCAGACCTGCGCGGAGCCCGACGGCGTCCCCGCGGCGAAGGCCAGATAGCCCCCGCCGGCTGGAGCGTGCATCGCCTGCCGCCGGTTCGCCCGTTCACGCGTGTAGCTCAGGTGGACATGCCCACCCCGCTCAGGCGCGTACCAGATGACCTGATCCACGGGCAGCCCGGACCGCAGGATGAACAGCGCTAGCTCCTGTGCGCCCATGCCGTCGACCTTGATGTCCACGGCCTCACCACGCATGTGCTGGGAGCCTTCGGCGCCGTCGATGGCTCGGTTGACCGCGGGGGCCCGGTAGCCGCTGCCCACGCGGATGGGCCGCCCAAGCATTCGGCGCAGAGGGTCGAGCACGTCGGCGACCAGGGCCTGCATCGCGACCTGGGCCGCCGGTGTCGGTGTGTTGTCGAGGCCGAGCCGCCGCGCGGTGTTGCTACGAGTCAGCTCCGCCCAGGAGAAGAACCGTCCTAGTCCCTGTTTCATCGTCTCACCTCCTGCCGCAGCAAGGGCGATGACGCCGACGCCGAGCACACCCAGCCCGAGCAGCAGCCCCGGCCGATTCACGCTGCACCCCGCGCCGCCGAGAGCACGTCCCGGGGCATCTTGCGGCTCCACCAGTACTCACCGGCCTCGGCCAGCTCGCTCCACTTGAGTCCACTCGATGGGCCCAGCTCGACGAAGCGCCGCCAGCCGGCGTCTGTAGGAGGCAGCACCTCGCCTCGCCGCAGCGTGTCGCCGCCGCCGATCCGCAGCTCCGCGCCGACTAGGACCGGCACCTTCTGCTGCCGCGCGTACCAGCCCCCCGAGCCCGCCAGCTTCTCGACCACCCGGTGCGCCACGCGTGGCCACCAGCGTTCGACGAAGGTCCGAGAGGCGTGCTGCCACCCGAGGTCGTGCCAATCGCCGTACAGGCGAGCGATTCGTGACTCCAGATCTGTTGCGATCGCGTCCTCATCCGTGTCCGGCCACGGCAGGCTCAGGTGCTCGGGCTCCACTCCCAGGGACTCCACGCGGTCCATATCCACCAGCGTCCAGCCCGCGCTGCCCGCCTCGCGGACGCCGACCGATGTCCCCACGATGCGTCCGAACTCCGCGTGCTCGACCCGCTCCGGGTTCCACTTCGCAGGGACGCCGACCTTTAGCCCTTCGTGGACCGGCATCGCGCCGCCCACCGGCACCAGAAGCTCGCGCTCACGCACGACCATGCTGTGCTCCAACCAGGGCCAGGCATCGGCGTCGACACGGGCCAGGTCCCCGAGGCGCTCCTCGGCTTCCAACCGCAGCCGCTTCGCGTCCATCGGGTCCGCTGCGCGCTCCGCCTTTCGGAAGCGGGCGTTGATGGAGCGGAGCAGCCGCGCCGCGTCTTGGGCAGCCTTGGCGTGGGCCTCGGCCTGCCGCTTCGCCCGGATGGTGTTCAGGCGCTGGCGGGTCTTCTCCGGGTCACGGGAGATCAAGAGCAGCAGCTCCTCGGGCCCCATCTCCATCTGCGCGCCCGGGTTGTTGGTGTCCCGGGCCTGCGACCGCAGCAGCTCGGTCATCCACCCGAGCTTCCCTTGGATGAGGTTGAACCGAAGCCCGTCCTGAGACCGCCGCGCGAAGTAGTAGTTGATTTCGATGACCTCGAGCGTGTTGCCCTGCCGCACCCCGCGCCCGTTGCGCTGCTGGAGCGTCGCCGGCTCCCAGGGCAGGTCCAGGTGGTGGATCGCGCAGGTCCGCGTCTGGAGGTCGATGCCTTCGTAGGCGATGGCATTCGCGATCACCACGTCGTATTTCGGCAGCACGCCCGCGGCCGGATCCCCGTTGAAGTCCCCGGCGATACGCTGCCGGTCGGCCGACGCCTTGGCCGTCTTGGCGTTCAGTACCGCGATCCGCGCCGCCGGGATCCCCGCTTCCACAAGCACGCGCCGGGTCCAAACGTGAGCGGCGATGTTGTCCACGAAGACGATGTGCCCGCAGCCTCGGTTGGCGAGCACCCGCACGGCCAGCGCGTCGAGCTTCGGACTGTGCGGATCCACGTCGGGGCTCTCGGCCGTCTTCCAGTTGTGGCCCTCGTCGAGCTCGGCGTGGATGGCGACCAGCGCCATGCGGGCGAGCAACCCCAGGATCTGTGCCTTGTCGCTGATGTTCGTGGACTCCAGCGCGGCCTCGATCTGCGCGACGTAGCGGTCGTACTTCGCGTCCTGCGCCGCGTCCATATCGACCTCGACGACCTGGACCTTCGGCTCGGGCAGCTTGAGCCCCACGTCCTCGGCGGTCTTGAACTCCCCGTAGCGGAAGATGACGTCGCGCAACTCGTGCAGGTTCTGGAAGCCGACGACGGCGGAGCGCTCCTCGACGTCCATCTTCGTGTTCACGACCGGCTTGATCTCGATGCGCAGGTATCGGTCGATGAACTGCTCGGGATCACGGATCCCCATGCGGGACCAGGCCTCGTGGTCGACGAACTGGACGAGGTTGTAGAACTCGAGCGGGCTGTTCTTCGCGGGAGTCGCTGACAGCAGCACGATCCCGGACCCGCCTGTGTGCTGACGAACAGCAGCGCAGCGGAAGTCGAGCTGCCAGGCGCGGTTGCTTCCCTCGCCCGCGTTGCCCATGAACCGGGGCACGCCGCCCTCGCGGGCCTCGGGCATGTACAGGTTCTTGAAGTTCTGGGCCTCGTCGATGATCAGCAGGTCGATGCCGAGCTCGTCCCAGGCGATGCCGGGGTCGTAGTCCCAGCCGGCGGGCAGCTCGAGCTTCTCCGCGACCCATGCGGCCACGCCCTCCTTGAGCACGGCCTTCTGCCGCTCGGACAGCCGCTTGGCCCCCCGCGCGTTGCGCTGGCGCAGCTTCACCTCGCGGCGAATGGCCTCGGTGTGGTCGGCGTAGCGGCGCAGCGCCGTCTCGTTCATACGGGTCCGACCGAGGGCGCTGTAGGTCAGCAGCACGACGTCGTACTGCCCTGCCTGGAACGCGGTCCACTTGCGGGCGCGCTCGGCGGGGGTGTCGGTCTCCGACGTGATCTGCCCGCGGCGCTCCCCTCGCGTCAGCACCTTCATGCGTGAGCCGATCACCGCCACGCGGTAGTCGGGCAGGACACGGCGGACGTCGGCCTCCCACTTCCAGACGATGGAGTTGGGCACGACGATGACGGGGCGGCGGACCCAGCCCTCCTGGCGGGCGCGGCCCAGGATCCCGAGCGCGGCGTAGGTCTTGCCGACGCCGACGTCGAAGGCGATCAGCCCGCCCCGGTTGGCGAGCACGCGACGGGCGCCGGCGGCCTGGTGGGGATGCAGCTTGATGCCGTCGTCGGTCCAGCGTGCGACCGACAGCGGCTCCGATGAGAAGGTCGGGGCAACGAACCCACGGAAGCCGCGGTTGTAGGCGTGCTCGATGCGGGCGCGGCGCTCCTCATCGATGGCGATCCACGCTCGGAAGCTCGCGTCCCATCGGGCAGCGTGCTCCATGCGTAGCTCGTCGAGGTTCTGGTCCTTGCGCTTGCGCGGACGGAAGACCGTCTTGTCGTGGTTGATCCAGCCGACGCACCAGCGGGCTTCGGGGCGCAGGGTCCAGTCGTCCTTGATCTCCTCGTAGTCGCTGGTCGTGAGCTGGACGAGGCCCGAGCGGCGCACGAGCTCGATGTCGCGGCCCGCGTTGAGGGACTCGGCCATCCAGCCAGCGACCAGTTCCAGGGGGAGCCAGCCCTGGCGGGGCGAAACGCCGTCGACGTCTTCGTACACGGCGGGCTGGATCACCTCCAGGAGACGCTTCGCCTGGGCGGCGGCCTGGAGGTCGCCATTGATGGCCCGGGCCGCGGCGCGGTCGTACTTCGGCCACAGGTGGCCCGATAGGTAGTGGGAGGCGGGCACGAGATCGTTCCAGCCATCACCGTCGAGGAACCAACCCGCGCGGAGCAGCCGGGGGAGGAGCTGCTCGCGGGTCAACGAGCCGCCTTGGGTTCGGTGGAAGGTCAGGAGCCCGTCGATGGTCAACGAGCGGTTCCGGCGCCACGCGAGCTCGGCCTGGGCGACTACATCGTCAGGGCTGCCGGAGTAGCGCGGGGTGTAGACGGGCTTCTTGCGGAGGCCGGGGATGAGCGTGCCGGTCTTGAGGAACGCGGCGAGGAAGCGCTCGGCGCCGGTGTGCCCGGTCTTCGCGAGCCGGAGCAGGGGGCGATGACGGTGTGGGCTGCCGTGAGCCTCGGTCCATGCGAGCATCGCGGTGTGCAGTTCGCCCCATAGCTGGACGGGCTCCTCGGAGTCCCCTGCTGCGACGGTGGCGAGGAAGCGATCGACGCGCAGACCGAGAGAGGCGGCGGCGGCTAGTTCGGGGGGCAGCCCCTCGGCGTCGCCCTTGTGGCGGGTCAGGCTTTGGCGCCGCTTCTTCGATCCGGTCGGCGCCACCGAGCGCAGCGAGCAGGACGTGCACAGCGGGCGCTCGACGAGGTCCGGGAGCTGCGTGAACTCTCCCTGGACCTGGTAGCCGAAGC
>Ga0222662_1001027_pt1 | contig 15723 bp, 19 predicted proteins | sample AntAcemetagen600_FD_179821 | JGI IMG/M metagenome (GOLD analysis project Ga0222662, IMG submission 179821) | Saline water microbial communities from Ace Lake, Antarctica - #600 | ecosystem: Environmental > Aquatic > Non-marine Saline and Alkaline > Saline | place: Antarctica: Ace Lake...
ATCGCTCTTCGCCAGCTCGATAAGCTGCTCTTTTGTCGGGCGTTTTCGCTTCACGAAGATCAGCTAATACCATAATATTCATAGTACAAGTGTTTTCTTCACTTTCTTGACCTGAATAGTTACAAAAAATCTGTGTAAATGCAAAAGGATACCCTGCTTTGTTCGCATCGGCTAAATGATCCGAGTGATACGTCGACAGAATCCCATAATTCTTGTAGAGTCATTGCATGAGTGCAGCCGAAGCTCTGGAAAAAGAAATTCTGTTCAACGAGGAGGGAAAACCGTCGAAAGTCGTGATCCCTTACGAGAAATTCATCGACTTTATCGAAGCCAATGGACTCGATCTCAGCGACGACGACATCGCGGGAATCCGCGAAGCCAAAGCCGACTTCGCGGCAGGGAACAAAGATGTGATCGTCAGTCTTGAACAAGTGAAGCGTGAAATCGGATTCTCCGGGTAGAACTTCACCGGCGGGCACGAAAGGCTTTGCGGATGATCGCGCAAACAGACTCGATCCGTATCGCGAAAGCTGTCGAACGGGTCGCAGTTCTCGATGATCCGACTACGGGACCGCACGTTTCCAAAATGACAGCCGATTGGGATGGAAATTGACGGCTGCGGGTAGGAGACTACCGCGCCATCTTCGAACTCATTGGAGAGGAGCAAGAGGAAGTCTTCACATTGCTCTACGTCTCCCACATTGGGAAACGAGGCGGAATTTACGGGTGAAAGGACATGTCTCGGCACCCTTTCATTCAGCCGTTTCCGGCTCTTATTTTTGGCGGGGAATGATCCGCCGCGCAGTCCAGCGGTGTTACGGACCAAAGTCAACAGCAGCAGGTCTTCTGCCGTAGGCCAGCGTGTCCCCACGCGGCTGCATCGGGTTTGGGAATTGACATTCGCAGACGAGGAAATCAAAGAGGCACCAAAAGACCTTCGGCCTCCGCCAAGGTCTTCTGATTCTTATCAAAGGTAAGGAAATGAGTCGCCTTCAGCTCGAGGGCACTTGCCACATGGAGGATATCGAATGCTCGATGTCCTCCAGTCAGGGTACGCGCGGACGAAAGCCGAGTCGCTTCATCCACCACATCGGCGAGATTGGAATTTGCCACAATCAGGCGACCTTGAGAGATGGCAGCCTCGAAACCAGCCCAATATCGGGCAGCCACACCGAGTGCCACCGCCTTCCGAAACTCCGAAAATATGACAGCGTTCCGAAATTCGAAACGAGTCAGGCTGTTCAGGTAGAGAGGCTTCGTATTCCCGGACACCCATGCGACCGCTTTCGGGCTGTGGACATCGTTTCCGTATAGCGAAAAAAGGAAGCTCGTATCACAGACGACTACCATTTACCGCCAGCCTCCGCGAGGATTTCAGCCGACTGCTCGGCACTCAAGGCATCATCTCCGCTGCGGTCACGAAGAACCTCAGGACTTGAAGCCCAGTCCACGACTTCTGCAGTTTCGTCGTTCTCGGGACTCAATCGGGCAACGACCTTGCCCCGACGGGTAATGAGCACATCTTCCCCCGCGCTCACCCAACGCAGCACTCCCGTGTAATTATTTCTTAAATCCCGAACCGTGGCTGTTTTCATTTGTAGCACAAAAATGGAGCCATTTCTTTAATCTGTCAAAAGCAATCCCGGGGCCCAGCAATCCCGGGGCCTGTCCCTCGGAACATCCGTGGTAGTGGTTGTCCATCAAAACCCAAGCAAAAACTTCCCAACCCGTTTTCGTGCAAGCCTCGGCGAAAGTGGAGACGAAAAGCTCGCGGTCTCCGTCGTCGAAAACGATCGGCTCCCTCCGGTTGCCGCGTGCCATCACATGGTAGACCGCTCCTTCGTATTCAATCCTCGGTGATCTCGGCATCCACATACCGTTATGCCGATTCATTCCGAATCAATATTTTTTGACTGACCCCCTTCAACCGATAGGTTCGGGGCTACGCCCGAAACCTATCTTTGGGGTTGGACTTTAAGTTCGTTGTATCGCGGATTGCTCTCCAACGACTGCTGTATCCACTTGTCGTCGCTTTTCATTAGATTGGCAAGGATGTCGTCTGGCGTGTTCGGATTTCTCGCAAGGCACATTTCTGTTCCTTGCTGGTATGGCTTCCCATGGAGATCTCTTAAAACATCGACTGGAGTGTTTGGGTTAGAGGCGATACGATTGTCGATCTCGTAGCCGAATCCTGTTTGGTAGCCGACTAGATCCCGTAATCGAGCTGGTTCCGTCTCAGAGTTCTGAGCGTCGCTCAGAGCAATTCCAATTCTCTTTAATTCGATGATTCGATTCGATGTCCAAGCTAGGGCAACAAGAACCACAAATCCAAAAATTATGGCATTTGATTTTCTTTTCTCTGCTAGAGCCTTAAGCGCATGATAGCTGAAAAATGCCACGAAGAGGGATGTCAGGCCCCCAGTAAAAATACCATACACGATCCAGATACCGCCCTGAGCATCATAGGGAACCATCATCGGCATACGAGATTCAATGAGGAACCTCAAAAGCCCAACGCATGCTCCGATAATGAGTGAAATCGTGACTATTACTGACAGGAATTCGCTTTTTCAAGGGTTGCTTATCGGCGCGTCGGTCCTGCTGGGATTGAGGGGGTGCAAAACGCTGCTGGTAGCGGCCGGTCAGCAACCCGGCCCGCGAGGGCGTGCATTGCGGAGCGGTGATGTAGCCTGATGTGCAACGCACGCCCGAAGCCGCAAGCGCATCGAGGTGTGGTGTTTTCACATCGTCAAGCACCCCCTGACAACCGAGGTCTGCCCAGCCCTGATCATCGGTGAAAATGACGACCAGATTCGGCGGCGCGGCCGTCAGGTTTGAATGAGCCCAAGAAAGAGCGACGAAGAGGAGCGTGGCGATAGAGTTTTTCATCACTATTTTCGTTATTACTTCAGAAATTTGCTTTCTCAAAGAGTTCATATCAATGCGACGGTTCTACCGGGATTAGGGGGGTAGCGATGAGAGCGAACGGAAAAATTCTCATGTTCGGGCTTCATTTCGCAGGAGGGATCAAGGGATGCATTTCCGCCTGCCACTTTTCAAAATGGGTCGCGAGTCGCCTCGTGATGTCGGGGAACTCAGTGGCGAGGTCGTGGAGTTCACCGGGGTCGCGGGTGAGGTCGTAAAGTTCCCAGGGACGGCGCTTGGCATTGGAGTCGGAGTCGGCGATAGGCTGGTCGTTGCGGATCGCTTTCCACTTGCCTCCGCGGATCGCGAATTGATGGAGGGTGACGATGTTTGCCTTCGGCTCGCGCTGGTTGGGCCGTGCCCACATTCTCTGCTGCCAGTAGAGAAAATCGTGGGGCTCACCCTCCCGCTCTCCGGTGAGGTAGGGCATCAGGTCCACCCCGTCGATGGTGCGATCGGTTGGCGCATCGATCCCGGCGGCGGCAAGCGCGGTGGGAAAGAGGTCGAGGCTGCTGGAGAGGCCGGTGAAGGTGTCGCCCTCCGGCAGTTTTCCGGGCCAGCTCACGATCATCGGGGTGCGGACACCGCCCTGCTCGAGGTCGAACTTGTGACCGCGAAACGGCACGTTTCGGGCGGTGTTGCGGGTATGGCTGGCCGCGTTGTTGCCGCCACCGCCGTTGTCATTGAGGAAAACGACGAGGGTGTTTTTCCGCAGGTCCTGTTTTTCGAGGGCATCGAGGACTCGACCGACATTGCGATCGATCGAGACGACCATGCCGCCGTAAGTGCGCCGCTCGCGGCTGATCGAGTCGGCATCAATCGACCCCATGTCTTCCTCGAGGGCCTGTAACGGTGCATGAGGCGCATTGAAGGCGAGGTAAAGAAAGAACGGCTCTCGGTTGTGGGCCTGGCGCTCGATGAAAGCGACGGCTTCTTTGCCGAAAAAATCGGTGAGGTATTCCGGCGCTTCGAAGGGTTGGTATTCACCGGCGTCGAAACGCAACAGCGGCGTGCCGGGCGAGAACTCATCCATTCCTCCCCGGATGCCAACGAATTCGTCAAAGCCACGCTCGTGCGGCGCGGGCAGCAGCCAGGGGAGACGGTTCCCGCTGAGGTGCCACTTGCCGATATTGGCGGTGCGGTAGCCGTGCTCTTTGAGTTCGTCGGCGAGGGTGCGCTCTTTGACCCAAAGGCGGTTTTCTGCGGGTGAATAAACATTGTTATAGACGCCGAAGCGATGCTGGTAGCGCCCCGTCAGTAGTCCCATGCGTGAGGGCACGCAGACTGGCGCGGAGACATGGGCGTGGGTCAGTTTCACGCCCGAGTCAGCCAGACTCAGCAGATGGGGTGTCGGGATTTCCGAGTCACCAAACATCGGCAGGTCGGCGTAGCCCATGTCATCGGTGAGGATGACGATGATGTTGGGTGGATCGGCAGCGCGCAATGCCGCCAGCGGAGCGAGCAGCAGGGTGGCGAGGATTGTCAGGGTGGATTTCATGTCTGGGTGATTTGAAATTACTTCGCCGCCATTTCCTCGATCTCGCTCATCTTACTGACAGGAATTCGCTTTTTCAAGGGTTGCTTATCGGCGCGTCGGTCCTGCTGGGATTGAGGGGGTGCAGCGACCCAACCTTTGGTCTGGGCATCGACGAGGTAGCGGGAGTCAGAAAAAACGGTGACGTGGCAGGGTTCTTTGAGGATCTCTAATCCGGCGACGGCGGCGAGGATTTCCATGCGGTTGTTCGTCGTCGTGACAAAGCCCTGGGCCAGTTCACGCATGTGAGGACCAAATTTTATGACGGTCCCGTAGCCGCCAGGGCCGGGGTTTCCACGCGAGGAACCATCGGTGTAAATTTCGACCTGCTTCATGCTTCGAGACGGGGTTGGAGAAAAGCGGTCATGGCGGCAATGTCTTCAGGAGTGAGGATTACTGACAGGAATTCGCTTTTTCAAGGGTTGCTTATCGGCGCGTCGGTCCTGCTGGGATTGAGGGGGTGCAATTCCTTGGATTTTCGCGCCATTCCCTGAAGTCGGATCCAGGACGATTTTCGCGCTCGTAATTGACTAGCTCAATGCAGTTGAGGTAAAGATCCATCGCCTCTCCCGGGCTGGCGGCGGCGGCGGCGAAGCGTTCACCAGCACTTAAATTTCGGTTCGCGCTGTTTTGTTCGATTGCCTGTTCAATTTCCTCCGCCTGCTTCTTGATCGACTCGATTTGTTCGAGGGTGAGATCAGCGGCCTGAGATTGAAATGAGCACAGCGTCGCGAGGACGAAGGCCGGAAGTAATTTGCGGAGGTTCATTCCCCGAAGCGTATCGGGATTTGAAAGCGGCGACTGACAGGAATTCGCTTTTTCAAGGGTTGCTTATCGGCGCGTCGGTCCTGCTGGGATTGAGGGGGTGCAACTGACAGGAATTCGCTTTTTCAAGGGTTGCTTATCGGCGCGTCGGTCCTGCTGGGATTGAGGGGGTGCAGATAACAACATGATAGTGGATCGCATAACAGGGAGATACTAAGCGAAGATAAACTGGACTCGCCACTACAAAGTCGTGGCTGCTTTGGAAAGCAACGTCTTAAGTTTTACTCCAAATTCGGGTGGTGAGATCGAGGTCGTAGATGACGCCAAGTAGCATCTTGAGATTCTTATGAATAGTGAGAAATTGATTTTCGTCGGTCGAAGGTAGATTCGTTCTGGGGATCAAATAGTTGCGGCCCGTTGGAATGGCGATGCAAACGAAGCTGTCTCGAAAGGAAAAGCGAATCTTCGACCCAAATCGATCTCGCATTTTCAGGAACCGGCGCATCATGGCGTGTGAAAGCAGATAACGAGCTTCGATCTCATCCGTCGAAGGGACGGTCGAACTATCAACGCCGCAAGTTAAGCGTTCAACTTCGTGGCCTAGGAAGCGTCGAGCGGCCCGCTCGACGAAGGCATGCCGACCAAAACCATTAAGGTTCCGGGAAGCAACCTGAGTAACCTATTTCGGAATGAGATAAATGTTCTTCGAAGGGTTCAGTCCGTTCATCTCATCACACCGTGAAAAAATGATCTCTTCCCACAAGTAATTCGAGTCTGGATGAAACTCTTCGTATGACTCCGTGAGATGACATCGCGGAAACATGAGGTGTGGCGCAAAAGAAAAGACAACCGGCTCCGCTGTCTCTTCGCCCCAAGACCTATTTCTCCTCGGATCATCATCTGGCAATTGAGGAAGCGACACACCGTTCACTTGCGGTGCATGGATATTCGAGACACGACAGTAGAAAAGGCTCGCTTGATCATCGTAGGCGAGATCAAGCGAGGGGCACTGATGTTTAATTCGCAGTGAATACGAGTTCCCTGCATACGTAAGCTCAAATTGGTCGCGACTATCACAACTGCTTTCCACGCCCGCCATTAGAGACTGTTCGGCAAACAAATGCTCAAGAGGCTTGTCCACTTCAGTCCATCCCACGAAATCGCCGCCGAGTCGCTCGTCTTCAACGGAGAACCCGAACGCAAAGATTGAGGGCACCCAAATTTGACATGCCCCCTCCCATCCCTGGCCTTCCCGGTCGCAAATTTGAAAACTAACAAAGACAGAAATATCGCCATTCCTCTTAATGATTTCCCAGCCACTCAGGACCGCTTCAAACGCCCCCTCTTCGAAACGCAGCAGTTGATTATTCATCGTTGTGCTATGTGCCGTTGAGCCGCTGAGATCGATAGGAATCGTGATTGGCTGAGGATTGGACTGAACTTCGAATTTTTCCTTCCATTCCATCTGCGCCTCTTCGAATGCATCAACGACATCTCGACGATCCTGCTCCTCCGCCTCCCTTTTCTCATTCTTTCGAAGGAATTCCTGATAGTCATTGTGTTCGATGCCAGAAAGGAGAGCCATCCCCTCCATCATTGCCTTCAGTCGTCCCCGAAATGAGAATCTCCAGATCAGCGCAGAACAGACCGCAATGACAGCACCCAACTGCAGCCAGTAAATTTCAAAATAGTGAGCAAGCAGCCAGAGGGCAGCGCCCAATACCCACAGAAGGGAATAGATACTATAAAGACGTGTCGCGCGCCAAATACGCACGATTCGGAACAGGTGCCAACAAAGCAGCCCCATAGCTAGCAGCACTTTTAGATTCCAGTTCATACGACCATTAAGGAAGATTGAACTCCTTTCGTCAAGAGCCCCTCAAGCAGCGCGCGAGGCCGCACGCACCTACCCACTTCAACATAGAAAATTGAATTCTGAATGATCATCCCGCGACCCGGGCACCCTGCGATAGGTGCCTTCTGGGATTGGAAGCCGCTTCGCAAAGAACCGTCAGAGCGGCGAATACCAAAGCAAACCTTGAGCAGAGCCTGAGAAACCCTTGTGCTCCGTGATACAATCCCCCCTAGTTATGAAACGTATTCTCCTTGCTCTGTTTCTCGTGGCCAACGTGGCTTTGGTGCTATTGCTTTTTAAAAATGGAACTCTGTCTCGCGATGGCGTTTCCATTGAAGGTGATCAGTTGGTAATTCGACAGTCCTCTCAAAAAGCAGTTATCACTCTGGATGATCCGGCATGGATCGCTGCGATCAAAGAGGGTGGACTGAAAGTCATCCCCGGTCACCCAAACTCGGAAACGTTGATTCGCGTTATGGGCCATCAAGGACCTATCGTGTACCAGAAAATCGAATCACAGGGTAAGTTACTGACAGGAATTCGCTTTTTCAAGGGTTGCTTATCGGCGCGTCGGTCCTGCTGGGATTGAGGGGGTGCAACTGACAGGAATTCGCTTTTTCAAGGGTTGCTTATCGGCGCGTCGGTCCTGCTGGGATTGAGGGGGTGCAAAGCTCGGGACAGGACGATCAACCCGGGGACGTTTCTCCGCGAGTCAGATTGCTTTCGTCAGTTCCGCAATCCCGATTGAAGGGGAGCTTTTTCTCCACAATTCCGTGATGAGGCAGGGTGAAAATGACACAGACCACAAGGAGGGATGCGACCCAGTCGAGGGGGGAGAGAAGAGACCCGTTGGTGGCGACTAATCCGAACATGAGTGGGATCACCGGCAGATAGAGCGGCCAGGATCGCAGGTGTAAATTGAGGAGAGATTTTGCGAGTCGGACCGGTTGGTTCGCGGATTCTGGAAAGAACTGACTGATTAGAAGGCAGTGTTTCGTCGCGTGCCAGCATAAGAAATAGGCACCCACCGCAAACATGGAGTCGAGGGCGATCGCCGTACCGACGAGAAAGAGACCTTCCCCCATTTCGACCTCGAACCGTTCTTTTCGGATTGGCAAAAACCCTCCCCGCACTCGGCGCATTATTGTGCCAGTGAGTGAGAGCGCCCAGGCAATGGAAGCCGCGACAAGAAAGGGAAGAGAAGTTGCCCTGAGATATTCGAGGAGCGTTCTCTCGACCGCATCGCTGCCAAGAAGACTTCCAACTCGGCCGAAAAGTTGCGCGACGCCTTCCGGTCGAAGATAGCAAATGAGAGCAAGAAAAACAGCGACCCGGGCGATCCCTCCATATCGGAAGAGGAGGCCGCGTGAAGAAGCGGAAGGAGAGAACTCGAAACTGCGTAAATCCCGTTCATCGGCAATCCCGAAATGAAGAATGGAGAGGAGAAGAAAGCCCAAAATCACCGGCAGCGGAAAGAGCCAGGCAAGGAGTGCAATGGCGGCTCCGGCGAGAGAATAGAGCAGAAAAAGATGCACCGCGGAACGCTTTGATACGGGGCGAAGGAGAATCCAGTCGGCAGCCCCGTGCGGCAGCCCAAGGATAAAAATTGAAACGAAAAAAGGGAGCCACGGTGCCTTCCCGTCCAGACCAGTGATCCAGGAAAGGAAGACCGTGCCTCCCAAAAAAAACCACGACAGGAAGGCAGCTCCCTGTCGTGGCTGAGATTGAATCGTAAGACTCAAGTTCTTAGGTCGAGGCAGATTTTTCTTGTATCGTGCCACTGTCTGCATTGTAGCCATCCTCTCGCGAGCGGATCACGCAAACGTAGCTGAGCATAGCGCCGTAGACCACCTTGGAAGTGACATCGACGATCGTGAAGAGAACTTGTCTCCAAACTCCACCACTTGACGACCAGGCGAAAGCAGGGATCGCGATAACGACACCGTAGATGGTCCAGGAGATCAGGAAGAGAATCGCAATCCCCTTCATGACACCCGCTGCGGCAGGGGACAGTTGTTTACAATAAGGCATCACTCCTTTGAAGAAGATCACGAGAACCACGACGTAGGCGAGCCACCCGAGGACATAAAAGATCCAGAATTTCGTGACTGCTGCGGCATCCGGCGCGGCAGGGTTGAATCCATACTCAAAGACTTGTGCGGCGTAACTGAAAAGCACCATGAGGAGACCTGCTGCTCCAAAACCCCACGCGAGCCTACGGAACGCAAGGGCTGCGACGGGCACGACGAAAAGAATCTGCAAAAGCAGCATGGGAACGTCGATCGCCCAGTTGAGATAACGATAGCCATTCGAGAAGGTCGTCCCTATACCAATGGCTTCATTGGCGAAATTCGCCTGCCAAACATCTCCGTTGTAGGAGAAAGTCCGGTCCCAACTTTGCTGCTGGTTGAACAGAATGATCGCGGCTGAGATCATCACGACCGCCGACAGGTAATTACTCATCCGGTATTTCGGTGCTACTTCGCGAGCGGTAATCACGAAATAGACCAGCCCGGCGAGGGTGGCACCTACCCCAAACACCAATATGTGGGATATAATATCCCATTGGTAAGATTGGTAAGTAAAAAAGTTCTCCATATTTTCCATATTAATATCAGGGGTATTCAGTTTTTATTCTTCGGGTTTAGCATTCGACAGGAAAATTACGGACCGCTTTGTCGGATGGATGTTTAAGGGGTGTCTAAATTTTGTCGCGTACCCGTTTCATGAAGAAGCACGCTCTCAGCGAGGACATGGGAGCTGACGCATATTTCCTCTCACGGCATCAAAGCGGATGAGGCACCAAAAATTGCCAAGGCGCGAGTCGTCGCACTGGAGCAGGACGATCAGTTTTCGGTCTTGTAACTTTTCGCGCTCATTTGCAACACGGTCGCGCTTGAGCCGAGCATGAGAAGAGCGGCAAAGACCGGATGCAGTAGGCCCGACGCGGCGAGGAGGATGCCTGCCGCATTGTAAACGAGAACGAAAGAAAGAATCCGGTTGAGCCGTCGATCGACAGATCTGGCGACCTGCAGAATTTGGGGCAACTGTGAAAAATGAGTCGCTTCAAGAACGCCATCGGCCACCTCATGAGAGACACGGCTTCCGGAAGAAAGAGCAATAGAGGAGTCGGCCGCAAGCAGGGCTTCACTGTCATTTAGCCCGTCGCCCACGAAAAGGACACGACACCCCTCTCGCTGAAGTCGTCTTGTCAGATCTGCTTTTCTATCCGAAGACATCGAGGTGTGGATTTCGGCAACGAGGTCATCCAGTTCCGGCGGCACGCTGGAATCCCCGGTCATGATTTCGATCCGGTATTGACTCCTTTTGAGATCTTTTAGAATCTCCGTGACTTTTTCACGGGGTGTTTCCGCAAGATGGGCAATCGCGACGACTTCTTCATTGAGGATGACCCGCAGCGCTCGTTTTACCGTTGGCGCAACCGGAGAGCAGCAGCTGGCCTTCTTCTCTTCCCGCAGGCCTTCAATGATGAGGTGTTGCTGATTCCCGCCGACCCGAAACGTTGCCTCTATCCCCCTCGCAGGAATGGCTTTGATATGAAGCTCATCGAGTCCAGCCGGTTCAGACAGCCCCCAGAAGGGGCGCGCCACCGGGTGCGTCGACTGGCGCTGGATGGTCGTGAGCCACGCGCTCAAAGCAGGGGGAGCGCCGGAGAGAAGTTCCAATTCTGCCAGTCCAATTTGCGCATGGGACAAGGTGCCGGTTTTATCAAAAACGAGCGTGTCTGCTTTCGCCAGTCGCGCGACGAGATCGGTATCATGAGGAGTTAGCCCAAGCCAGCGGAGTTGAAACAGCCCCTGCCTTGCCGCCAGTGGAATCGCGATACCAAGACCACAAGGACAAGCCACGATCGTGACGGCAAGACCGTGAAAGATCGCTTCACGCCACATCCCCCCAATCAATCCCCAAAGTAAAAAGGTGAGCAGAGAGATGAAAATGACGGCGGGAACAAATCGGTTTAAGATTCTTTGCGCGAGTGCTTCGCAGGCAGTCTCTCGATTCCCTGAAAGAGAGGCATAAAGACGATCGATCTCACGTTTGTCACCATCAACGCCCGCGACGATCTCAAGACGTCCGTCGAGGACACGGGTCCCGGCAATAAGTGGCGCACCCTCTTCCTTTGGCACTGGAAACGGTTCACCGGTATGAGGCAACTCTTCAACAAACGCCCGACCCATCTGAACCTTGCCGTCAACGGGGATCATTTCTCCCGGCTCAACGATGACGCAGTCGCCCTTTTTAAGCTCCGCGATACTGATTTCGATGATTTCATGACCCCGTTTCCGCCTCGCCTTTCCATGCATTCCCGGAATGGAGTTCGAGAGGTTATCGAGTCTATTGATCTGATGTTTTTTAATGAGTCGGCCCAGGCGATAAATGGCAAGGAGAACAAGAACAACGTCATAGTAAACATGTCCGATTCGGGTGACGCTGGAGTAAACGGAAGCAGAAAAGGCCCCAATGATCCCAATGAGGAAAAGAGTTTCCAAAGCAATAAGACGCCTCGCCGCCCGGCGGATCATTGGCTCTCCGACGAAGGCCATTGCTGTGAGAGTGATCGAACCGAGGAGGGTGTGGACCACGGCTCGCCAATGCCCGACTGGTTCATCGAGATTGATCGCGAGAGTAAGGATCATCGTGATCCCCGCAATCATCGCGAGAACCCCAAATATCATCCATTCGCGAAATGAATTTGCGGAAGATTCTCTCTGCCCGCCAAGGAGGGGCTTACTGATCTCCTCACCTCCGCAACAACTACTCATTGCTTACTGGATAGATGATTCCAAAGCCTCCATTGTCCACGGAGCATGACCGCTAAAGGTCTCCCGTATTTCACTGACCGCAGCCGGTTCAATAGGTGGAGAATCATTTCCCCACTCTGATCGGATGTAGGTGAGGACTGCTGCAATCTGTCGGTCATCGAGCGTCGCGCCCTGCGGTGGCATGACGCCATTCCACGTTTGTCCTTTCACTTCGATCGGTCCCATCAGTCCATGAAGAACGATGGCGGCGAGACGATCTTCGCTGCCGGAAACCCACTCCGATCCAGCGAGGGGAGGAAAAACACCCGCGAGGCCAGCTCCAGTCGCCTGATGACAAGCGATGCAAACCTGCTGGTAAACTTGCGAACCTTCTTCGCGAAGAAGGACAGAGTCGTCCACGGTCGATGCCACCGCTTGCGGTACTTCTGCCGGCGGCTCTATCATACTGGCGATCGCCGTGGTGGAGCGGGGCCCCTCATTGTATTCGTCCCATTTAAACCCACCGGAAGCACTGAAGAGGTAAAGAACCGCCCAGATCGCAAGGGGAGCGTAAATGCCGTGCTTGAGCCAGCCGGGAGCAGCACGAAAGAGCTCGAAGGGCTCAGGTTTTTCGCGCATGATCTGACCGTGGACTTTCGCCACATCCAAATCTTCGCCATGTTCGGATCCGGGTTGCTGCTTCATTCTATCGTTGAATCGATTCGGGCGGCGGCGGCTTCAGGGACTTCGTATTCGGAGAGCTGAAGCGACTGCAAATAGGCAACGAGGTCGAGCACTTCCGGGGACGGAACGACTTCGATACCTTCCGGCGGGCCAAAGCCATCAGGCAGCCTGAGTGCCTCCGGGGACGGGACGTCTTCGTAGATTTCCTGCTCTTGGAAGAGAAAGCGAAAGGGTGGCATTGTCGAACCCGGCGAAGTCGTCTGCGGATCGTAAAGATGGAGAAGATGCCAGGTCGAAGAGGGGTTTCTGACGCCAATGTTAGAGAGATCAGGCCCAGTCCGCATCGTGCCGAGTTGCGCCCTTCCGTGGTTCATGTAATCACGCGCCACAGTGCGACGACTTCCCCATCCCCTCGCAATATCGGTGCGGGCCCGCTCAGGATGAACCTGTTGGCTGTGGCAATACATGCAGCCATTTTTGACATAAACCTGGAGGCCCCGTTGCTCCTGATTGCTTAGGAGGGGAGGAATCATTTCACCGGTCTCGGGATCCGGCACCTGTTTGAAATTGCCGAGACCCCAGACCGGAAGTAGAACGAGCCCACCGAAGGCGGAGGCGAAAGTCAGAATAGCACCAATGAGAATAGATCGGAAACGGTTGCTCATGGGGCTGAACTGGTTTCTCCGGGTTTGCGGTTGGCGAAAAGGGTCGGTTCTGATCCGCGATTTCTTCGATCAATCACCATCCAGGCAAAAGAGACCATGAAAGCAAGGTGACCGATCGTCATGAGACTGCCGCCGACGCTCCGCCACTTCAGATAGGGAATCGTCGCTTCCACGATTTCCATGAAGGGCGTCTCTTTAAGATTCATTTCGATCCCCTGAAGAAGGCCGCCCCAGGAGAGCATGAAAAAGTAGATCGTGATTCCGATCGCCGAACCCCAAAAGTGCACCCGGATGAGCCCGCGCGAGGGCCACTCACGCTCCAGCAGTCGCGGCATAATGTAGTAGATCGCTCCGAAGAAAACCATTGAGGCGAAGGCGTAGGCACCGAGGTGAGCATGAGCAACGGTGTAGTGAGTGAAATGGGTGACGTAATTCAGTTCCCGAATTGCAGAGAGAGATCCCTGGAACGAAACGAGCGTGTAGCTCATCGCTCCGAAAACAACGAAACGGAGCGTCGGGGAATATTTCAAATCCTTAAAGTGACCGATCATCGTGAAATGGTGATTGATCGCCACGGTCACGACCGGAATAAACATCATGACACTGGCGACGACCGAAGCGGTGATGAGGAATGCCGGATAGGGACCGCCGATGAGGTGATGCATCCCGTTCCAAGCGTAGAAAAAGGCGAGAGACCAGAACCCGATGATCGAGAGATAGTAGGAGTGAATCGGCTTTCCGATGATCTTCGGAATCAAGTAGTAGACAGCCCCGAGAGCGATCGGGGTGAACCATAGCCCCAACACATTGTGCGCATACCACCAGTTGATCGGCGGTTGCGCCGGTGCCTGAACCGGAAAAAGAACAAGGAGGCCATGCGCGGTGAAAAACAGAGCCGGCAACCAGATAAAACCAGCCATGATGTAAAACTGAGAAATATAGATGTGCCCGGGCCTTCGCCGCCGCATGATGCTGAACGCCGTCATCGTCACGAAGGTGAAAGAGATGAGGAGAAACGGAGCCGCGTAAGTCGGATACTCGAGCCATTCCACTGCGGTCGAATCACCCCGAAGAATTCCCCAGGTTCCGACGACATTTCCAACATTCCAAAGCAGGGCCGCGAGAGCGAGCGAGCGATATTCTTCAATCGCGACCCCGCAGAGGCGGGAGAGAATCCAGAGGCCAATGCCGATCCCTGCGGTCGAGAGCCAGCCGTAGGCGACGACGTTCAAGTGCGCCGGTCGCACCCGGCCGAAGGTGAGCCAGGGATTGTTCGCGAGGAACTCCGGATCATGCATCTTGATCGATGCTGCAAGTGCGAGGAGCGACCCGAGGACGAGCCAGAGAATGCTGGACCCGAGGAAGATCCCGACCGGCCATCGCGCGGCCCGGTCGATCTCAAGACGGCGCTGCAGCATTTCCCTCTGCTCCGCTGCGGGGGCCGTCATTTCCACCGATTGAGCCGTATCAGAGGGAGTCATTTATAGGTCGGAAAGACTTCAAAAGAGAAAGGCCGGCGAGAAGGAAAAGCACGAGAGGCCCCATTGCGTAGAGCCCGGGATTCTGGATCAGTGAACCGAGAAGCGCCGCTTCACTTCCCACTCCCGCCTTTACCGCAAGACAGATCGGGCAAGGGTAGGCACCGCTGAAAGTCATCTCAAAGCCGCTCCGAAGGCCGTGGGATTTCGAGTAGCTCACAATCATGCCGAGCCAGGCAATTCCTTGCAAAAGGGGCCATCGGAGGAGCAAAAGCAGCAAGGCACTGCCAAGGAGGAAGGTGGGTCTCTTAAACTTTTTTGTCAGCTTCATCGGGGAGGTTTTGCAAAAGTGGATCAGTGGGTTTTCCGATCGGTTCATCAGCATCAAAAATAGAACGCGCCGCTTCCTGTGGATTCTCGAACTGCCCGCTCGAAGCCGTCTTCGAGAACGCCAGCACGGTGATGAAGCTCAGCGTCAACATGACAACCAGAATTACGAGAGAGGGAAGAAGCATTGTTTTATGCGTTGATAACCATCAAGCGATTAATACGCAGTGGGATCACTCAAAGAAACTCTCTTTAACAAAAAGATTGTAAGGCCACGAAGATCAAAGTCTTTGGGCTAGCGCGTCATCCGCGTTCGCGAGGAAATCGCCTCTTGATCACGATCAAGCTTGTCACAAATCAAAGCACAAAGCGACTGACAGGAATTCGCTTTTTCAAGGGTTGCTTATCGGCGCGTCGGTCCTGCTGGGATTGAGGGGGTGCAGGTAGGCGGTGACCGCTGCTGGATTCACTGGGGCAGCCGTTCCCGACTGGTTACTGACAGGAATTCGCTTTTTCAAGGGTTGCTTATCGGCGCGTCGGTCCTGCTGGGATTGAGGGGGTGCAGAGGGCGTCGTCCCGTTCTTCACAGCGCTCCAGTTCGCGCCCTAACCGATGCACCGCGCGGTGGTAAAGCGTCGCGGATTCAGGGTCGTCGAGCTTCGGCCAGTCCTGGATCGTTCCCGCGAGCTCGCGAACCGAGGCAGGATCGGGCGCATCGAGGAGGGCG
>Ga0222662_1001028_pt1 | contig 15683 bp, 13 predicted proteins | sample AntAcemetagen600_FD_179821 | JGI IMG/M metagenome (GOLD analysis project Ga0222662, IMG submission 179821) | Saline water microbial communities from Ace Lake, Antarctica - #600 | ecosystem: Environmental > Aquatic > Non-marine Saline and Alkaline > Saline | place: Antarctica: Ace Lake...
TTTAGGCTCAGGTGTAGTTTGGCTGCCGCCTTGCGCCGACGGTGCTTGGCCCAATCCATGCAGTTGGCCACCAGAGTAATGGTCGAAGAGTCGATACTGTAAACGGTCTTCTTGAAACGGCGCGGTATGAGCCGGTTTGGTAAAGTTGGACAGGTTGCGACTACTAAATAAAGTAAAGCAACCAATGAAAAAGAGACGTAAATTCACCGCAGATTTCAAAAGCAAAGTAGCGCTGGAAGCGCTGCGCGAGCAGCAGCCGATCCATGAGATCGCGAAGCGCTATCAAGTTCATGCCAGTCAAGTGACAGAATGGAAGAAGGCGTTGCAAGGCAACGCCAGTAGCGTGTTTGAGGGCACGAGCGCTAAGCACGATGAGGCGTTGAAACAGAAACGCAAAGAAGACCGTTTTTTGAAGCAGATAGGCCAACTCCTCGTGGAGGTGGATTTTTTAAAAGACAGTTGCGACCAGCTCGGTGTCGTTATCCCGGAGGACGAGCTTCGTTAAGCCGGATCACAAGATGAGTATCAACAAACAGTGCAAACTGCTCGGCGTGCCACGTTCGAGCTATTATCATAAACCAACGCGTAAGTGGAACCTGGAAGACGAACTGATCATGCAGGCAATCGACCGGATCTACCTTGAGGAACCAACTTATGGGAGTCGCCGTATGCTTGATGAGTTGCAGTTACTTGGCTACAGATTGGGACGCGATCGTGTCAGGCGACTGATGCGAATCATGGGGATCGAACCGATCTATCCGAAGCCGCGTTTGAGCACTCCGGCTAAAGGGCACAAAAAGTATCCCTATCTTCTCAGAGGGCTTGAGATCGAGCGTAGCAATCATGTATGGAGCACGGACATCACCTACATTCCTCTGGGAGATGGCCATGTTTACCTGACGGCGGTCATTGATTGGTCGAGCCGATATGTGATCAGTTGGAAACTCAGTAACAGCTTGGATACCGCGTTTTGTATCGAATGCCTAGAGGACGCGCTAGAGACCGAAGGCTTGCCGGAAATCTTCAACACCGACCAAGGCTGTCAATATACCAGCGAGGCCTTTACTGGAGTTTTGAAGAGCCATGATATACGCATCAGTATGGATGGCAAAGGCCGCGCACTGGATAACGTCATGATCGAGCGACTCTGGCGCACGGTGAAGTATGATGACATCTTCATCCGCTGCTATGAAACGATGAGCGAACTCTATCAGGGCTTGAGCGCGTTCTTCCGTAAATACAATGGACGCAAGCATCAGACCTTAGGGATGAGTCCCGAGCAGAAGTATCGTGAGGGCTTAGCAATGAAAGAAGCCGCATGATCAACTTCATCCACTGGGTCCGTCGCTTCGCTCCGGCCTTGCCGCTACGCGGCACCTCCCTCCGGGAGGACGGCCTACGCGAAGCGACGGACCCAGTCCTCACCCACTACCACAATCAACCAATCTCCACAGTTTGGACTTCCATAAGGAACTCTCCCAGACTACACCTAAACAATCGCCGCGACCTGTCCAAGGTTCAAGGCCAGCTCAAAAATGACCTCGTCAATCAGCCCCAGGTTGTCGGCCGTGTCCGGGATCGCCAACATCAGAAAGTCCAGCGATTGGCAGAATTGGACGGAGTCTTTGGCGGCAAATACTTTCTGAGGAAGGTCTTCAGGACGATCGTTCTGGGGATTGGATTGAAAGCGTGGCTTGTCATCAATTTGTCCTGTGCGGGTTAATATATGAACGTTCAATCCCATGGCAGTCGCCAGCCGGGCGGTTTCGCGAGCGATTCCGCCGAAGCCCCAGATCCCAAGGGTTTTACCACGCATTTCAGTCTGAAAGCGGGCACTCCGATCCCAGAGTTCCTGTGTTTGATTTTGAAACATCTCAGGGAGACGGCGGGTGAGTGCCAGCATCATCATGATTGACCATTCTGCGATTGGAATGTCATTGACGCCGCTGGCTGTGGTGACCTTGACGTTTCGCTGTGAGAGACCAAGGCCTTCAGCCTGTGCAAAACCCGCAGAGGTGAGCTGTACCCACTGGAGCGAGGTCATCTGCTCATGGTTGAGCGGGAGATGAGTGCCTAGCAGGGCAACGGCGTCTTTGAGCTGCGACTCAGGCAGTTCACGCTGTGTGCCCAGTTCGCCCTCCGCTAGGAGAATGCGCTGACCGGTCTTTTCCTCCAAGGCTTTGAGGCAGGAGGGGGCGATGTTATGATCGATTAGAATGTGTGGCATGGAGTAGGCTTTGGTCGTTCATGGTTTTGCCTGGCACATTGACGACTTCGCCGCTGCCAGGAATGAAAGGATAGCGGCGTTCAATGTCGTCGGGCAGTGCGATTCCCAAGCCTGGAGACTGAGGCGGCAGTAGTCGGCCATCCACTAGTCGAAGCGGTTCAATGAACAGTTCGGTATGCAATGGTCCGGCATCTGGCGGTATTTCAAGTATGCGGGTATTACGGCAGGCGAAGCCTACGTGAATGTTCTGCATCAGGCTACCTGCTGCGCCCCAAGCGTGCGGAGCGATATCACAGTTCTGATCGGCCAGTCGGTCGGCTATGATGACGATTTGATGCAGGGCTGCGGTAAAGGCCGCGTCCGGCTGTCCCAGATCAAAGGATCCTGCGTGGAGATAGGGCTGCCACTCCGCCATGCTCGTCAGGCACTCCCCGCCGGCGATGGGAACGGTCGTCTGTTTGCGGAGCCACGCATAGTCGTCCGCATTTTGATAAGGTAAGGCTTCTTCTAGGAAGAGTAAATCAAACGCTTCGCAGCTTTTTGCGACTGTGGCTGCGGTGGCTCGTGACCACTGTTTGTCCGGAGCTTTGTTGTTCATGTGTGCATCAAGTGCCAGAGACATACTGCTGCCGAAGGCATCGCGTACCGCCTGGAGCTTAGTCACTTCAAGGGCGGCCGCTTCCTGCGCATCCGTTGAGCAGCGATGCCCCTTTTCCACGTCAAGAAAACCGGCGCCGAGCTTCACTGCGTTAAACCCGCAGTCGCGGTAATGGGCGATTTTAGCTAGCAGTTTGTCGAGAGGGAAGTTACTCGGGCCACCTGTCGCGTAGCAGGGGAGTTCGTCATGTTGCCGTCCGCCCAGCAATTCATAGACGGGCTTGCCTTGCTCTTTGCCTTTCAGGTCCCAGAGCGCTGCCTCGATCCCGCAGAGCACGATTGCTCCCAGCCCGGCGCGCGCCCAGAATGTGCCGCATGTATCCATGCGTTGCCAGAGCAAGGCGACATCTTCGACATCCTGTCCGAGCAGGATGGGCTTGTAGAAGTCGACAACGTGGGGGACGATCTCCGGACAAAAGTAGCCGGCGTAAGTTTCGCCCAGTCCCACGATTCCACGGTCGGTTATAATCTCAATGAACGCGGCACTGCGTAGCTGGCGACTTTCGCGGAAGTAAGGGTCATTTGTACTGGGCCCAGTCAGTAGGACTGTGCGGACGTCGGTGATCTTCATCGTTGGGAGGATGGATTATAAATCATGCTGAAGTTGTTACTTCGTCGGCAATTCTTCGCCTTCGAGGATGCGGTAGATCCAGCGAGCTGCCGACAACCCGACGCTAGAGGGCATCGAGTGGCCACGCGGCTCGGAGAGAATACGTAGCTCGACCTGGCTCGGCACATCGGTTGCCACCGCCGCTTCGCTTAGCTTACGGGCAAAGAGGTAAGCCGCATCAGTGCCCACGCGTTCATCGCGATCGCCGATCATTATTAGTATGGGTCTGCCGACTAATTGAGGCACATAGGCTTCGAGGCTCATCGAATCCACCGAAGGCACATCTAGCGCCAGGTCAAATTCTTTGAGGCGACGTAAGTCGGTGACTGGTGCATAGCCGACCGCACACTTTATCCGTTGGTCAAAGGCGGCGTATCGAATGGCCATAAAGCCGCCACGCGAGGTGCCAGTGACCGCGATTCGTTCAGGGTCGGTCAGTCCTTGGGTGATGAGATGGTCGACGACTTGCTTCATCCGGTCGTTGAACTCGGCCACAAAATCATCACCCGCAGCGGCACGTTTTCCCCAGCCAGATAAGTTACTGTAACCCGGCTTCGCTTCTGCGCCGTGATTGGGCAAATCGATGGTCACGCAGAGGTAGCCCTTCGGGGCGAGTAGCTCGCCCGCGCGGAGGAAACTGCCGCGGGTTAAACTATCCTTCATATTCCCCGAGAGTATGATCAGCGTCGGTGCTGGCTTGGCTGGTGTTACGCCCCATGTTGCGAACTCGACGCCCGCAGGGGTGGACGTGATCTGCACGTCATCCGCACTTGGCCGTGCGGTTTCATACTCCCCCGCAGCAGCCATTAGCGGGATGAGGATGGCTATCGCGCTGAATAGCCGCAAAAAGCGGCGCAAATTAGTAGACAGTAACATAGATAACTTCGGATTGAATTTGAGGTCCTATCAAGGTGTAGCGGATCGGCGAAGCCGTTTCGACTGCAGACTGGGCGACACCGCAACTCGAAATCGCTTCGCGAGTCCGCTACGAACAATTTTTATTTGATGTACATCGCACTGAAGCGGATGTCCGTGTTCTTGCTGCCTTCAAAGCTGACCTTCACGCGGATACGATTGGGCAGGTCGTCCAGTGCAGCCTGGTTATTCCAGAGCACTGGAGTCTGAAAGCCGCTGTCGCGGACGGTCGCGGCGTTGTCGCCACTGTAGGCGGGGATCGGCGCACTGTTATGTGCGAACAGTTCTACCCGGAGCGTGGCGTCCTCGCCCAGGCCTTCGGCATTGATATAGATGCGTTGAGGGCTGTCGCCATCAAGTTGGATCGGGGCTGTTATGAATTCGCTGACGATTTCGGGCATCTGGTAGTCGCCCTTGCCTTTGGTTTTTTCGCTGACCCGCAGGTCGGCGAAGCGGTCACGGGGGAGGGTGGCTATGCCGACACCGCCGCGAGGGTCGCCGCCGTTGCGCGGATCCCACGTGCCGTAGTAAATACGCGTCTGCTCGCCGACATTGAAAAAGCCCTGGCCCTGGAGTAGACCACCTTGGTCCCACTGCCCGTCTTCGCCGCGTTCGAGAAAGACGAACTCGTTCAGTGCTTCGCGGAAGTGGATGCCGTCGTGACTGTAGACCAGACCCAAGTCGATTGTGACGTCGTCCCATTCGACCCCGCCGTGCCACACCCCGCTGATGCCGATGAGCATGTTGCCGCGGACCCAGACTGCGTTACCCTCGTGGATCTGTTCGCCCTCCCGACTGCGGCCGGAGCCGAGCAACTCGTGCTGCGCGGTGCGGACGAAGCCCATCGCGCTCGCACCGTGCCAGTTTTCAAAGTCCGGAGAGATGAACGTGCGGGTGACCCGGCCATGGTAAGGCCGCATGGCGGCCATTGCGTTTTGCCCAGAGGTGTAGAACGTGTCGTCCCACTTGAACAGCCCGCCAACGGGTTCCGTATGGATCGGTGGCAACACCGTCTGTTCGGTCGGCACGTTCGCGTCTATCGGTTCGACGTCGCCACCCACATAAGTCCAAGTCAACCCGTCGGGGCTGACGTAGGGCGCCAGGTTGCCCACCAGCCGATCATTACGCTGGAAAAATACGTGAGCCCCCATCTTGTAGCGGCGGCTGGGATCCGGATCGTCCTCGTCCTTAATGACCTTGAGGTTGAGCGTGCCGAAGAAAGGCTCCATTTTTACCAGATTGTTGTTCGTGCTGCCGCGGTAGTCGACTAGACCGAGGTCGGGCTTAGTCCAGTTCACCCCGTCGTCGCTCTCGGCATAACCTACGCGCCACCGCTCAGAGGGGGGCATGCTTTTATCCTTACGGTCTTCCAGTGACACTGCGCTGTACCACATGCGATAGGTGTCACCATCTTTGATAACCGAACCGTAGAACTGCACCGCCCACGAGTCCACGCTGCCGGCGGCGCCGAGTGCGACCACGGGGTTCGCTGGATGGCGCTCTGGCGAGTTCATTTCCAGCTTTAAACCTTGCGAGAACGGGATCAGGACATCATCAAAAGCAAATAAGGTAATGGCTTCGGTTTCGTCAAAAAAGGTGTTTTCCGATTGTGCCTGAGTCGACTCAGTCGATGGTGCCTGCATCATCTCATTAAGAAGGGGATCCATCGCTTCGACCCAAAGCTTATACCCCGGTTTGGTTAGATGCAGTTGGTCATACATCAGTTCGTCAGAAAGTTTGCCGTCGGGGCCTTTGAAAATCGAACCGATGTCAAGGAATCGAATGGTATCGCCGTTATCCAGTTTGGCCAAGCCACGATTGACTTCATTAATCACGGCCATACTGGCTACGGCATCATCACGTGGGATGCCGTTCTCATCGAGATGACGCGGGCCCCGGGGAAAAATCGCCAAGAGCAGCACTTTGGTGTCGGGTAATTTCTCATGGATTTGCTCGACGATTTTTGTGTTGGCAGCAAGGATTTGGTCGGCGGTGTAAGAACCGCTGTTGTTGGTCCCGATCATGAGTATAACGACTTGGGGTTGAATGTCGTCCAGTTCTCCGTTCCTGATGCGCCATAGGACTTGCTGGGTCTTGTCGCCAGCTATACCGAAGTTGGCGGGGGAATATTGCGCATAGTGCTCCCATATTTCAGGGTGCCGCGCCCACTGGTACATGATGGAATCACCGAGAAAAAGTAAATCTACTGGCCCCTCATGCGCTCGATCTAGAAAGGAATGATGTAATTCTAGAAAACGTGGTTGATAGGGGAGAGGCTTGATCGCCGCATCCGAGGCGGACGGTTTCGCAGATAGCATCATAGACCCTACGCTCAGGCCGATGGCCACGAGTAACAGAGGGCGAATCCCTCGCCTAACAAAAGTGTGAAACAATGAAATTAATTGATGAGTTAGAGAAGGGGCTTGGCTTGGTGTATACATGAGTGTGCATTTTTACTAGTAGGATTGGTCTGTCAAATGCAAAACTCCAACAGGAAAATTGCTCCACATCACAGCAGGTAAAAGTAGTGGGAGCATCCTGCTCCCGTCTGGAGATTGGTTTTTCAGAGGAGAGGATTTAGGTGTTCAGAAAAGAAGAAAATCGTATCTCATTCAAAATTGAGATGTATTGGAAAATCAGTATCTGGGTGTCATGACTGGAGGATATTCTATTTCTACCACCCGTGTCCTGCGGCCACTGGAGAGCACGGAGGCACAGAGCTGGCACTGCTGGTATGTGCGCTTGAATTCGAGGTTTTTTACGAGTAAATTTAATGGAAGAAAATACAGAAGAACAGCCACTTTCAAACCGCCAGGTTTACGCCGCTTTTAAATCGCCGCTGACAAGGTATCCAGTTCCAGCAATTTCTTAGATGAGAATAAAAAACACTTCGTGGCGTGTCTCATCTTCAACACGAAGTTACTTTAATGCATATCGGCTTCTTGAAGCTCGCTGTTTTAAAGGGATTAACTGCTCTTCACTATGGCCAAACTCCAGGTGGGAGCATCCTGCTCCCGTTTGTTGGCTGCCTTGGAGCTGAAAGGGTCTTCGCCGTGCGGCTATTTTGTAGAGTTACTGGCAGCTTTCGCTATTAAATCCGCGTAAAAAGCTTGACTGAATTTCTTGTATTCAAGAATTGTATACGCAAGTATACTCGTAAATCTATACTTAAATGCACAAACTTCTTAAAGAGTGAATCGATACCACACAGCAAAAAAGAAATCAAATTTACGAGACGATTTGAAACAGATCGCCCCAGTGGTTTTGCTTTTAGTTTTTTCAGTAATTGGCGGGCTTGTCGCTTCCGCTGGGGATTCTTACCATCAACGAAGCGACCAAATTCAAGTAGTCCGGGGAGAGGTGCTCGAATATAAATTAGCAGATTGCTGTGACAGAATTCAGCCTGCCGCTGATAAGGACTGGCGCTTGGATTCGTTAGGATTGACGATGAAATGGATACCGCCTGGAGATTTCTTTTTAGGCAGTACGCAGGAAGAACGAAGTTGGGCGGCGGATCCCGATGGCGGCAAAGGTGAGGCTGCCTGGGCTACTGATGAATCGGATCCCTTGGAAGTCAGGATAGCCCAGGGCTTCTGGATCGGGCAGACCACAATTACGCGCGGAATGTACCGACAGTTCGTGGAGGCGGTGAATTACCAAACTAAGGCAGAGAAGGACGGAGTCTCTAGGATTTTCAACATACGGACGAATTTGTGGGAGGACGCTACGGGTGTTTCTTGGCGGAATCCAGGCTATGTACAAAACGATGACCATCCAGTTGTGTTCGTTTCCTGGAAGGATGCGATGGCTTTTTGTGATTGGTTGACCCGTAGAGAGCGGGCAATGAATCGCGTCCCAGTGGGCTACGAATACCGCCTGCCGGGAGAGGCGGAGTGGGCGTATGCTGCGCGCGGTGGAAGCGAAACGCACACATACTTTTGGTGGGGTGACGATTTCAACGAGGGCAAGGGGCGCTTGAATGCAGCGGGTGCAGATCAGATGGCGGACGAGAGTCGTTGGATCAACGGTTATGATTGGGAGGATGGCTTTATCTATACTTCACCGGTAGACTACTACGGAGCCCCGGGCAGAAACGACTACGGTCTCGCGGACATGCTGGGGAATGTCTGGGAGTGGTGCTACGATGGCTATGATCCTGCCCAAGCTCGAGCAGCCATTTGGCAGGATGATGCGAAGATGCGAATACTGCGTGGCGGTTCCTATATGCGGACTCCCGGTTCCCTTCGTGTGGCCAATCGAGGCCGAGGGGGCATCGATGGGCCACGGCCACATCGTGGTTTTCGGGTGGTATTGGCACCCGCAGTCGAAACGAGTCTTTAGTCACATAAAAACAAATCTATAAATAATATTATGAAAAATAAATTGGCGAAGATCCTAAGAAAATCATTACTGCTAGGCCTTGGCCTCGCATCACTCGTGCCGTATGCAAAGTCGTATGGCGAGGACGCCGTCGATATCGGCAGTCGTCTCGAACTATTCGTTGACCGGTATTTGGTCGAAAGCATGAACAATGTGGAGTTTCAGCTACAGCATCCGCAACAGGCCCCGTCGTCTGAATCGTCTCCCCGAGGCTTTTATATGACGATCATCAAGGACGGTGATCTCTACCGAGCCTACTACCGAGATAGGGATCCCAGTTATATTGAACCTAGATACAGCGGGGATCCGGGTGAAATCACCCGCTATGCTGAGAGCCATGACGGCATTGAATGGACTTATCCTGATTTGGGGCTCTTTGAAGTGGAAGGATCGGAGCACAGCAATGTGGTAATGGCCGACGCCCCCCCTTACACGCATAATTTCTCTCCCTTTCTCGATGCGCGTCCTGGAGTTGACCCGAAACAACGCTACAAAGCGCTGGCAGGGCATCCGGGGCATCCTAAGGAGAATCGATCCGAAGGCATGCATGCTTTTGTCTCGGCTGACGGAATCGTCTGGGAAAAGCTGGGGGAGGAGGAAGTCATTCCCTACAACAAAGATTGGGGGCACGCTTTTGATTCACAGAATGTTGCTTTCTGGTCCGAGGTAGAGGAACAGTACGTTTGTTACTTCCGGACATGGGACACCAAGCACGGTCGATTGCGGACTATTTCCCGCACCACATCGCCCGATTTTGTGAACTGGAGTGAACCAGTCGTCATGGATGTGAACCTGCCAGGAGAGCATTTGTATACTTCACAAACGCAGCCTTATTTCCGTGCCCCTCACATTTATATCGCTTTGCCTAGTCGTTATACGGCCGGACGGGTGGGGGCGAAGAGTGCCGACAGTATGAAAGGCTCGACGGATATACTGTTCATGGCTAAGCGGGCGGGAGATAACACCTACGAACGACTATTTACCGAAGCGTTTCTCCGACCGGGCATGAAAGCGTCGAGATGGGAAAGTCGAGCCAACTACGTGGCTCAGAATGTGGTTTCCACCGGAGAAGGCGAGATGTCGATTTATCACCACCTAGGCTACCGCTACACTCTGCGCACCGACGGATTCATCTCGGTGCACGCTGGCGCCGAGGAAGGGGACATGCTGACCATGCCTATCATCTTTGATGGAGAACAGCTCATCGTTAATTATAGTACTTCCGCCGCCGGAAGTTTGCGCGTTGAAATTCAGAATGCCGATGGCACTCCCGTCCCCGGATTTGAGTTGGAAAAAAGCACCTTTGCGGTAGGCGATACCATCGACGGTGTCATGTCGTGGGAGGGATCGCCCGATCTGGCTCGACTGGCTGGGACACCTGTTCGACTCCGATTTGTCTTGGAGGAATGCGATGTTTTCTCCTTTCGCTTCAACGTCCCGTGCAAGTAATAGAATCTCCCTTACTTTAAAAATATATGAGCATGAAAAAAAATAATCCTCTCGATCTTACGAATAAGACCTACCTGATGGTGGGTGGCGCAGGCTATCTCACATCGCCGGCTTGTCGGCTCCTAGCGCAGATGGGCGCGACCGTTATCATAGCTGACCGCACCCAGGAAATTCTGGAGAAGGCAAAAAAAACACTATTGGAAGAAGTGCCGAATGCAAAGGTGAGTACCTATCCGGTGGAGATTGGAGAAGAGTCATCCATAGATCGATTGGTTGTCGACGCGTTTGCAGAACACGGAACTCTGGATGGAGTGGTTAACGCTGCCGCAGCGAGTTCGGGCAAGCGCTTTGAGGAACTGAGCGTGGAAGATTTCGAGAAAGCCAATCGGGTGAACCAAATTGGCTTTTTCCTGTTGGCAAGAAAAGTGGCGGATCGCATGGCTGAGGGGAGTAGCGTGGTGATGATCAGTTCGATGTATGGATCCGTCGCGCCGGATCCGAGAATGTATCCGGAATCAATGATTCCGAATCCAGTTGAATACGGAGTATCCAAAGCGGGTATCTTGCAAATGGTTCGTTTTATGGCCGCTCATTACGGTAGCCGTGGTATACGCTTCAATGCAATCGCGCCCGGACCCTTCCCTCAATCTTGGAAATATGAAAGCGAGGAAGCTTTTACTCAGAGCCTCGCCGACAAAACGATGCTCGGCAGGGTGGGGCGGCAAGACGAAATTGCCGGCGCTATGTTTTTTCTGCTATCGGAAATGTCAAGCTACATGACGGGGCAGTGCGTGACCGTGGACGGCGGCTGGACGGCATGGTAACCATCGCAGGCGAGTCGAAAAAACCGGCTCTTTAATTAGCGGAGCACGATTGATTTCAATCCGTACGCTTCTTCAATAGTAATTGGCCAGCCAGGGCGACTAGAGCTATCGGGCACCTCTGGAAACCTATAATTGATTGAATGAGTTCAAGATTGTGAAGAAATGTAGGAGAGGGTTGACCCCTCGACCCGTGTAGATACGCAGGCTCGGAGGTCGAGGGATGAACCCTCTCCTACAAAAAATGAATTGATCGGAGGCTCGTGGAGGTTTCCAGAGGTGCCCTTAAGGGCGAAACGGGTTTTTATTTAGCCAGTACCCTGTAATATCAAGCATTCTGTTTGCATAAGCCCATTCATTGTCAAACCACGCAAGTGTGTTTATTAAATGGCCGCTAACCCGTGTTTGTCCGGTATCAATAATTGCGGATCGGGGATCATGATTGAAGTCACAAGAGGCAAGGGGTTCATCGGAGAAGTCTAAGATGTTCTTTAAATGAGCTGATCCAGCTTGACGTAAGCAATCATTCACCTCCGTCGCGGTTGTTTTCTTCTGTATACTAAGGGAGAGTTCCATTAATGATACATTAAGCGTCGGGACGCGTAAGGCTCGAGCTGAAAATTTACCGTCTAACTCGGGAAGGATACGACCAATACCGTGAGCTAAACCAGTGTCGACTGGTATAATAGATTGGCCCGCGGCACGTGTTTTTCTTAAGTCAGTGTGATGGTAAGCATCAATGACTGGCTGGTCATTCATCGCCGAATGAATGGTTGTGATAACACCAGAATCGATAGTAAAGGCTCGATGCAACGCATCAATTACCGGGACAATGCAGTTGCTTGTGCAGGATGCGGCAGAGCAAATTCTATCATCACTATTTAGTTGCTGATGGTTAATGCCATACACGATTGTCTTGAGGTCGAATTCTCCAGGCTGGGACAGGAGGACTTTCCCTGCACCTTGTTGTAGGTGCTGACTCAATGCCTCTCTTGTCATGTATTCCCCACTACATTCTAAGACAATATCGATCTGATGTTTGCTCCAGGGCAAGGCCTTTAAGTCTCGCTCAGTACTCAAGGAAATGCTGTCACCATTGACATCGAGTTTCATCTCTTTGCTGTCACCGCTTACTCGACCGGGGAAGCGGCCATGGACACTGTCGTATTTCGTTAAGTGGATAATTGTATCCATATCAGCAGGTTCATTAATCGCGACCACCTGCATTTTTTTGCGATGAGAGGATTCATAGAGGGCGCGCAGTACGCAACGACCGATCCTTCCGTAACCATTGATTGCTATGCGAACGGGGGGGGCTGATTTATTTGAAGAGTGCGTCATTTACGCTAGAGATGTAAGTTTGATGCTTTGGTCGGCCTTAAAGATGTCCTGCCATTTGGGGATCCGCACGATGCTCTCCGTGAGGTCGGATTAGTTCTGCCAATGCGCTTGATTGGCAGGTCTTTACAACCACGTAAAAGAGGAGCGCTTTAATACGCAAGTCACATTATTTTTACTTATACTGGCTGGTTGGTTGGATGAACCGGAAACAGCAATCTGACATCATTCCGAGCGAAGCGACATGCGTCAGCCATTCAACGTAGCGGTCGACTTCCAATCTATTCTAAAGTGCACGAATGCGCCGCGAAGCCTGCGCCGAAGGACGTCAGCCATATGCGGTCGGTATCTGGGGAATTCTCCATTATCGCTTCCGCTGCAATCAGCACGGAAGGACTACTGGTATTACCATAGTTGGCCAGCGCCTCCCAACTGGGCTGGAGTGGCGGGATGCTTAATGAGGATTCCAACGCATCGAGCACGTCGCGACCACCTACGTGGGCAGCGATCTTGTGTGGCTGTGTGATATTTGCTTGCTCATAGAGTTGCTTGACCGCGCGTCCAGCGACCTCGGGCACGGAGCGATCCAGTTGGTTGCGAAGTTTGCCCTTACAATTGGTGAAGCGCAAAAGCTCCCGGTTTTCGGGCAAGTGAAGTGTATCGAATCTCTGCATACAATATTGTCCGCTCTTGTCGCTGCCCGACCAGATGCTGGCCGAGGCGGCGTCGCCAAACAGGCTAGCGCTGATGAGCACGCCGGGGTCGTCGTCGAGGTAAAATGCGGCGGAGCAGATCTCCACCGCGATGCAAGCAACCGTCGCCTCCGAATTTACCGCGAGGAAGCCTTGCGCGCTCCGCAGGGTTGGGATGGCTGCGCCGCAGCCCAGCCCGACGATGTCTTGCAGGTAGGCTCGGTTGGAAAGCCCCATCCGCTCGGCGACGTAGCTGGTTAGTCCAGGGCATAGGTATCCTGTGCAGGTGCAGATGAAAAGGGCATCGAGATCGCTTGCTTGTAGGCCGGCCTTGGAGAGTGCTCGGCTCAGGGCGACTTCAGACAGCTTGGGGGCTTCGGCTTCAAATTTTCGATTTAGAGACTCGGCATCGAGCGTGAACAAGTCTTCGACTCGGTCGGTCGCGAAGTGTCGTTTGCGGATGCCGCTGTCGCCCTTGAGCACTTTCTCAAGAAGGCTCTGGGAGCGTGGCTTGAGTGCATCCAGTTCAGAGGAATCTTCTAAGATATTCCAGCACTCGGCTTGGGTGAAGGACTGTGGCGGCACTGCGTGGCTGATCGATTGTAAATACATTAATTAGTGTGTCAGGGAGTAGAGGAGGGAGAAGGGCAGTAGGTGTGCGCGTGCGAGTGTGCCGAGCGCTTGTTGTCCGCTGCTAGAGTGGATCCAGGGGTGGAGCCATCGGGCGGCACGAAGTCTCTGGTCGAAGGTGGCGTGCTGAGCTCCGTTGATCTGGCGGACGCTCGCTTCCCATGTTAGTGAACCTGTGGCATACTCGCGCAGAATCGGGTAGGCGAGTGCGGCGGCCTCCAACGCGATCGACATGCCGTTGCCAGTAAACGGAGGGATCACGCTGTAGGCGTCGCCCAGATAGAGACTACTTTCATCGGTGGAAGGGATACGTGAAAACTCAACCCCAGCGACGCCGCGATGGCTTTCTGGTAGCATCTTTGAAGTGCGTAACTTTTCGGCAACTCGATTTAGGCCGCAATGGCGTAGATATTCGAGCAGCCAGTCTTCTTTCTTGGCTTTCAAATCAGGCCTTTGCTTAAAGAGCGCGCAGACGTTCACCTTGCCGTCCTCAATTCTGGACAAGCCGACATAGCCGTCTTGACCAAGGTGGAGCTCTAGATCGGATTCCGTTAATAAGTCGCTGCAATGCACTTTGAGCCCAATCCAGTCGCTACGAACCGCTTTCCGCCCATGGCAACGAGCGACGGCTTCTGCACACTCGGCAGGCTTCTTGCGCGTATTTAGTTTTAGAAGTCCTCCAGCTTCTTCGAAGGTATTGGCCAGCCTCAGATCGAGTGTGTATCGGGATAGGCCGATGGCCGGTTTGGGCAGATCGCGCTTGAGGGCTTCGCGTCCGCGTATGTACCATACGGTGCTGGTATGTGTCGAAGCCCCCGCGAGTGTATCACCCAGACCGAGCGCTTGCAGTGCATCGGAACCGCGTCCACAGATGAACTCTCCGCAGACACGATGCCGAGGCAGCGTGCCCGCTTCGTAGAGCGTGACCGGAATGCCGTCTCGCTGGAGCGCGTTGCCCAAGGCAAGCCCGGCGAGTCCCGCACCTATGATTTCAATGGGCTTCATTTCCGTTTCGCCTGCATCCGGTAGGCCCCCATCCAACTTTCTTTGATTTGCCAATTCCATTCGGACTCGGATAGCCCCAATAACTGGGGGAGTTCGTTCCCACGAAAACCGGCATCCACGCTGATGCATCCATCGTTAAGTGTGACGTAATTGAAGCCGATTAATTTCCCGGCTCGCAGCTGCCATTTATGAAACGGACGCCGGCATGGCTCAGAGGCGACGATTCGCTCTATCCTGCTTTCGCAAATTTTTGCCCCGAGTCGTCCGAGTTCTGCAGGCTTGAAATGATGCAAAATTAAGTTGGCTACCAAATCTGTGTATTCACCATATCGATCAAAGCTCAGCAAATCTCCCGAGATCCATCGTGCACGGGATGGCCAATTCTCTGGTTGACTGGAGAGATCGATGGCGTGGTAGGCGTCAGGCGGAAAATGCTTGATTAGACGGCTCGCAAGTGTCCCGTCGCCCGCACCAATCTCTAGTAGGCGGCTCTCATTGGTCGAAGTAGACTGAAGAGACGTCTGGATCCAGCGATAATTGCCCATTAGCCGGTTGATTTTAACAAGGTCTCTCCGACTGGCGATCGCGTCGATATTACAGGACGGTAGGCTGTCGAGGATTTCAGGTTGAACTAATCGTTGCATGTAATCTCCAGACTGTGCTCGCGGGCGATTGTGTCAAATGAGCCGGGTGTAATTAAATGTGCGGGGTATGCATACGATTGAGAACAGGTAGCGCGGCATGGCCTCATGCCACAGGTAGGCGCATCAGGATGCGGCATGCCTTCGACAAGCTCAGGCCAGGAAGGCCATGCCGCGCGACCACTTCCTATCCCGTTGAAATAATTGCACCATATGTGCACGGCTTTTTCATTTGACGGTGTGATTTGCGACTAGCTGGTATGCGAAGCTGATTTTATGTTGTGCCCGTTGCTTGATTCCAGCCCACGATTCTTGAGG
>Ga0222662_1001029_pt1 | contig 15682 bp, 12 predicted proteins | sample AntAcemetagen600_FD_179821 | JGI IMG/M metagenome (GOLD analysis project Ga0222662, IMG submission 179821) | Saline water microbial communities from Ace Lake, Antarctica - #600 | ecosystem: Environmental > Aquatic > Non-marine Saline and Alkaline > Saline | place: Antarctica: Ace Lake...
CAAATCTGGTGCAGCTTTTCCGCTGGTCCGATGCAGATCATGTGCCAGCCATCTTCTCTGTATGTGGTTGCACCTTTGCTACTGCCTCTCTTTCGCCTGCCGATCCACCCGATCACGGGGGCGGTCCTTCTTCTGCCGAGGATCAGGGGAATGAAGCTGCCTCTGTTAGAGAGGGTAGGGGGTCTGTCGTCTGACTTAGAGCTTGGTGATTTTTGTTTGGGTGTGAGCAGGATGGCAGCAACAGACAATACACCACTAACTGCAAGGCTTATGAGAAGTGATGTGATGGTTGCAGGCTCGGCCTTGACGGGAGGCAGAGAAGGGGCATAGTTTACGATTTCGGCTAAGAAATACATCATGTCCAGTGTTCCCAACAATCCCTCCAGTGACCCGTCACGGGGTAGAGGTTGCCTGTTCCGATCATTCGCACACCCTGACCAGAAAGGGCATGGTGCAGGGTGTTTTTTCTAGTCCCGACGATTATAACATGCCCTGTGTCCCTGCCTGATTCAATGAGCAATACATCGCCAGGGAACACAACCAGAGGGTCAGTCAAATGCAAGGGTGCTGAGTCGCCAAAGGATTCTCTTATGATCCTGTAGGTCTCTCTCCAATGACCATTGTTTGCTTTGTGGTAGGCATTGTTCTTGGTCTCAAGAGGGCCATAAGACCTACCTCGCATCTCATTGAGGACAGCTACGACGAAGTTGATGCAGTCCACGCCCCCGCCCTTGCAGCACTGTCTAGAGAGCCAGGGCGTGCCCTTCCAAGACTGGATTATTTCGCCGAGTCTGTCCTGTTTGCCTTTGTCTGGAAGTGGATGCCACTCAATCATCGTTCCCTTCCTCGAACAGAGGATGTCTGTCGGGGATTTGGATACCAGTCCCACAGAATTGAGCTTCGTTGTTCCACCTATCCCTACATGTTTCGATGGCCTTGTCGCAACCGGGGGTCAGCACGACTGTCTGGCCCAACCACGACAAGGGAGGGGGTTGTATGAGCCTGAACGAGCCACCCGACACATGCTCCCTGATGAGGATGTTGAGACCACTCTTGGTGACGAATCCTCTGTTCCAGTAGCCCTGCTCAATGGTCGTGAGGCCGGTAACACTAATGTCTCTGCCGTCGATGCTTGCGACTGTCCCTGTCTCTGTGATCGCAGAGGTATCCACACCACAGTTGCCGTCACCAAAGGACCATGCACACAGATGGTTTGCGGGGATGCCGAGTCGGACACGCAGCCTTGCCTTCACGCCATGTATCTCGGCCATGTTGATGCCGGGCTTCTTCTGGTAGTTCGAGATGGTCTTTCTGATGGAACCCTTGAAGGACACCACGGCAGACGCTTCCTGTCCGGGGACGATATCCCACACAGTCACAAAGACCTCAGAGGACAGAGTGCCTGCTGCCAGTGTGCTTACAGGGACAATGTTGGACGGGAGGATGATTTTGACCGGCTCGTCTTTTGAGCCGCCCGACTGCTCGCCATAATCAACAGACATCTCAGGCACAGAGGAGAAGTTAGAACCTCCGAACACAATCCTGTCTGTCCAGTTGGTGTACCTGCGGACATTGCCTGTGGCCCACTCGAACAATACTAGCGAGGCCGATCCTCGAACGATGTCTGTGTTTAGAGAAGTCATAACTTAGCTCAAGGGCATGTTGTCGATGCTACTGTGATGGTCGTGGTGGTATCAGAGCCTGCCGTGCGTGTGTAAGCACCCGACGGGTCGGTGCCTGTTGTCTTCTCACCTTCCCAAATGGCAATCGACGCTGTTTCCGAGTCAGAGCAGCGAATCCTCAATAGCCACCTTACTGAGATTTGAAGCTGGATGAAGGTGTTGCCGTTCCGTTTGGGCGTGCTATCACCTCCACCACCGATTCTACCGGCTCCGGCAGGCCACAGGCAGCCCGGAGACCATGAGAACTTACCATCCCAAAAGGCACCACTCAGCAAATCATTGCAGGCGGTATTAGACACGAACGTATCCACAGCCTTGTCGATGATCCAGCAGGTGTCTGTGAGGGCAGGGTCGCAGGAACTCGGCACCGCGGGCGGCGGTGGTGGCGGCGGCGGCGGTGGCGGCGGCGGCGGAGGCGGTGGCGGCGGCGGCGGAGGCGGCGGTGGTGGTGGGACAGTCGGAGGGGTCTCGGGGATTTCGTACACGGGATCAGAGATTTCGTCCGCCTGAGCCTCGATGATGGATAGTGACAGCGTACACACCTGAGAGTTGAGCCACGTTTCCACAAGCTCGTCCGAATCGAGTCTGGCGGCAATCGCTATCGAGCACCTCTCGACATTGTCGGTCGTCCAGCCGGAGGGGATGTTCCTGTCTAGTGTGACTGTGAACTCACCAGCATTCTCTGTGACATCAGAGAAGGATGAGATGAAGATAGTCCCATCAGTCCTGACGAGGCCGATGTAGGAGAACAGATTCCAGTCCGCCAGTGACTCATCGGCTGTCACAGTAACGAAGTGATCGTTTGCCGTGAGGTCGGTCACAACGAAGTCCGAGAAAGGGCTGAGGAACCAGAAAGGGTATGCCCTGCCTGCTCTGCTGTCGAAGAATCGAATCACAGAGAAGGCATCTTCTCGATTGAAGAAGTTGAAGTTGAGATTGAAGCCGTTCTTCGGCCTGCTCCCCCATACTGTGCTGAGGAAGCCTCTGCCGAGGTTCTCCTGCCCGCCAATCCTTCGGGTAATCATCTCTCCCTTGCCGGGCAGAGGCTCGACGTTGAATATGGGCAGTCCTTGGAAGGACGGGAAGCCCGCAGGCTGGTTCGATGCTTTGAGGAGTGCAGGCAGGGTGGCGTAGGAGATATTTTCCTCTACTGAGAGGGTTGCTTCTCCTGCTGAGTCATTGAGGTATGTCATGTCCCCCGTGAGCAGGAGTCTTGCTTCCATCAGAGGATACACAAGAGACCCTTCAGCGAAAGTGCCTGTCAAGGATGTCGCAAGAGTAATTTCTGTGTCTGTGATGGCTGCAATGATGCCAATCTCACCATCCGTGCCCGAGACCACCACATGCCTGCCCACCACGGAGATTCTCTGACCGACGAAGAATCTTCTGGACGTAGTATCACAGGGCACGGACGTTCCCGAAGCTTCCCCTGTGGCGAGGCTCACATCACAAAAGAGGGGCCACAAGAACCGACTGGTTCCCATTCTTCTGAGCAGTGTTCCTATGCGGTGAGTGTCTGTGCGGGACATGCCCGAGAGCTTGGCGGTCTCTGCTCTGAAAGGCTTGCTTCGAAGGATAGTCCTCTGCTCATCCGTGCTGCGGGCAGTGCTTACATCTGTGGTGTACGCACTGCTCAGGGTGACTGAGGTGATCCAGTTATTGAGTTGGTGGGCGTAGGGAAGCCACAGATCATCCGGAGATGTCGGGAACACATCAGGATCGACGGCATCATCAATCGTCGGGTTGGTGACGAGGGTGCTGGTTCCGAAGATGGTGAGTGTGGTCGTCCCTGCGAAAGAATCAGAGTCACCTGCGATAAGACCACCAATTACAAGGGTGGTCTCGCCCGCAAAGGTGTCGTCAAATTTGATGTCGTGGGAGGACACAATATCAAAGACAGTGGTGCCTGCAAACTGATCTGCGATGGTGATGCTGTCAAACACCAGATCGTGCAGAATCGACAGGGAGGTCGTCCCTGCGAAGGTGTCTGAGAGTTGTCCGTTGTCTACAACACCGTTGAGAGATAGAGTCGTCGTGCCAGCAAAGGTGTCCTGGTCAATGTCGCAGGCGATGGGCAGGTCCGCGAGATAAATACCATCCCCGTTTTGTTTGCCCCAATAGAGAATCCCCGTGTCTGGATTGACGCTGACGACTGTGATTTTGGGAATATCGAACGACCAGTAATTGTCCAGCAGATCGCTCAGGAGAGTTCGAGGATCAGCACAGGACGACAACACACCAAGGTTGGCATGGTTCAAGATGTCGCCATGACCGCACGAGATTCGAGTTACCGAGAGCTTGGCGAAAAGCAACGGAGCGACCGCATTGCCGCCAATGAAGGAGGTGTTGCTGGCCGACTCAGGTCGCAGGAAAGACGTGTCCGCTGGCAGATCAGCCTGCCCGAATCCGAGGGTGAACGCACCATTGGTTTCGATGTAGACTTCGTAGTTGCCCCCGATGGTGTCGTACTTCAGTGCCACAAGGACGTGGTGCCACGTCTGAAGGGGGTTCGAGCCTGAATCCATCCTTACTGTGGTCGTGCCGGTGCCTGTGAAGACCCTGGCTCCGATGCGGTTGTTCTGATAGAAAATCTGAATGCGTTGGTTGGTCGGGTCCGATGAGAAGAAATCAGCAATGATGGTGTTGTTGCTGGTATCTGCGTGAGCATCCAACTTGACCCAAAAGGAAAACCAACTCTCAGGAAACCCATTAGGGCTTGTCTGAGAGTGGGCAGTACCGAAGATCAGGTTGCCAGTGAGCTTGAGGTGACTCTGCTCGGCGGGGTTATCGAGGAATCCTAAAGCGGGCATGTGTTAATCCATAGAGATTGCGAGGTTCCCAATCGGATACTTGATGGTGCGGCCCGAGAGGACGAACTTCGCAGACGATCTGGCCTTAGCCATGATGACTGTGCTGGTATCTCCCGCCATCAGGAGGGCATGGGTTACTGTGCCCCACGATGCAGATGCAGTAGGGAAGGCAAGTTCTGTGTCATTGGTGAAGACACTGCCTGAGGGCGTGCCCGTGAGGCTCAGGGTCACGCGGGCGTAGCTGCCGCCCGTGACTTCTGTGAAGGTGCTTTCATCTGTGTAGGCGGTAGCAAGGGCGATCTTGACCACGGTGATCGCCGTCCAAGATTGATTGCGAAGGTAGTAGTTGATGAGTTTGGTACTCATGGTCGGGACCACATGGCCCTCGTAGGCGATGGTCCCGTTTCCGATGGCGAGAGACACGGAAAGGCCCACGTCATACTCAAGACCGCCTGAGATCGGCATGAAGTAGAGCAGGTTGCCTGCGGTGAGTGCATCGTAGATGCCGTAGTGAGTCACCGTGCCTTTGTCTGCTGTGGCAGCACCGAAAGCAATCGCAGAGGTGTTTGCAGAGACGCCGTTGGCGTCAGGGACTCCGAAGGTGATGGCTTGTCGTGCATACCCTTCGACAGAAGTGACTTCTGTGAAGGTATCCCCGTCGGCACTCAGGGCGGTGAGCAGGCCAAGGTACACCGCTGCTGCGGGGGTGTAGCTGGTCGCATCGTTCTTGACCATGCGATAGAGCATTCTGTCCTGATGTTCTGCTGTGGCATGGAATGACATTTCGTTACCTCAAGACTGCTTTGTTCTTCTGCATGAACGCTCTAAGGGCTGATTCACCGCCGCCGATGAGTCGTTCCATAGATTGCTCGTCGGCCACGATAACTGCCTGCTGGAATCCAGACCCCTGCTGGCCTGCTGTCCCTGTGATGGTGGACACAGACTGGCGAGACACCACTGGTCCACCCTCGGCAAAGCCCACCTGTCTCGACGATCCTCTTGGCCTGCGGTTGATTGTACCCGAAATACCTGCGACGGCACGGAGTTCTGATGCGTCGATCAGACCTTTGTTGATTCTTTCCATGACACCCATGCCGTACTTGGCGACCGCCTTGGTGCGGACCATGAACTCGCCAGGTGCGGCCCAAATGGGCACGGTGTCGGAGTGGTGGACGTTCTTGGGTCGGACTGATTTGGGGTCGATCTTACCGCCTGTGTCATATCCGGGGGCACCCGCATGGGCAGGTGAGGCATTGCCCTTGTTGGGAATCTTACCACCACGGGCAACACTCACCCCCTGTGCCGCTGCCAGCAGTTGAAGGATTGCCTTGGCCCCTGGAATAAACTCGAGGACAATAGCGGCTGTGGCGATGGTCGTGATGAGGGTCAAAATCTGAGTGGCGATACCCCTGAAGAAGTCAGCGAATCTCTGCCCAATATCCACATCTTTGTTGGGATCGAGGGCATCGCTGAGGATACCACCCACAGTCGCACCAAAGCCTTTGATGATGCTGGTGGCCTGAGTTTTGTAATCGGTGAGTTCTTTCAGAGAATCATCCAAGGCTCCCTTAGCACCCTCAACAATGCCCGTGGTAACTGGTTCTTCTTCCCTGACTGTCTCCAAGTCAAGAATAGCCTGCTGCTTCTCAAGCTCGATGGTCTCCTGCTGAGCGAATGCAAGACCCTCTTCCTGCTTAAGGACAATCTCATCACGAAGGAGCTTGATTGCTTCCATCGTTGCCAGCAAGGACTCCTCAACCAGATTCTTCTCCTTGCCTGCTTCCAGTTCCTCTGCTGCAAGTTCGAGAGACTCAACACGAAGCTGCTTCTCGACCAGATTAGCCTCTAAGGCTTTGATGTCATCTTCTCTGGCTTTCTCAGTCTGCTTTGTTTGCAAGGTCAGGATGTCCAGCAATCCTTGCTGTTCAATACGGGCAAGGGTGGCTTCGCTAGCACCTGCCTTCTGTGCCTCAGCCAGAGCCACAGCCGCCTTCGACTGAGCGATGGTGATAGCGGCTTGGTTCTTCTGCTCAGCGAGAGCTTCTTGCAGAATCAATCGCTGTCTCTCGATGGAGACCTTGTTGATTCGCTCCGCGAGGCCCTGACGGTCTTCCCCAATCTGTACGAGTCTCTCGTTGAGGGCTACTTCCGTACCGAGTGCCCCGGCTTTCTGGCCGGATACGGTTTCCACGGTGGCTCTCTGGTCGGCAGGCACACCCACAAAGTCGTCAGCAGCAGATGCAGTAAGGTCGTCGAGTTCCTTCTTGCTCGCGGTGATTTCCTCATTCAGTCGTGTGCTTTCTTCAGTAAGAGCACTTACCTTTTCTGTGTCCCGATTCTTCTTGGCTTCCGTGAGTCCGAGTCTGGCGAGGGATGCTTGGTTCTCTTGCTTCTGGATGGCTGTCTGAAGGCTTGCTGCCTTCTGGAGACGGGCAACACGCTTGTCTACAGCAGAGCCGACCTTCTCATCGAGACCGACCTGTTTGAGGGTAGCGAGGCGAATCTGCTCCCTCGCAGCCAGAATCTTGCTCTCGGTTTCGAGTTGCTCTTTCTGGAGTTCATTAGTTCGTTCTCTGAGTTCGGTTTCTGCTCGGGCCTGCTCCGCAATGAGACTCTTGCCTGTGCCTGACACACCAAGCCCACGCTCGCTCTGAAGCCTTGCTTCATTGGCGTCGATGTATGCCTTCTCAAGCTCGTTGACACTCTTGGCCTGATCGGACAGGCTGCCTCGAACACCAAGCAGGATGCCGGGGAGTCCCTGCAACTGGTCGGCAAAGTTCTTCAGTGCGGTTTCCGCAGCCTCGAAGGGATTTGCAGCACCCTTTGCCAAGGCATCTGTAAGTACGATGGACCTAGCGATGGCAGCTTCGACCTTGGCATCTATTCCGGATATGTCTTTAGTTTTTAACTCTCTTTGTGCCTCAAGATTTTTGATTTCCGCTGCCTGCCTATCCCTAGCAGCGATAATGATCTTAGCATCACTTGCCCTTACTTCGTTGTCTTGCACAGTCCTCTCTGCGATGATTCTTTCAATATTTGCCAGATCGCCTTTTCTAAGCATTAACTCTTTTGAGAGTCTCTCAAATGCCTCCCTGTCCTTGTCCAGTACGACATTGTCACTCGGCTCTAACAGTCTCCTGATTTCGTCTGATGTCTCTTTTACCAGAGCTACTTTATCAGCTAGTTGCTTTTTAAAACCACCAGGATTCAAAAACGATCCTGTGTTTACTTCTCTATTCGCGTTTTCTTCAATGCCTTGATTTAGCTCTGCTAAGAACTTCTTCCTGCGGGCTAAATCATCATTAATGCCTTTTACAGATTCTTTGTCCCTCTCTCGAATGGCTTTTTTCTGTCCATCCAGTGCAACGATAAGTTGCTCGTTGAGTGCCAGTTGCTCTTGCAGGGGTGCTTTTCTGGCGAGGGCACTGTTGAGGGCATCCGTTGCCTTGGTGGTGTTGTCCACAGCCCGAGTTACTTTGTCCTGAATGAATGCCTGCTTCTGTGCATCCGACAGGAATATACCCAAATCACTCGCAAGATTTAACAGGGCGTCTGAGTAACGAGTGACTTCGATTCTTGACTTGATATACGCAACCGTGATGGTTCCGACGATCAAAGCCAATGCAATCAAAGCAAGACCGACTGGATTATTTTTCAATGCAATTAATGCAGCCCAAAGTCCCTGGACAGCAACAGTAAACTGGTTAATCAGAGAGATGCTAATGACTGCTTTAATTGCAGTAAGAACAACAGCTATGCGAGCCAGTGTCGCGAGGAAGTCATCTGCGGTATCTACATCGAAGGCTTCTTCGAGGCCGAGCTTCTTGGCAATCTTCTGGACTGTCTCGAAGGTCGCAGTGAATGCCCTTCGGATGTCTTCGACGCCCTTGAGCAGACCTCGGGCAAACGAGATGACCACTCGTGAGATGCCATCGAAGACCGCAGCAAGATTACGAGCACTTTCTTCAGCATCCTCGAAGCCAAGCTCGGCAGCAAAGACTCTGGCGTTAATCACAGCACGTTTGAGGGAGTCGGCGATGATCTTGACTGCGGACACGAAGCGGGGATTGGGTTCGAGTTCGCCTGTGATATCATTCAGTGTGACAAGCTGCTGGCGGAAGTTCTCAATCTCTGTCTTCAGGGACTCGAAGAACTCAGCACCGCCGCTGCCGATCACCAGACGCAATGCACCTCGGGTGTTGGCGATGATAGCGGTGAACGTGGTCAGAGCCAGCTTGCCTGCCTCACCGAACGCTGCGAATCGATTCTCAAGGAACTGAGCCAGCACGCCCAATTCCTTCGCACGCCGGATGTCCTCGTTCGTGATACCGAGGGCCACGGCGATTCGAGTGGTACGCTGCTGGATCGTGCCTTCGAGGATAGACCGGATTTCTTCCGCAAGCTGGTTCTGCGGCAGGTTGATGGCCTGTGCTGCCTGCGAGACAGCAATCGTGAATCGGCGAATCTGATCTACGTCCAGGCCCGCCTGCAAGCCGGGGGCGACGGCGACCTGGAAGGTCTCTACGAGTTCCTCGAATGTGGCGGCTGTCTTCAAAGCGTCGATACGCAGCAGGCGAAGCTGGTCGCGGGCTATGCCCTGAGCCAGTGTCAGTGCTTCTGTGGCACTGACTGCCTCGCCAGTGACGTTCCTGATCTCACCCACGGCGGTCAGCAGGGAGCCGATGCCAAGTGTGGATGTCTCCACCACACTGTTGAAGTCGATGATGGTACTGACGAAACCCTTGAACAGCCTGATGGCCGTTCGGAAGGTGGCGAACGCACCAATCACGGTCAGCAGCCGGCGGAAGCTGATGACATTCTGACCGGACACAAACCGGCTCGCATTCATGGTCTTTACGAGACCTTCGAGCCTGCTTCGGAACGTGACAAGCTGACCCGACTCGGTTCGACCAAGTGCCTTAAGGTTCGCTGCGGCAGCACGCTGGATATCAGCCTGCTGGATTCGCTTGATGGCGATTTCCTCGGCCTTGAGTTGTTGCAGCCGAGTGTTGGATGAGGTATCCCGCAGGTGCTTGTTCTTCTGCTCTTGCTCGAACAGGTCTTTCTCAGCACCCTTGAGCAGACCTCGCTGGTTCAACTCCTGATTGGTAATCGAGGTGCCCTGCCGCTTGGCGGCCTGGAGCAGCAGTTCCCTGCGGGTTCTTTCCCGAAGGATTTCAGCCACTTCTTTCTGAGCAGCCAGTTCGTTTCTGATCTGCTGAACCTCTGTTTGGTTGGCAGCCTGAGCCTTCTCCCTGAGCTTGCGGGCATTGAACAGAGCCTTCTCCTGCTCTGTCAGCAGGCCGAGCTTGTTCTTCTCCTCATCAGTGAGCTTGATCCCACTCTTTTGTGCGGCCTGTACAAGAAACGCCTGTCGTGCCCTCGCAGTTTCGACCCTGGCGAGAGCCTCCGTAGCCTGCCTCTGTGCATTGAGTGCCACCACACGCTGGTCAGCGGAGACCTTGGAGCGGTCCAGCCGTACGCGAGCCTCAGCCAGTGCTTTCTCAGCACCGGTCAGGGCACGAAGCCCCAGCAATTCCTGATCGGTGAGTTGGATTCCCTTGGCCTTGGCCCCTTGGGAAATCCTGTCTGCTCTGGTCCTCTCGTCGATGACTGCGGTGAGTTGCTTCTGAGTCTCAAGTTCCTGTCGGAGCTTGGTTACATCGGGCGAGAGTCGATCCCCCTGCTTCTTCAACTGTTCCTTGACACGGAGCAGTTCGAGTTGTGCGGAGGTGAGCAGCTTGAGTTGCCGCTTCTCCTGATCTGTCAGGCTGATTCTCTGCTTGAATGCCTGTGCTTCGATGGCAGCACCCGCACCACGCTGGTTAAGTACCTGCGTGAGCTTTTGTTCAGCCAAGACTTGCTGCTGCACCTGCTGGAAGCGGCGGCGTTGAATCTGGAACTCGATGCGGCGGGAGATCAGTGCTTTCTGTAGGGAGACCTCCTGAGCGAAAGCTTCCCGTGTCAACTGCCTGATAGCAACAGCCTCTGCTTTGGTAGCAGAGATGTTCCTCAGTCGTTGCTCGATGGTCTTACTGTTGGACTTCCTCTGCTTCTCACTCTCCTGAGTTACAGAGGCAATGGCTTTGCGGGTCTTGTTGGTCTCTGAGGCAGATGCAGTAAAGGCTTTCTTGAAGTCAGTCCATGACTTGCGAGCCAGGTCTGTCTCGGTGCGGAAGGATTGCAGCACAGACTCGAACGAGCCGTTTACGTCAATTCTGTAATCGAGCCCACCTTTATCGACCATTTCACATTCCCGTCAGCTTGATACCAAACGCTGCCGCCACTTCATTAGGGTCGGCTACTCTGTCGGGCGAGGACTTCTTCTCAGGTTCATAATCAGACAGGAACTTCTTCAGTTCAGCAGAACTACCTTGAGTAGCCATGTGTGTCCTCCACGTCTGCTCCATTGTTTCCTCTATGAACTGAGTAAAATGCCTTTCGACAAGTATCTGATAATGCTCAAGGTCCAAGTCGTACAGGAAGTCCTCTGAGAAGCCATGTCCGATGAGGATCATAAAGCTCTGATCTATAATCTCATCGTGACTTAAGACTCTTGCGGGGGCGTCGGGCTTTGCTCCTCGTTTGCCGCGGGCGGGCTTTCGGGCACGAGCTTTCTGAACCTTCGGACCAAAGGGCGAAAGGACTCCTCGTTGACCTTCCAGAAACCATCGACCAGTTGGACGAAGGTATCGAGGTCGAGTTGGTCGAGGAACTGTTCTTCGTTGATGTCCAACTGATCCCGCAGGCAGTCCTTTGCGACCTCGAACAGCAGTGCCTTGTTGTTCAGTGCCACAGAGAAAAGCTGGTCGATGGCATCTTTGTTCTGCGACATCTTCAGAGACATGCTTTCGATGTCCGTGCTTGTTTCGACCACGCTGCTGACGGCCTCTCCCTCCACAAAGTCACGCTTGCTGGACTTGACCGAGGGCATCCCCCATGTCGAGACGATGGTGGAGATAGCGTTGGTGAGGGGCTTGCCGATCTGAGTGACCTTCAGGACCAGAGACATGCTCATGGACCTGAACACGAGTGACTCGCCGTTGATCGAATGAGTCACGGTTCTACGCTTGTTGAGAAAACTTGCCATGTTGTGATTCCTTGCGGGGGTTAGAGGGGGGCTGTCATTATAAAGCTGGCCGGACCATTGTAGCAATGGCCCGGCCAGTGGGAAACACAGCCCCCGCCGTGTGCGAGGATTAGGTCGCAGCCGTAGCGTTTCGGATGGTCAAGAACGGAGAAGCGGCGTTCGCAAGGCTGTTGGCTTCAACCACACCCTCGAACGTCAACTGAGTCCAGTCGTCGCCGATCAGGGAGTTATCACCCTGCGGGCGAATGTTGACCTTATAGAAGACGTACTCGGTCTGCACGTCGTTGTTCGCCGGGTTCTCACCGATGAACTTCAACGTCACACGGAGGTTGGTCTGGAGCAGGCCACGAACTTCCGTGACGGTACCTGCGGTCGCATTCGCCGTGAGGGTCGCGTTGAGCGTGTCCCCGTCTGCGATGTTGGATGCCGTGGACTTCAGGAAGATCGTGCCCATGATGGGGTCTACCGTGTAGTCAGTACCCACGACGAGAGCGATGTCCGAGGGGGACGCTTCCTTGGTCATAACCAAGTCAGACGCAGTGAAGCCGTAGGCATGGACGCCAGCGGAGTTGACGACTTCGTAGTGACGACCGAGCTTCACAGCCGCGATCATCGCATGTTCGGTGAAGCCAGCAACCGAGGGGTTGGTGAAAGCAGCCTGGGTGCCGAAGAAAAACATCGAGAGGTTCTCGGCGTTGATTTCGTCAATAGAGAAGCTGATCTGGAACTCAGCACGAAGAAGCACTTCGAGGTCCGTCACAGCCAAGCCGCCGCGAGACGATTGGTGAGTGAGGTTCTCAGTGTTGGCGGTGATGGAGAATGCCGGAGCATTGCCCAGGTCTCGCCAGCCGTCATCAGTGACGAGGCCAGTGGTGGTGTCAATGACACCAAGATAGATAATGCCACGACCAAGCTGGTAGTCTTCGGTCTGCGGCAAGCCAGTAGTGTTCGGTCCAGCCATAGGTCAGGCTCCTTGATGAGTAGGAATGATGTTGAACCCGTAGCGGATTTCAGTTCCTCTACTTGGTTCTTTGGTTACTGGGTGATTGTACTCTGCCGATGTGATAACTGCTAGATAGGAAGTTGAGTTTATTCCTGCTATTTGGATAGTAGTATCCATAACAGACTCCTCAAAGTCGCCAGCGTCCACTTCTTCGTCAAAATTAAGGAGCAGAGTGAACCTCCACCCCTCCCTACGAGAGATTATCTTTCTGCCATACTTCTGATCGACAGAGAAGCCTGATGCTGTCTCATTTGCGAGACATGACTTGGGTGTGGCTGTCTCATCTGATGTAGTAGGGATGTTGACAGAATCGTAAGAGACCTTGTGGAAAGTACCAGCCCTGCCGAGGTTGATGAGGGCTGCTTGAATCTGAGTTCGTGCTGACATTAGATGATATCCAATACGCTAGTCAGGCCCCCTCGGAGGGTGTCTCCGGGGGCAGCCGGAGTTGTGGCAGGTCCAAAGGATGATGCCCTGACGATATCAGAGCCAGCAGCACACGCCAGATCAGAAGTCTCCAAGGCACACAAGCCGTTCTCGATGTCCTTGCGAAGCTGGTCCTTCAGCCTGCCGATAGAGAAGGAGTCCAAGCCTCTGAGGATTCCTTCCTCATTCCAGTTCTGCTGGTTGTCAGCGGAACCGTCCACGAAGCGGACTTCCATGTGTTCGACAAGGAACAGCTTGATGAGGTTGGATTCGACCTGATTGGCAAGGAGTCTGAGTACCTGAGTCCTGTTGGTCGGATTCTCAACAAATGCAATTGCCTGAATACCAGACACCCTCGTCTCGGAGAGCCGTGCATAGATTTGGATGCGAGCATTGACGATGCCGTTGTCGATCATCTCCAACGCATCAGGGGCAACCGCACCAGAGAGCCGCAAGCGGCTCTTTACTGTTTCTACGGAGTCAATAAATACTGGTGTGGTTGCCATTGATTACTCGTCTTCGGAGTCGATGAACGCTCTGGCTTCTTCGATGGTCTCGAATGACCCAAGGCCGGGGTGGTCCTTCTTGATCTGTTCGTTCAGCAGACCAAGCTCGGTGACAGGAGGCTTCTCCTTGTCCTTCGTGTTGACCACGATGGGCTTGTCGTCCGGCTCGTTGATGAAGCCGCCCTTGGTTCGGGTGAGGGTGTCTTCGAGCTTGACGCCAGGGACATGCTCGCTTAACTGCCTCTGAGGGATGCCCGTGAGGGCGAACTTGTCTGCAACTGTGGCCTGCCGGTCGCTCACCTTTCGGACGAAGCCCGACTTCAGGTGGGCGGCAGCATTCTTCAAGGCACTGTCGGGAATCGTCTCACCGGAGCGAACGACCACGGGGTATCCGTTTCGCTGGACGACGACCGAGGCACCGGGTTCAACTACATAAGGCATGGGGGGTGTTTCCTTTGTTCGTAAAAGCGGGAGGGCAACAATACCCTCCCGCTTTGTGAGTCTCTATTCTACATCGAAGAACCAAACGTCAGGCGAGCACCTTGACGCTGAAGCTCGCGTCAACTCGACGCGGGACAGGCAGCGGGCGGGACTGGACGAGCATGTAGCGAGCCGAGGGGTCGCTGACCTTCCACGACTTGCTGAACCGTTCGCTGACGATGTTGCCGTTTTCAATGGCGTCCATGTCAGGGATGGCTCCGTAATACAGCACCCGTTCAGTCTGCGGCGAGGACGAAATGAACTCGACGTAGTTGGTGCGAATCATGTCCGTGCTCGAACCATTCAAGATCACGCTGCGGTTGTATTGCCACAGGCGGACACCACTGAACGTGCCGAGGAAGATCACACCATCCTCATTGAACTGCGTGGTGAAGTCAATGGTGCCCTGGTTGATATTGCCAAGGGGGATGTTCTTCAGCCGGGCGAGCTTCAGGAAGGCGGTGGCAGCGGTGCTGCCCATGATCGCATCCGTCAGGGGAAGACCTGTGGTGGTCTCCGAAGCCAGCGACTTGATGAGATGGAAGTCCAACTCAAGTGTCACGTTGTCGGGGTCAGCATCGTCCCACCACGTATCGAGGGTGACGTTGTTGGCAGCGGGGCGAGGGAAGGTGATGGTGAAGACTTCTTCATCCGCCACCGAGTAGGAAATCACGCCCTGCAAGGAGCGACTGATGAGGTACTCCTCGGCGTTGATGACCTGATCTTCGAGACCCTGCTGAATCTGAGTGATGTACCGCTGTGCCGATGCAATCACATCCGACTTGCCGCTGACGAAAATGCGGTCGCCAGGACGACGCTGCGAGATCAGCTTGTTGGGATCGAGTGCGGCCTTGATCCGAATGTTCGGAGCCGAGATGTTGCGGAACACATCGCTGTGTCCTTGCACCATCAGAGCCTCAGCACCGGCACGAACGAACGGAGCAGCCTTACGATCTTCCTGAAGAAGACCGACTTCGATGCTCTCGGTAGCCACGGGTTCGTGGTTGCCGTAGAGGAGCCGCTTGAGGAACTGATTGGGCCGCTTCATTTCGTTGACAGAGGCCGTCAGAGTCATCCAGTTAAGGAGTTCTGCTGTAGTAGGCATAGTGTATATCGCCTTGTTTTCTGACGGCCTGGCCGTCTACTTGAGGATCAATAAAGGCTGAGTAACTCAGCCGACGTTTGCAAGACCTTGAACCGTGAAGCCAAGGCTTCGCAGAGCCGTGGTAGCCAGAGCCGTGTCAAGCTGTGACTGCGTTTCGCCAGTAGGCAACACGACATCATCGCGGTGAATGTCACCCGCCAGCAGGACGTTGCCCAGGACTTCACCCGTGGCATGGACCTGCACGCCTTCGACATCCGCGACGAAGCCCTTGATGACGTTCAGATCGTTGGCAGCACCAACGCCTGCCGTCGTCTCCGCCACATCGACCGTGCCGCCGCCCGTGATGCTGGCGTCGTCCAGGGTCACGACGATCGCCGTACCACTAAACAGGCCGCCCCATGTCAGGATCACGTCAGCCGTCGCCACAGGACCGCCCGTAACCACGACATCACCAGCCACGACGTTCGAGAGGGCTTCGAGGGCCGCCTGAATCGTCGCAGCGGTTGCGTTGAAGGCCAGTGCGGTCGTGGTCTGACCGCCGGCGGTGATGGTGAATGTACCGCCAGACACGGTGCTGGAG
>Ga0222662_1001030_pt1 | contig 15680 bp, 13 predicted proteins | sample AntAcemetagen600_FD_179821 | JGI IMG/M metagenome (GOLD analysis project Ga0222662, IMG submission 179821) | Saline water microbial communities from Ace Lake, Antarctica - #600 | ecosystem: Environmental > Aquatic > Non-marine Saline and Alkaline > Saline | place: Antarctica: Ace Lake...
GACAGGACTTCGCTGGGTGCCGACCTCCCCTGCTATCCCCGACCTCTCGGCAGCGCTTGGCTATCCGATGACTGGCTTGGGGGCGCAGCTCGGCGATTTCCGCCATGGCTACGGGACGCCTTTTCCATTCCGGCTCCTCACCTACACTGGCAAGTCTCCCGTTACCGTAATGGCTGAATTACAGAAGCTCAAAATCCCGGGACTCAGCTTTCAACTGCGCCGGTTTCGGGAGCCCAATCGCCAAATCAGCATGGGTGTCTATGTCGTGGTCGATGACTACGCCGTGCTTAGCCCGACCCAACTCAGCTTTGAGATGATGAAGCTGGCGGCAAAATGGAGCCAGGTAAACCCTTTCGCTGCAGCTACCGAGCAACAGCAAACTCTTTTCAACAAACACGTCGGTTCGACCGAATGGTGGGACGCCATATCAACCCAAGGCGAAAAGGTGGATCTCCCCTACTTCCTGCAAAAGTTCAAGCGGGAAGCCGACACCTTCCGCGAGTTTAGCAAGCGATACTGGATCTACGATTAGGCCTTCCTCCCTTGCGCCTTGATCTCTACATCTTTCGGGAGTGGCTGAAAATTTTCAGTCTGGCGGTAGCGGCCATTCTCGGGCTGCTCCTCTTGAGCGAGATCTACAACGAGCTGCCCAGATTCATTGATCGGAAGGCTCCCCTTAATGAGGTGTTGCTTTTCTTTGCCCTCCTCATCCCCGGCTACCTCCCCTCCCTCCTGCCGATCTGCTTTCTCCTCTCCCTGCTCTTCTCTCTGGCAACCCTTCAACGCAATGGTGAGATCGTTGCCATGCGGGCGGCTGGAATCAGCCTTTTTCGGCTCAGCCGCTCTTTTTGGATAGCCGCTTCACTGCTAGCTGGGCTCCTCCTCTGGCTAAACGCCTCCCTGGGGCCGATCTCTCTGGAGAGAGCCCTGCACATCAGAGAAACGGTAAAGGAGGTAGATCTGGCCAAACGAACAGACATCGTCCGGGGGAGCAGCGAGGCTCTGGCTGTTTTTCTACCGGAAGCCAATGAATTGTGGTTTGTCGAGGTGCTCCGCAGGTCAAATATGGAAGCCTTTGGGGTCTCGGTGGAACTCCTCACGGAAGAAGGGAGTCTTCGTCATGAAGCAGCGCAGGCCTACTACGATTGGGAAAACAAAGTGTGGATTCTCGAAGAGGGTATCACTCTTCGCCTGCTGAATGGAGCGGATCTGCCGGATGCTCTGGAAAATTTTGACCGCCTGGAGTTGAGTGACTCGCAGATGACTCCGATCGTTCTCATTGGCTACAGCCAAGAGCCAGAGGATCTTCCCCTGAACCAACTCAGCTCGCTCCTCGAGGAAACAAAAGGACATCCCTACTCAGAACCCTACCGGGCCCGCTATCTGTCGGTCATCTCTGCCCCGTTTCAATTTTTTGTAGTGGTCCTCATTGCCCTCCCGTGTGCGCTGGGCAGTGGCCGATCCCGTGCCTCGGGCGGATTCTTTCGGGCGGTCTGGATCTACCTCGTTTTTTTCGCCGTGCTGGCCCTGTTCTCCCTAGCCGGTCAACGCGGCTATCTACCGGCCCTGGCCGCAGCCTGGACCCCTTTCGCGATAGCGACGGCCGCCGGGGTCTGGATGTATAAGCGCAACGCGTAAGCGAGGCGGGTGGTGTTTGGGGGGAAGGGGGATCGAGCCCCCAAGCACTAGAGAGGAAACCCCTCCACCGCGCGACGCGCGGTCCCCCTCCCCTTGCGAGCAAGGGGAGGAGCTGTATTTTTACCGTTAGAGACGCGGGCCCCTACAGCCTTCGTCGTGCGTTAGCAGCCACTTCCTCCTTCGTCCTGCCTTCGTACGCACTATGGCGGACCATGATCCGCGGACAGGCTCTCCCCTTGCGAGTTCCATCGACAGGCTCAGGACAGGAACGGGAGGAGCTTAAAAAAATCATTGTACTTATAGTTCTGGCTCCCCTCCTCGCTTGCGAGGAGGGGTTGATCCCGCGTCCGCGGGATGGGGTGGTGTCTTCTGCTTCCCGCGAATGCCTGACCAGCACGACTTGCGGACCACACGGCATTGTCCTGCATAGCTCGAAGAGCGAAGCGGGAAGATGGTCCCTCCCAATTAAATCGAAAGGCACTGAACCGCGAAGAACTCGACCCCCCGCATACGTACTCTACAATCCGGCTTCGGCGGCGGTCTCGGGCAGCGCGAACAATTCGAAGCCGGTTGCCCTACCTTCGTTGTCGCAATCAATGATCGCTCCGCGCATCCAGACGTCGTCCTGCGCGACGGTGAACTTGCGCGGCATGCCATCGAGGAAGCGGCCGAGGACGGGCTCGACCTCACGGCCCAGAACGGACTGGTAGGGACCGGTCATGCCCGCATCGGTCAGATAGGCTGTCCCGCGGGGCAGCACCCGGCCATCCGCTGTTGGGGTGTGGGTGTGGGTGCCGATCACTGCGGTTACCTGCCCTTCGAGCATCCAACCCATGGCAATCTTTTCAGAGGTCGTCTCAGCATGTATCTCCACGAGAAGTGCATCCACTTGAGGGCGCAATTCGGCAACCATCTTCTCGGCCATGCGGAAGGGGCAAGTCCCCTTGACCTTCATAAATTCGCGACCCAGGACGGTGAATACGCCGAGGCGGAACCCACGTCCTCCTAGAATCAAGTGGGTTCGCCCCGGGCAGGCCGAATCCAGATTTGCCGGGCGGCAGACCTTCTCAAGACTGCCGATCTCGGTGGAAAACCCGCGCTGATCCCAGACATGATCGCCCAGGGTGATGGCGTCCACTCCGGTATCCAGAATCTCCCTGGACATTTTAGCGGTAATTCCGGATCCGGCTGCGGCGTTTTCACCATTGGCGATCACAAAATCGATCTGGCGGGTTTGACGAACCTCGCGTAAACGCTGATGTAGTATCTGCCGACCTGGTCGACCGACGATGTCGCCTAAAAATAGAATTCGTGGCATGCAGTCATTGATTCATCCCGCCCGAAGAAAGGAAAGGATGAAATGCTTGCCTCAAAGCCACATCCTCGATTCCCTACAGCCTCTTCATACAAAGCCATGTCTACGAAAACAGCAAAGCACACGCCGCAAACCGTTCTTCCGTTCCAACCTCAGTATGAGGATGGACCTGAAATGATGGGTGCCGACGTCGTCGTCGCATCCCTCGAGCGCGAAGGGGTCGACACGGTCTTTGCCTATCCCGGTGGTGCCTCACTCGAGCTGCACCAAGCACTGGTTCGGTCGGAAAAGATCCGCACCATCCTCCCCCGCCACGAACAAGGGGGTGGTTTTATGGCTCACGGTCATGCCCGCGCCACCGGCAAAGCCTCTGTCTGCATGGCAACGAGTGGTCCCGGCGCGACCAACCTGATCACCTGCATCGCTGACGCCTACATGGACAGCATCCCGCTGATCGCCATTACCGGACAGGTGTATCAAACACTAATCGGAAAAAGCGCATTCCAGGAAACGGACGTTCTCGGCCTCTCCATGCCAGTGGTTAAGCACAGCTATATGGTGCTGAAGGCGGAAGAGTTGCCTACGATTATCAAGGAAGCGTTCCACATTGCCCAGAGCGGGCGACCCGGCCCCGTGCTGATCGACATTCCCAAAGATGTGCAGCAAGAGGTTTTCAAACCACGCTTCCCCCTCGAGCTAAATTTGCCCGGCTATCCGGAACCGCCGAAAGCGAGCGACGATGACTTACTGGAAGTCCTCGGTCTCATACAAGAGGCAGAACGCCCCGTGTTATACGCTGGCGGCGGAATCATTAGCAGCCATGCGACCAAGGCTCTCCGTGAGTTTGCCGATAAGACGGGCGTTCCCGTTGCCTCGACCCTCATGGGAATCGGCTGCATGGATCCCGACCACCCGCTTTCCCTTTACTGGTTCGGCATGCACGGCACGGTTGCCGGAAACTGGGCCGTTTGTGAAAGCGATCTACTCATCTGCGTTGGTGCCCGCTTCGACGACCGGATCACTGGCAAGGTCGAAAAATTTGCCCCGGACGCAAAAATTATACACTTTGATCTCGATCGTTCCGAGCACCACAAGAACAAGAAGGCTCACTACCCCATCTTCGGAGAAATCAAGGATGCACTCGAACGGATGAATGGGATGATCGGTTCCACCAATTTCGAGAAACCCGACCTCTCCGCTTGGATCACCAAACTTGATGGGTGGAAAAAAGAGTATCCTTTCAGCTACAAAAAGAGCCCTCACATTCTGCCACAGGAAGCGATTCAGTTTCTCTACGAGGAGACGAAAGGGGATGCCATCATCACGACCGGTGTGGGGCAGCACCAGATGTGGGCCGCGCAATACTACCGCTTCAAAGAGCCACGCACCTACCTGAGTTCACTGGGGCTCGGCACGATGGGCTTTGGCTATCCTGCTGCCATTGGAGCAAAAACCGCCTTCCCTGACAAAGAGGTCATCGACATTGATGGAGACGGCTCCTTCCTCATGAACGTGCAGGAGCTCGCAACCGCAAACATTGAGAAGATCAACGCAAAGATCCTCCTCCTAAACAATCAACACCTCGGAATGGTTGTGCAGTGGGAAGACCGCTTCTACCAAGGATGCCGCGGACAAACTATTTTGGGAGACCCTGATAACATCGGCAGCCCTGATAACATTGATGGGCTCTACCCGGATTTCGTTAAAATCGCTGAAGGATTCGGTGTGAAAGGACGTCGGGTTGTGCGCAAAGATGAGCTGCGCGAGGCGATTCAGGAAATGCTCGCCCATGATGGACCGTACCTACTCGACGTGGTAGTTCCCTACACCGAGCACGTGCTTCCAATGATCCCACAAGGGAAATCCGCAAAAGAAATTTTGACGGAGTGAGATAGACGACTTTCGAAACGCATTCGAAACGACTTCGTCGTTCCGCTGCACTTTAAGCACGCGACTCAACCAAAAGAATCTTTGGGGGGCTTCGTTTATTCAGGAGTGGAATCGTGAGGAAAGCCGATTGCAGAGTTTTTCCCAGTCCAAGAGATTGCACCAGCCTTGGAAATTCACCTTTCACGCCACACGGCGCGCTTGTCCCATTGACAAGTCGGTGGACCACGATTGCTCTTAGGTTGTGAGTGATGAGCCAAAAATATTACAAGCCTACTGGGAATCCCATCGCTCCGGTCTCGTCGTCCTGACTCGGGACTGGGTGAGCAAAAAAGAAAAGCCACCGTTGTTTTTCGGGCCGCCGAAGCGCCCCTTCGAGGAACTCGCGCGGACCTCTCCGCTGATTTACGGACAACTGGCCGGGTATCTACGCTTTCGGGGAAAGCTTCTCTTCACATACGAACTCCCGGAAAGAGGCCAAACGGAACTGGCAAAATTAGGGGTATTCGTCGCAGGGGATTTTAATGACTGGCACCCGCTGAAGGACCCAGCCCACTGGCGCCTACAACGCACCCGACTAAAGGGGATCGAATTTGCAGCGTTACCGATACCGGAGGGAACTGTCGACGTTACAAAACCCTTTCCTTTCAAGTTTCAGGCTGGCGACGGCACTTGGCTGGAGGTGTCAGCGAGCGCTCCAAATGCCATTATCGACGATAGCGGTTCTTGCAATCTGGAGTTTCATCCGGAAAGAACCGGACAGCACCTCTTTTCCTTCGACGTGCCGGAAGACTACGAAACGGATGGCCAGGAACAGGTATTGTGGTCTTCCGAAGATGCGGAGGAAATCCGCCACCTCCCCCCGACCCGGGCCTTTCTTGACCTTTCCTCTGACCTAGCCCTCGGAGCCATTCCGGCAAAAGACCACACCGTCTTCCGCATTTTTGTGCCCAGAGCCGACAAGGTTGTTGTGGAGTTTCAAAAATCACCGGAAATGGATGATCCCGAAACACTCCACCTCACCGGACCAGAAGATGGAGTTTGGGAAGGAACCGCTCCCAGAAATTTGGAAAATTGGTTCTACCATTACAGAATTTTTGGACAAAACCGGGATGCTTCGACTCAGTTCAATTCGAACGTGACCGTTTTGGACCCCTATGCCAAAGCCGCGTTCTCGCGATCGGGCCCAGGAATCATTTTAGGCACAAAGGCATTTCCCGCAGGGGGAATCGATTCCGGTTTCACCCCACCCAGCTGGGATGACCTCGTCATTTGCGAAACCCATGTGCGCGACTTACTCGCCAGAGTTCCACACGCGTTTCGCGGGGACAGTCGCCTGGGCTTTACCGGGCTCACCAAATGGATACGGAGCGGAAATTCTTATCTGCACCAATTGGGCATCAACGCCGTGGAACTCCAACCCATCCAGGAATTCGATAGCCAATCGAAAGAAGAGTACCATTGGGGATATATGCCGGTGAATTATTTCTCGCCGGAAAGCACCTATGGAAGCCACCCGGAAAAGGCCAGCCAGGTAGAGGAATTCCGTGATCTTGTGCGCGCCATGCACGAGCAGGAATTCTCAGTCATTCTGGATGTGGTCTACAATCACATCGGCGAACCGAACAATCTCCTCTTCCTCGACAAGTTCTACTACTTCCACCTCGATACCCACCATTATCTGATGAATTGGAGTGGATGCGGGAATGACCTGCGGACTGATGCGCCGATGGTAAGGCGACTCATCATAGAAAGCCTAATTCATTTGGTGGAGCAGTATGGGGTCGACGGATTTCGTTTCGACCTGGCCGATCTGGTCGGAAAACCTGCTTTGCTTGCGATTGAGAAGGCTCTCAAGGAACGCTTCCCCCACCTGATCCTCATCACCGAGCCATGGAGCTTCCGCGGACACCTGGCTGACGAGCTCAAAGACACCGGGTGGTCCTCCTGGAACGACGGTTATCGTGATTTTGTCTCCGAATATGTTCGCGGCATAAGCAACCGGGATGCCGCGCAATATTTCCTCGCCGGATCTCCCCATAGCCGCACCGATTGGCCGGCACAAACGGTCAACTACTCCGAGTCCCACGACGACTACTGCTGGCTCGACCGGATTACTGAAAATGCCGGACACGAAGGATGGAACCCGACCCCCGCCGACCGCAGGCGCACCCACCTGATGGCAGCCTTTCTCTTTAGCTCCCTCGGGATTCCGATGGTTTCCGCCGGGCAGGACTCCCTCCGCACCAAGGGGGGTATCCACAACACCTACCAACGCGGAGATCTAAACGCCATCGACTACGAGCGCCGCACCTACTACTCAGGAACTGCGCAATATTTTGCTCAATGGATCCGCCTGCGACTTTGCCCTGTCGGACGCCTCCTCCGCCCTGGAGAGCACCGCGACGGTTATTTATCCTTTTCCGGTCCGGACCATTCCTCGGCAATGGCCTGCCTCTACAATGCCAATGGTTCGGAAGGTGATGATCGCTTGCTCTTCGCCATAAATCCGCTCATCGAGCCCGCACAGATTCCCTGGCCAAAAGGTTCACCGAAAAAAGGTTGGGTACAAATCGCCGACCAGGAACGAGTCACCCGGGGCGGCCTCGAAGGAGCGCTGCACCGTCTCGAAGATAATCTGATCTACCTACCCGGCTTATCCTGCGGGCTCTGGAAAATCTGATAGGGGGAGAGCGGCGCCTGCGGGATGGATTACGATCACTTGAACCCTAAAGAGGGAAACCCCTCCACCACGCTTCGCGCGGTCCCCCTCCCCTTGCAAGCAAGAGGAGGAGCTGAATTTCTATTATATCTATTGCATTCAAGCTCCCCTCATCGCTTGCGAGGAGGGGGGGGCCGGCGTCAGCCGAGCCTGTCGCGCCGCAGCTTCCAGCGTAGGCGGATGGGGTGGTTTTTTAGCGGCACGACAGGCTCTTCCTTGAAAACAGATCAATGAGCTTTCAAAAAATCGGTCCTTTCCCTTGTTTTCTCCACGAACCCGTGGTCACACCCAAAGCACCCATTCCAAATGACAAAGCTTTGACTTCTGCCTGTATTCATGCATGGTTGTGTTGAGATGGCGACGAAAACTATTAGTCTGGAAATTGAAGCGTATGAAAAACTGCGTCGGGCAAAGCGCTACCCGCGCGAGTCCTTCTCGGAAGTGGTCTTGCGGGCTACGATACCGGGTAGCGGGGTGAGCGGGCGGGACTTGCTCGCCAGTTTCGATGCGGGAGAGGCCGCTTTTTCGGATGAAGAGCTCGACCTGATTGATGCTCTCAACGCTGACGATACACCTCCCGATATCCCATGATTCTGGATTCCACGTTCCTGGTTGATTTTGAGAGAGAGAAAAAGCTCCGCAAGCGCGGTCCAGCTTCCGAGTTTTTACAGGCTCACCAAGAGATTCATTTTAGCATCACCTTCACCATAAGCGGGGAATTGGCCGCCGGGAAATCTCTTGGGGGCGATCGCTCCAAATGGGCTCTGTTTGTTCAGTCATTTCGCATTTTGGAATCGTCGCCAGAGATTGCCTGGCATTTCGGTATCATTTACCGCCAACTACAATCGAAGGGGAATTTAATCGGGGCGAATGATCTTTGGATTGGAGCGACGGGTCTTGCTCACGGACTTCCAGTCGTGACCCGAAATGCTCGCGACTTTGAGCGCATTCCAAAACTGAAAGTCATAAGTTACTGATCCTGACCCTGCAATTACCGGGCGCGATATGGATGCGCTGAACCTTATGATCGGTGTGCTGAAGCAGCCGTTCCCAGTCAGCACATCAGGATCAGTTGCTCTGTCAGCCGCGAATCACGGCGAGATGGGGTTGCGGCAGACGACGAACATTGCCACAAATCCGTATCCAAAGCGTTATTCTCTTGCCATGCGGGACGGTCATCCTTTCTTTTTATATTGTTTTTCTGATACCCAGAGAAACACAGTATTAATTTATCTAATCCAAAAAATAGGAAATAAACATGCCGACAAAAATCGGAATCAACGGCTTCGGCCGTATCGGAAGGCTCGTATTTCGGGCTATCGTTGACAAAGGGCTGCTCGGCAGCGATGTGGAGGTGGTCGCCATTAACGACCTCGTCCCCGCTGACAACCTGGCATACCTTCTAAAGTATGACTCGATCCAAGGTCGTTTCAATGGAACCGTTGAGGCTCCGGATGAAGACACCCTGATCGTCAACGGCCATACCATCAAGTCGCTCTCCGTTAGGGAGGGACCTAAAGCCCTGCCATGGGGAGAACTTGGAGTAGACATCGTAATCGAATGTACTGGGCTCTTTACTCAGGACTCGGCTGCACAAGGGCACATCGATGCGGGTGCGAAGAAGGTCATCATCTCAGCTCCTGGTAAAGGGGATGGCGTGAAGACTGTCGTTCTGGGCGTCAACGACGATACGCTGGACGCTTCACACAACATCATCTCCAACGCGAGTTGCACGACCAACTGTCTGGCTCCAATCACCAAGGTTGTCCTCGACAACTTCGGTATTGTTGAAGGCCTGATGACCACAGTTCACAGCTACACCGCTACCCAGAAGACCGTTGACGGTCCCAGCCAGAAGGATTGGAAGGGTGGACGCAGTGCTGCAATCAACATCATTCCATCGACTACAGGTGCCGCTAAAGCCGTTGGCTTGGTTATCCCTGAAGTTCAAGGGAAGTTGACTGGTATGGCCTTCCGCGTTCCAACTCCGACCGTTTCGGTCGTCGACTTGACGGTTCGCACCGAGAAACCATCCGGTTACGCAGCTGTTTGCGCCAAGATGAAGGAAGCTTCCGAAGGCAGCCTTAAGGGCATCCTCGGCTACACCGACGAAGAAGTCGTCAGCAGCGACTTTATCCATGATCCGCTCAGCTCGATCTTCGATGCTGGAGCTGGACTCGGCCTGAACGATCACTTCGTAAAGCTCGTTTCGTGGTACGATAACGAGTGGGGCTACAGCAATCGCTGCGTAGAACTCCTCCAGAAAGTCCGCGGACTTCTCTAACTCGTTTATTGTGGTCTCCTGAGCGCGCGAATTTCGCTTCAGAGGACTCGAATTTCAGGCCGTCACGGTGACCCAAAAATCCGTGACGGCCTTTTTTCTCGAAATGGTACAAGGGGAGATTGCCTCTCCCGCATTTTTCTCTCATTCCTATCGGTCTCATTAGATCCAAATTTCATGTCTAAAGCTAAAACCATTGATTCTGTCGATTTATCGGGCAAGCGAGTCTTCGTCCGGGTCGACTTCAACGTTCCTCTCAACAGCAACGGCACGATCTCCGACGACAGTCGGATCGTAGCCGCCTTACCGACAATCAAAAGACTCGTCGAGCAGAACGCTAAAATTATTCTCGGCAGCCACCTGGGGCGACCCAAGGGCAAAAACGTGCCGGAGATGAGCCTTGCGCCCATCGCCAAGGATCTCAGCGAAAAGCTGGGCCAACCGGTCGCCTTTGTTGGAGACTGTGTCGGCCCGGAGGTGCGGGCTGCTGCCGAAGCACTCGAACCCGGCGGGATTCTTTTGCTCGAAAATCTCCGCTTCCATGAAGGGGAAGAGAAAAACGACCCGGCTTTTGCCGAGGAATTGGCATCCGTTGCCGAAGCCTACGTGAACGACGCTTTCGGAACGGCCCACCGTGCCCACGCATCCACCGCTGGTGTTTGCGATTTCCTTGAGCCCAAAGTGGCTGGTTACCTGATTGCCAAAGAGCTCGCTTACCTCGGTGAGAAAACCGGCGATCCTGAACGCCCTTTCGTCGTGATACTGGGCGGGGCCAAAGTCAGCGATAAGATCGCAGTCATTGACTCCCTGCTCGACAAGGCGGACACCATGTTGATCGGCGGCGCCATGGCCTACACGTTTGCCTTGGCCAACGGCCGCACCGTTGGTGATAGCCTTTGCGAAGTCGACAAGGTCGAGACCGCAAAAGCAGCCATCAAAAAGGCCAAGGAGAAGGGAGTGGATCTCATTCTCCCCTCTGACAATCTGGTCGCAAAAGGCCTCGACTTCAAAGCGAAGAGCGTTGCCGAAACCGATATTGTGACCGGAAATATTCCTGACGGTTGGGAGGGTGTCGACATCGGCCCTCAAACGACCGAGGCCTTTACGAAAGCAATCCGCGGCGCGAAGACCATTCTCTGGAATGGCCCGATGGGGATTTTCGAGATCGACGTTTGCAGCAAAGGCACCTTTGCCGTAGCCGATGCCGTTGCCTCGAGCGAAGGCACTTCAATCATTGGTGGTGGCGATTCTGTCAAAGCCATCAAGAAAAGCGGCTTCTCTGATAAAGTCACCTTCATGAGCACGGGCGGCGGAGCCAGCCTCGAATTCCTCGAAGGGAAAACACTTCCCGGAGTGGCCGCTCTCGACCAAGAATAAATTATCTTTTAACACTACGAAACATGAGCAAATCCTCACGAAAATACCTGATCGCCGGAAACTGGAAGATGAACAAAAACGCCAGCGAGGGCGTAGAGCTGACTCAGGACATTGTGTCTGAACTCGGCAGCGAAACCTCCGTCAGCGTTGTCATCTGCCCTCCATTTACTGCTCTTGAGAGCGTTGGCAAAACGATCGCTGAGTCCAACATTCAACTCGGTGCGCAGAACATGAACGCGGAAGCCTCTGGAGCCTTTACCGGGGAAATCTCCGCCGAAATGCTCCGCAGTCTTTTCGTTACCCACATCATCCTGGGCCACAGCGAACGACGCGCCCTTTATCACGAGGACGATGAGTTGGTGAACGGTAAGGTTTTGGCGGCTCTCGCAAACAACCTGAAACCGATTCTCTGCGTTGGCGAAACGCTCGAAGACCGGGAAGCCGCACAAACTCTCTCCGTCGTTTCCACACAGGTTCGAAAAGGATTAGAAGGGGTGACCCCCGACCAAGCCGAAAACCTGGTCGTTGCTTATGAACCCGTCTGGGCTATCGGCACCGGAAAAACAGCAACCCCTGAAATGGCGCAGGAAGTCCACAAAGCCATCCGCGACCTCCTTACCGAGCTCCTCGGCCAGGAGAAAGCCGACAAGGTACGTATCCTCTACGGCGGCTCCATGAAGCCGGAAAATGCAGACGAACTTCTCGCCCAACCCGACATCGACGGCGGCTTGATCGGTGGTGCCGCACTTTTGGCCCGCTCCTTTGTCGGTATCGTGAAAGCAGCGGCAAAAAAAGCGCGTTGAGACCATCTTTTTCATCGGCAGTTCGATTCCTCGCACTGCACGGATTTACCGGAGAGGGGGCGGATTATTCCGCCCTTTCTTCATCTCTGGGTGGATCGTGGATTTGTCAGGACCTACCCGGTCACGGAGATCGAGTATCGGCTCCACCCTCTGATTACTCCCTCCAATCCTTGGCTAAGGAGCTGATCCCTTCGAACAGCTCCGAACTCATCGGCATTGGTTATTCCATGGGAGGACGCCTGCTCCTTCACATCGCCAACCTGTATCCGGAATCTTTTCGGGCATTGATCCTTATCGGTGCCAGTCCCGGCCTTCATTCCGAAGAGGAACGCGTGGCCCGAAGGGAATCGGACAAAGAATGGTCGTCCATCCTCCACGAGGAGGGGATGATAGCCTTCTGGGAAAAATGGCGCGCGCAACCGCTCCTTGCCTCCCTGAATGATAAAATCCCGAAAGATCGGTGCCAGCGCAATGACCCGAAAGGCTTATCCAGGTCTTTGCACTATCACGGCACCGGTGCCCTGCCCTCCCTGTGGAACTCTCTGGCGGAATTTAAAATGCCTGTCTTGGTTTGCGCCGGAGAAGATGACACGAAATTTTGCGGCATCGGAGCGAAGATGGTTTCCCAAATACCGCTAGGAAATCTCGGCATCATTCCCAACGCAGGTCACGCACCCCATCTAGAAAATCCGGATGGCACTGCTGAGTTCATTAAGAAGTCTCTTCCCCTCGAATAGGCAGCTTTACCGTGGCCCGGTGCTTCAGCCCTGGCGCAGGACGGCCGACGCAGCTCAACATACAGCGACCACCGCACCCCGAAATCGCTGCGCACCATTTTTCCGACACGATGGGTAAGGCTAAAGCCACACCCCGCAAAAAACTCCCACCGTGGCCGGGGGCTTCAGCCCCGGCGCAGGACTAACCTCCTACCCAACAATCTGAAGAAACGGATAGGATTCACAATCTCGGCAAAGCCCCGCCTTCATTGGATTTTGCAAATGATAGCGTTGCAACGCTTGCAATTCCAATTCGCTGCGAATCCATCGATCATAGCCTTAGGTCTGCCAGAAGGGGCCTGTTCTCTTCAACAGGCGATTTAGAAAAAAGGCTGACCTCCCTTTGAATTGTGACCAAGTTTTCCGGAATTCGGCTGTGGATTCAAACTTCACCTCCCGAGTTACAAGATGCAGGTGGTTGGGCATGATAACAAAATCGGAAAGCAACCGTTCTCCACAGAGGCGATAATCAGACAACCATGTATGGAAACTCTTTGCGACAGATGTATCACGGAACGGAGCAAACCCATATCCTTTGTCCAAATAGGTTTCGAGTGCCAGAAACAATCGCCGCCGAGCATTTTCTGCTTCTTCACTTTGAGGCAACACCTCACCAAGGAGCCGACGTTGCTCCTCCATCCGTGCGACAACTGCTTTGGGAAGAGTTCCAGCGCAACGAAAAGTAACCGCATACCGCCCACGCTCAACGACCCAATGCGGAAGATCATCGTGATAGCTCCCCAAAAACCGAGTCTGCCAGTCGAATGGAGGATCCGTGGCAGAGTCTGCCGCACTCATCCATTAAATTCGAACCTTCTTCTAGGGATGAGGGCAAGGCTAAAGCCGTGCCCCACATAACCGTGGCCATGGGCTTCAGCCCTACTCCAATTACCCTTGCAAACTCTCGGCTATCCAGACATTAAATATTTTTATGTCAGGTCTCACCATCACTCTTCTTGTCGTCCTCGCCGTCATTGTCATTCTGGTCGTTTATGCGATCAGTATCTACAATGGCTTGGTTACCCTTAGAAACCGGTTTAAAAACGCGTTTGCGCAAATCGACGTTCAGCTAAAGCGCCGGTATGATCTCATCCCCAATTTGGTTGAAACCGCCAAAGGCTATCTGAAACACGAGAGAGAGACTCTGGAAGCAGTCATCCAAGCGCGGAATTCAGCTGCCTCAGCCAACGAAAAGGCCGCCGCGGATCCCGGAGATCCAACCGCCGTGAAGGGTCTGCTTGGAGCCGAAGCCGCACTAACAGGTGCCATGGGTAAATTTTTCGCTCTCTCGGAAGCCTACCCCGATTTGAAGGCGAACCAAAATATGATGCAGTTGACCGAAGAGTTGACCTCGACGGAAAACAAGATCGCTTTCGCCCGCCAGGCTTTCAATGACGCGGTCATGACTTACAACACCTCGAGAGAGACTTTCCCGAATGTCTTGATCGCAGGTCCCGGTGGTTTCAAAGAAGCACAACTCTTTGAGATCGAGGATGCTACCGAACGTCAAGCCGTCAAAGTCGACTTCTAATCATTGGGGCTGGCATCAGCCCTAAGCTCGCAAGAGCAGACAAAACCAGGAACGGCTTTTATGGACTTCTTCAGTTCACAGGATCAAGCGCGAGGCAGGACGAAACAACTCATCGCGCTCTACTTCGTTGCAATGGTGGCGATCATCATCTCCATCTACGCGGTCTTTGTCTTCGCAGGCTTCGGCCAGGCGATCTACCAAAGCACTCAAGGAGGCGCTCCTCCTCCGGAATCCACCCCGATTCGCTGGTTCAACCCTGAGCTCTTTGCCGCGGTCGCAATCGGAGTGATTGCCGTTATCGCAGGAGCTTCTATTTTCAAAATTAAATCACTCGGCCAGGGCGGAGCCGCCGTAGCCAAGTCGGTTGGAGGTCGTGCCCTTGATCAATCCACAACCGACCCCGACGAGCGCAAGCTCCTCAACATTGTTGAGGAAATGTCCATCGCATCCGGGGTGCCGATGCCGGATGTATTTGTCCTTCAGGACGAAGTCGGGATCAATGCCTTCGCCGCAGGTTATGATTATAACGATGCGGCCATAGCGGTGACCAAAGGAGCGATCCAACAGCTCTCGAGGGATGAACTCCAAGGGGTCGTCGCCCACGAGTTCAGCCACGTCCTCTCTGGGGATATGCGGCTAAATATCCGGTTGATCGGCCCACTCTTCGGCCTTCTTGTCATTGCATTTTTAGGACGAATGTTCCTTTATTCCGGCGCAGGCCGCAGCCGGGGAAAAAATCAGGGGAATCTGGCAATCGTAGGAATTGCCATCATGGTGATTGGCTATATCGGTGTTATTTTCGGTCGTTTGATCCAAGCGGCGATATCGCGCCAGCGGGAGTACCTCGCCGACGCTTCAGCGGTCCAATTCACCCGCAACCCGGAGGGCATCGCGGACGCTCTCCGCCGTTTGGGTTATGGCGCCAATGGATCCAAGGTTCAGCACGCACACGCTGAGGACACCGCCCACATGTTTTTTGCCAAAGCGTTGAGTTCCTCCTTCGCGACACACCCTCCACTCCCCAAACGAATCAAAGCGGTTCTTCCGAATTGGGATGGCAGCTTCCTTCCTCCGCGGAAGGAAAGAACGACCGCTAGCGATGAGAAGAAAGCAACGGGAGGAGGTCAAAAATCGAGGGGTCAGGGCATGATGGACGCCATCACCGCAGTTGCCGCAGTCGGGGCCCTTTCCCAGGACAGTGTTCGGCAGGGGATCGAACAGCGAATCCGCATTCGTCGTTGCTTGGGCGACCTTTCACTCGATTCGCCCGCTGCCGTTAAAATCACCTTCATCGCCCTGATTCTGGATCCCGAGAACGATTTCCCGAAGCAAATCGAGTGGCTCGAATCG
>Ga0222662_1001031_pt1 | contig 15677 bp, 12 predicted proteins | sample AntAcemetagen600_FD_179821 | JGI IMG/M metagenome (GOLD analysis project Ga0222662, IMG submission 179821) | Saline water microbial communities from Ace Lake, Antarctica - #600 | ecosystem: Environmental > Aquatic > Non-marine Saline and Alkaline > Saline | place: Antarctica: Ace Lake...
CAGGTACTCAAACACTTACAAATAAAACTTTAACTAGTCCTACAATCACAGGTACAGGTGCTATCGCAGGTACATTTACTGGTAATATTACTGGTGATGTAACAGGTAACGCTGATACAGCTACAGCATTAGCGTCAGCAGTTAATATTGCTGGACAATCATTTGATGGTAGCGGTTCTATTACTATTGCTTCAACAGATTTATCAAACACAAGTGCTATCACACTTAACACAGCAACACAAACTTTAAGTGGTAAAACACTTACAGCACCTAAATTTGTTGATGGTGGTTTTATTGCTGACGCAAACGGTAATGAGTTAATTTTATTACAAACAGAAACGTCTGCTGTAAATGAATTAGAAATTACTAACTCTGCTACATCAAACGCTGTTAAAATTGCTACCTCAGGTGACGATACAAACATTGACTTAAAAATCAGTCCAAAAGGTTCTGGTGTTGTTGATGTTGACACAAGTAGAATTACAAATGTAACTGATCCGTCAGGTGCTCAAGACGCTGCTACAAAAGCATATGTTGATGGTGTTGCTAACGGTTTAGATGTAAAAGAATCCGTAAGATACGCTTCAACAGCTAACGCTGCTGGTACTTACGATAACGGTGCAGGAACAATTACTGCTGGTTCAAATGGTGCTTTTTCAATTGATGGTCAAACTCCATCAGCAAGTGATAGAATATTATTAAAAGATCAGTCAGACGCTACTGAAAACGGTATCTATGTTGTTACAACTGTTGGTGATGGTGCATCTGCTTATGTATTGACAAGAGGTCCAGACGCTGATACGGCTGCTGAATTAACTGGTGGCACATTCTTCTTCGTTGAAGAAGGTACAGCAAATGCTGATAACGGTTATGTTGCAACACATAATGGTACACCAACATTAGGAACAACTAATATTACATTTAGTCAGTTCTCAGGTGCTGGACAGATTTCAGCTGGTGACGCTTTAACAAAAACTGGTAATACTTTAAATGTTGCTGTAGATGATTCATCAATTGAAGTATCAGGTGACGCTTTACAAATTAAGGCTTCAGGAGTTGGTACCAATCAACTTGCTAGCAACGCAGTAACAACTATCAAAATTACAGACGCTAATGTTACTAATGCTAAATTAGCAAATAGTATCATTAATGTTACAACTGATAGTGGGAACCAAGATATTGATTTAGGAGATACTCTAACAGTAACAGGTGGCGAAGGTATTGATACATCACAATCAGGTGATACTTTAACTATCGCTGCTGAATTAGCAACTGTAAGTAATAAAGGGGTTGCTTCATTTAGTGCTGATAACTTTTTAGTTTCTTCAGGTGCTGTTACAGTTACAAGTATAGACGGCGGAACATTTTAATAATTAATTTAGGAGATTACTTGTGGCAACAGTCATAAAACTTAAAAGGTCTACAACAGCTTCTGGCATACCAACTACAAGCAATTTAGCTGATGGTGAAGTTGCTGTAAATATTACTGATAAAAAAATTTATCAACGTAATGGTAATGATATTGTTGAAATAGCAAACAATTCTCCTTTAAGTAGTATTAGTTCTGATCTATTACCTGATATTAATGATGCTTACAGTATAGGTACAATTACGAACAGTTTTAAAGATATATTTTTATCTGGAGCACCTAAAAAACAAGTTGATATATTTACAAATGCTGGTGGATTATCTTCATTGGCTGCTGGATTTACTTTTAGATTTAATACACAAATAAAAAATTTCACACAAGTATATACTAATTCAGGAGGTTTAGATACATCTGCGATTACACCACAATCATCAGTTTTTGACGATAATAATCCAGCATATCTATTTTAAAATATGGCAAACAAAACACCCATAAGACTTGTATTAACGGATGGAACTCCTACAGGTATTGCTGAATATCAATCAGGTGATACTATTGGTGCATCGTTTTTACAAGGTTCAGGTGCTATTACTTTTTTAGATGATACTTCAACAAATTCAGCAATAACAATAGGTGGTACATTTAAAATTGCTGGAGGATCTGGTTTAACATCAACTATATCAGGCGATACTTTAACTATTGCTATTGATGGTTCAGTTTTAACAGAAACATCTACAGATACTCTTACAAATAAGACTGTTGATTTAGATTCAAATACTTTAACAGGTACTTTAACAGAATTTAATACAGCTTTACAAGGGGATTCTTTTGTTTCTCTAACAGGAACAGAAACATTAACAAATAAAACTATTAATGGTCCTGATAACACATTAACAAATATTGCTAACACTTCATTAGTAAACGATAGTGTTAGTTTTGGTGGTATATCATTAGACTTAGGTCAAACAGATGCCACTCCAGCATTTGATTTATCAGACGCAACTGATTATCCTACAAGTTCATTGGTTGGAACTATTACAAATGCTCAATTAACGGGATCAATAGTTAATACAAAATTATCAAATTCTACAATTACACTTGCTGGTGACAGTGGTTCTCAAGCAATTGATTTAGGAGATACCTTAACAATTGAAGGTACCACAAATGAAATAGTAACATCACAATCATTTGATACTTTAACAATTAGTCTACCAGATGATGTAACTATAGGACAAGATTTAACCGTAAGTAGAAACTTATCAATTACAGGCAACCTAACAGTATCTGGCACAACAACAACAGTTAATACAGAAACTATTAATCTTGCTGATAATACAATTCTTCTTAATTCAAATGCTACAGGTTCAGCTACAGAAAATAGTGGTATTGAAATAGAGCGTGGTAGCGATACTAATAAATTATTATTATGGAATGAAACAGCTGATAAATGGACTGTTGGTTCTGAAACATTTGTTGCAGGAACCTTTGAAGGTGCTTTAACAGGTGCTGTAACTGGTAATGCTGATACTGCAACTGCTTTAGCAACTGCTAGAACAATTGCTGGTCAATCTTTTGATGGAAGTGCTGATATAACAATTACTTCAACAGATTTATCAAACACATCTTCAATAGCATTATTAACATCAGTACAAACACTTACAAATAAAACTATTAACACGGCTTCAAACACAATTACAATTGTTGAAGCAGATATTTCTGATTTACAGTCTTATATAACTGCTACATCAACAAATACTTTAACAAACAAAACTTTTGATGCTAACGGTACAGGTAACTCAATAACAAATATTGAAGTTGCTGACTTTGCTACAGGTATTGTTGATACGAATTTAAGTTCTGTTTCAGCTAGTGATGATACTCTTGCTTCAGCAAAAGCAATTAAGACTTATGTTGATTCACAAGTAACAGCACAAGATTTAGATTTTCAAGGTGATTCAGGTGGTGCATTAGCAATTGATTTAGATTCAGAAACATTAACATTTACTGGTGGTACGGGTATTGATACTTCGGGTTCTATTAACACACTAACTTTTGCTATTGACTCAACTGTTGCAACATTAACAGGTTCACAGACTTTAACTAATAAATCAGTATCTTTAAGTACGAATACTGTAACAGGTACATTGGCACAATTTAATACATCAGTTAGTGATGCTGACTTAGTATCACTTGCTGGTTCAGAAACATTAACAAATAAAACAATAGACGCAGATAATAGCACGATTACAAATATTGGTCCTAGTGAATTATCGAATACAGCTGTTACAACTGGTAGTTATGGTTCAACAACAACAATACCTACTTTTACAGTCGATCAACAAGGTAGATTGACAGCTGCTAGTGAAGTTAATGTTGCTACAAATTTAACAATTAGAGATAGTTCATCTACTACAGACACAGTTTCATTATTAACAGATACACTTACATTTGCTGGCACTTCAAATGAAATAGAAGCTGCTGTAACAAATAATACCGTCACAATAGGATTACCAGATGATGTAACAGTTGGAAACAATTTAACTGTAACAAGCGCATTAGATGTTTCTGGCGCTTCTACATTAAGAGGAAATGTTACTTTAGGTGTTAACTCTGGTGACTCGACGGAAGATAGTATTACAGTTAATGCTAGATTTGTTTCAAATTTAGAACCTTTAACCAACATAACTTATGATTTAGGTTCCTCTGATAGAAGATGGAGAGATTTGTACTTATCAGGAAATACAATAGATATAGGTGGTGCTACAATATCCGGCGATGGAACAGGTAATATCGCAATATCAGCAACTGGTGCCACACTACCAGCAGGTTCAAAAATTGGTAATGATAATCTTGCTGTTACAGATGATAGTGGTGCTGTTACTAGAAATGTATCATTTTTTACAGCTGCTGATGGATTAGTTACAGCCTCAGCAACTTTCAAGTTTTCAGGTAGTACAACATCAACGGTATTTACAAAAAATCAAACATTCACTTTAGCAAACGGTAATAATCAGACTGGAGTAAGTTTATTTGAGTTTTAGAATAAAAATATTATAAATATACAAGGAGAAAAAAATTATGGCAATCAAAACACCAATACGAACAGTCTTTGACGGAGACGGAAACGCCACAGGTCTAGCAGAATACCAATCAGGTGAATTTATAGGTCTTACTCATGGTGGTTTAGGAGGTTCATTATCAATAGGATCAACAGGTCAAGTTTTAAAAGTTAGTTCAGGTGGAGCTTTAGAATTTGGTAATGTTGAAGCCCTTGTAAATATAGATGGAGCTACTGATTTAACAGGAAATACTTTAGTAACTACTGATCAACTTTTAGCCTCAGACGGTGGAACCGAGGGAAGAATTACTTTAGCTCAAGTAGATACATTATTTACAAGTACAACACAAACATTAACTAATAAAACAATTAATGCTGACAATAACACAATTACAAATATTGGTCCTAGTGAATTATCGAATACATCTGTTACACCAAGTACATATGGTTCAGCAACAGCAATACCTGTTATTACTGTTGACCAACAAGGTCGTTTAACATCAGCTTCAACACAAGCAATATCAACTACTTTACTAATTTCAGATGAAAGTTCAACTCAAGCGTCTATAGATTTGGGTAGTAGTGATGTGTTAAATGTTGCTGGTGGTTTAGGTATAGATACAACTATTAATGGAAAAACGATTGATGTAGCTTTTGACTTTAATGATGGTTCGGCAGGTCAATTTTTAAAAACTGACGGATCAGGTGGTTTTTCATTCGGCGATACTTTATCAAATTATGAACAATCTTTACAAACAACAATTCCGGGAACAACTAATACAGATTTATCTGGAGAAGAAACTCCTTTTGAGAGTGTAACAGATGCTTTCGGTGTAAAAATAAGTACATCAGTTTACAGCTTAATGGACCCTGCTGGAACAACACAAACATTAGATTTAGGTGCTTTTGCCTAACTAATTAATTATAAATATTAAAAATAAAAACAAGGAGAAAAAATGCCAACAGTTTTACAATTAAGAAGAGGCACAACAGCACAAAATGATGCATTCACAGGCGCTGTTGGTGAACTTTCTTTAGATACGCAAAAAGATACACTTAGAGTACACGATGGTTCAGCAGCCGGTGGTTCTGAACTAGTAGCTTTAGCTACAACACAAACATTAACAAACAAGACTTTAACATCCCCAACTATTACAGGTACAGGTGCAATTGCAGGAACATTCACTGGTAATATTACAGGTGACGTAACAGGAAATGCCGATACAGCAACTGCTCTGGCTACTGCTAGAACAATAGCCGGCAAATCATTTGATGGTAGTGCTAATATTACGATTGCTGCTACAGACTTATCTGATACGGACCAAGCCTTAGCAACATCAAGTAACGTTCAATTTGGTAACTTAACATTAAGTGGTAATTTAACTGTAAACGGAACAACTTCAACTGTTGCTTCAACAAATACAACAATTGCTGATAACTTAATTGAGTTAAACTCTGGTGCAGCTTCAAACGCAAACGATACTGGTATCTTAATTGAAAGAGGAAGCACTGGCGACAATGCTATTATTGCTTGGGACGAAAGTGCTGACAAATTTACTGTTGGTACTACAACAGCGACTGCTTCAGATACAGGAAATTTAACAATATCAACAGGAACATTAGTTGCTAACATTGAAGGTAATGTTACTGGTAACGTAACTGGTGATGTTACAGGCAATGCTGATACAGCAACAACCTTAGAAACAGCAAGAACAATCGGTGGCACATCATTTGATGGTAGTGCTAATATTGCAGTAGGATTATCTGCAACTGCTACAGCATTAGCAAGTGCTAGAACAATCGCTGGTCAATCATTTGACGGAAGTGCAAACATAACGATTGCTTCAACTGATTTATCAAATACTAGTGCCATTGCGTTATTAACTAGTACACAAACACTTACTAATAAAACTTTAACTAGTCCTACAATCACAGGTACAGGTGCTATCGCTGGTACATTTACTGGTAATATTACTGGTGATGTAACAGGTAACGCTGACACAGCAACTGCTTTAGGAACAACAAGAGCATTTTCATTAACAGGTGATGTTACAGCATCTGGTGTAAACTTTGATGGTACAGGTGCCGTTGAACTTACTACTGTTATTGGTGCTAATACAGTAGGTGTTACAGAAATAAATGTTACTGATGGAACTGTAGGACAATTCTTAAAAACAGATGGTTCTGGTAACTTAGCATTTGCTACAGTTGCAACTCCAACACTAGCAAGTCTTAGTTTAGATACAACTGATGATGTACAATTTGATTCTTTTGGTGTAGGAACTGCGGCTTCAGGAGTATCTGGAGAAATAAGAGCTACAGATGATGTAACTGCTTTTTATTCTTCTGATGAATCTTTAAAGGAAAACATTAAAAATATTGAAAATCCTTTAGAAAAAATTAGTCAAATAAATGGTGTAACTTTTGATTGGACAGAAGACTATATTAAACAACATGGCGGTGAAGACGAATACTTTGTTAGAAAAAATGACGTAGGTGTTATTGCACAAGAAGTAGAAAAAGTTTTACCTCAAGTTGTTGCAACAAGAAAAGATGGTATCAAAGCTGTTAAGTACGACAGAATTGTTGCTTTGTTAATTGAATCCGTAAAAGAACTTAAAAAAGAAATAGACGAATTAAAGAAGTAATACTTTAATTTTTAATATTTTAATCATATAAATAGTCCGAAAGGACCTTTTTTATATGGCAACACCAGCTACAAGAGAACAGTTAAAACAATACGCTTTACGAACACTAGGTAAGCCTGTTATTGAGATAAATGTAGATGACGACCAATTAGAAGATAGATTGGACGAAGCATTACAATATTACGCTCAATATCACTATGATGGTATTCGTAGAACATATCTAAAGTATCAATATACACAGACCGATAAAGACAGAATTACTGGCAATTCAAATGAATCTGTAACTAAAAATTCCGTTACAACCACTTGGAGTGAAGGTAATAACTATATCGTTGTGCCTGAAAGTGTAATATCAGTAATCAATATATTCCCATTTTCAAATAAAGGTAATCTAAACTTATTTGATGTTAGGTATCAAATGAGATTAAATGATCTATATGATTTTTCTTCAACATCTATTATTAATTATGATATTGTGATGCGACACTTGGACTTTTTAGACCATATTCTAGTAGGTGAAAAACCTTTTAGATTTGTTCAAAATGATAACAGACTATACATTGATATGGACTGGACAGATGATTTACAAGTTGGCGAATATTTAGTTATTGAAGCATATCGTAAATTGGATCCAGAAACTTATACAGATGTGTACAATGATATGATTTTAAAAAGATATGTGACTGCTTTATTTAAAAAAAATTGGGGTGCCAATCTTAGCAAGTTTAATGGGGTTACAATGTTAGGTGGGGTTACATTAAATGGTCAACAAATATATTCAGAAGCAATCCAAGAAATTCAAAAACTAGAAGAAGAAATTAGAAACTCATTTGAGATGTCACAACCCCTTATGATAGGATAGTGCCATGGCAGTTAATCATTATTTCCAGAACGGTAACGGCATTGGGAACACCAATGAACAAAGACTTTTTGAGGACTTAATCATAGAAGGCCTAAAGATATACGGCAAAGACGTTTATTATCTTCCACGAACATTAGTAAATAGAGATTTAATTTTAGGAGAGGATACTCTTTCTAAATTTGATGATTCATATTTAATTGAAATGTATATGGAGACCACGGAAGGCTTTGCTGGATCGCAAGAAATTATATCTAAGTTTGGTTTAGAGATCAGAGAAGATACAACTTTTATGGTTGCCAAACGAAGATGGCAAGACGCTGTTGACTCTGTTCATACTTTAATTAAAGATGGCCGACCAAATGAAGGTGATATAATTTATATGCCTTTAATGAATAGTTTTTTTGAAATACAATTTGTTGAAGACCAAGAGCCATTCTTTCAACTCGGCAATTTACCTGTTTACAAATTAAGATGTACTCGTTGGGAATATTCTTCAGAAAAACTTAATACTGGTGTTACTGACATTGATAGTGCTGAAACACAATACTCATTAGATCAATTATCGTATCAAGTTAGTTTAGAAAACGAAGATGGTGCTTTACTATTAGAAAATGATAGTGTTGGTGGAGTATCTAATTACTTTATCAATGAAGATTACGATTTGCAAACTCAATCAACCTATGCTGATAATAATGATTTAGATAGTGAGGCAGGTTTTGATACAGCCTCTACTGCAGATGATATATTAGACTTTACAGAATCAAACCCATTTGGGGATATAGATAACGGATTATAGAAATGTTTGGAACTTACTTTTACAACGAATCAATGAGGAGGATGACCGTTGCCTTTGGGCAATTGTTTAATAATATTCAAATCAAAAGAACAGACTCTAACGACACTGTTATACAATCTATTAGAGTTCCTTTGGCCTATGCTCCTAAAGAAAAGTTTTTAACTAGATTAGACCAACAACCTAATTTAAATGAAAGAGAAATGGCCATTACTTTACCTCGTATGTCATTTGAAATATCTGCAATTCAATATGACGCTAGTAGAAAATTAAATAAGATTCAAAAGTTTAGAGCTGTAAAAACTGGAGCTGAAGGTAAGATATTAGATTATAACTATATGCCTGTTCCTTATAATATTTCTTATGACTTAAACATCTTTACAGCAACGGCAGAAAGTGGCCTACAAATTGTAGAACAAATATTACCTTTCTTTCAACCAGATTATACGGTGACAGTCAATGCTATACCAAGTTTGAATATTAAAAGAGATGTGCCTATTGTGTTAAATAATGTAAACTATGATGATAGTTATAATGGTGACTTTACAACTCGTAGAGCCGTTACTTATACACTTGGATTTACAGCAAAAACTTATCTATTTGGCCCAGCACAAACTCAAAAAGTTGTTAAAACAGTACAAACTGATTTACATACAAATACAACTGGTGATGAAAGTAGAGAGGTTAGAATTGAAATAACACCAAACCCAACAACCTCAGACGCTGATGATGATTTTGGATTTACAACAACTATCACAGATTTTAATGACGGAAAAAATTATAATCCATCAACGGATACAGACGAATAAATAGTATATAAATATTACATTATGACAAAGTTAGAAGAAAAAGTTAATGAGATTTTAGGTATTGAAAATAAAGAGCCTAAACAAGCTAAAGAGTTTAAACCTTTAGTTCCTAGAAAAGAGAATAAAGAATCTCCAGATGTAGATAACGACTACAAATACAGCAGAGAAAATTATTACAATCTAATTGAAAGAGGCCAAGAGGCAATAGAAGGAATACTTGATGTTGCTAGAGAAGGACAACATCCGAGAGCCTATGAGGTGGCTGGCGCTTTAATTAAGAATGTAGCCGATACAGTAGATAAACTCCAAGACTTGCAAAAGAAACTTAAAGACTTAAAAGATTTACCAAAGACAGCAAGTCCTCAAATTAAAAATGCTTTGTTTGTAGGATCAACAGCTGAATTACAAAAGATGTTAAATAAAGATGAAAATACTAAAGTCAAAGACATCACACCCGAAAAAGATAATACTAAAGATTAGTGATTTAACTTATAATCATCATTACGAAAAGTATAATCCTAAACTTACAGACGGTGTTGGAGATATAAAAGACATTATGAATAAACCAATAGAAATTACCAAACATACAATATCAGAAACTCCTAGATATGGAGCTGGTGGTAAAATATATAAAGAAAAATTATATAGTGTAATAAAAGGCAATCAAAGAGTAACACAAGCTGTTCGATTAGGTTATACACATATAGAGGGTGTTATAACTAATGAAGAACACCCGAGTTGTGGTACAGACGACTGTTGCAAGGAATGTTAAATGTCTGAAAATTATTTAGGAAATCCGAATCTCAAAAAGATCAATACACCTGTTGAATATACACAAGAACAAATTGTAGAATATCAAAAGTGTGCTAACAATCCATTATATTTTATGGAAAATTATATTAAGATAGTATCGCTTGACGAAGGTCTTGTACCTTTTAAGATGTATGGTTTTCAAAGAAAGATAGTTGATACTATTCATAATAATAGATTTACTATTTGTAAATTACCTAGACAGTCTGGTAAATCAACAACTACAATTTCATATCTTTTACACTATGCTCTATTTAATCCTAATTCTAATATAGCCTTACTTGCCAATAAATCATCAACTGCTAGAGATATTCTTGGAAGACTGCAACTTGCTTATGAGAACTTACCAAAATGGATGCAACAAGGTGTAATCAATTGGAACAAAGGTAATATAGAATTAGAAAACAAATCAACTATTGTGGCTGCCGCTACATCTTCAAGTGCCATTCGAGGTGGTTCTTATAATATTATTTTCCTTGATGAGTTTGCCTTTGTACCTACAAATATTGCTGAGTCATTCTTTAGTTCAGTTTATCCTACAATATCTGCTGGTAGTAAAACTAAAATGATTATTGTATCTACACCCTATGGTATGAACCAGTTTTATAAGTTATGGACAGATGCAGAAAATAAAAGAAACGATTATATACCAATTGAAGTGCATTGGTCAGAGGTGCCAGGTAGAGATGAAGCTTGGAAAGAACAAACAATACGTAACACAAGTGAGGAACAATTTCAACAAGAGTTTGAGTGTGAGTTTTTAGGTTCAACAAACACTCTTATAAATCCTGCTAAAATTAAAAATATGGCGTATATGAATCCTATAAAATCATCAGGCAGTGTAGAAGTATTTGAAGCACCAATTAAAGGTCGTACTTATGTTTGTACAGTTGATGTATCCAGAGGTGTTGATAAAGATTATTCTGCCTTTATTGTGTTTGATGTAACACAAATGCCTTTTAAGGTTGTGGCCATTTATAAAAACAATGAAGTTAAACCTTTCGTTTTTCCAAATATTATAGAACAAGTTTGTAAAGGGTATAACAGAGCTCATATCTTAACGGAAGTTAATGACATTGGCCAACAAATTGCTGAAGCGTTACAGTTTGAGATAGAGTATGATAATATATTAATGACGACACAGAAAGGTCGTGCTGGACAAGTCTTAGGTGCTATGTACAGCGGCCGTGGTTCATCATTAGGTGTAAGAATGACCAAACAGATTAAGAGAATAGGTTGTGCTAATATAAAGACACTTATTGAGGGTGATAAAGTTTTAGTCAATTCATTTAAGATTATTGAGGAGATTTCAACCTTTACCAAAAGAGGACAGAGTTATCAGGCTGAAGACGGTTCTAATGATGATTTGATGATGTGTTGTGTTATGTTTGGTTGGTTGTCTAATCAACCTTATTTTAAAGAGTTAACCAATACAAATGCTCGTCAACAAATGTATGTGGATCAACAGAATTTGATAGAACAGGATATGGCTCCTTTTGGATTTTTAGATGATGGTATTAATGAACATGATGACACAACAGTAGATGAATACGGAGATGTTTGGACTTCCGCTGAAATACGAAAAGGTATGTAATTCCAAGTTATTATAAATATCTGTATAATGAAACTTTGACTATGGGCGTATGAATAATACGATTTTTGAACAATAAACAAATGTTAAAAAAACAATTAATAGGAGAATAACCAATGGCATTTCAAGTATCACCAGGCGTTCTCGTACAAGAAAAAGATTTAACTAGAGTTATACCCGCAGTATCAACATCAATTGGTGCTATTGCTGGTGATTTTCGTAAAGGACCTTTAGACGAGGTTGTGGCTATTTCTAGTGAACAAGAGCTTGTAGAAACATTCGGTAAACCAGATTCAAGTAACTTTGAATACTTTTTTACTGCCGCTAATTTTCTACAATACTCTAATGCTTTAAGAGTAGTACGAACATCTAATACAAGTATATCCAATGCTAACACATCTGGATCAACTTTACTTATAAGTAATAATGAAGACTATCAATCAAACTATTCTACAGGACAAGGTGTTGTAGGATCGTGGGCAGCTAGAACAGCAGGAGCATGGGGTAATAACCTTTCTGTTTCTGTTTGTGAATCAGCAGCCGCTTTTGAAACGTTAGTAGCAACAACTGTAAATGACGCATCTACAGCTACTGGCGACACTGAAATAATATTAACTGATTCATCTGACATAATCGTTGGCGACATTGTATCGTTTTCAACTACAGCCGCTACAAGCGATTATACAGACGGACATGAATATAGAGTAACAGCAAACGACTCAGGAACAGATACTATCACTATCGTTAGAAAAGAATCAGGAAGTAACGGCTTACACGCTGCTATAACTGACGGTGTTAACGTTAGAAGAAGATGGAGATATTATGATTTTGTTGACGGCGCTCCAGGTACATCACCTTACGCTTCAGCAAGAGGTGGTTCTAATGATGAGATGCACATTGTAGTCATTGACGAAGATGGTGGCGTTTCAGGTACTGTTGGCGAAGTTATTGAAACTTACTCTAAAGTATCAAAAGGCGCTGACGCTAAAACAAGCGAAGGCGGAGTAAACTATTATCCAGATGTTGTCTTTAATAGATCAGCATACATTTTCTGGATGGACCACTCAACTTTGGGTGCAACTAATGGCTTTGGTTCTAATGTAGTAAGTAAAGACTTTAACTCTACATCAGCAATTACAGCTACAGTTACAGCTTCATTGTCAGCAGGCTCTGATGGTTCAGCAACAACAGCTGGCCAATTAAAAACTGCTTACGAGAAGTTTATTGACTCTGACACTGTTGACGTTGGTTTAATCATTGGTGGTAAAACACCTAATGAAACAATTGGAACTCCAGGCGAGGGTAAAAATCACATAAATGATCTTTTACAAATTGCTGAAGATAGAAAAGACGCTATTGCGTTTGTTTCTCCTCCAAGAAACCACGTTGTTGATATAACTAATACAACTACAATCACTAATAATATTATTAACTTCTATGAAGATATCAATTCTTCTTCATATGTTGTTTTTGATAGTGGTTACAAATATATGTACGACAGATATAGTGACGTATATAGATATGTACCATTAAATGGTGATATGGCTGGTTTGGCTGCTAGAACAGACTTAACAGCTGACGCTTGGTACTCACCTGCTGGATTTAACAGAGGTCAAGTAAGAGGCGTAGTTAAACTTGCTTACAATCCAACTAAAGCACAAAGAGATCAATTGTATCCTAAGAGAGTAAATCCTGTGACATTTTTCCCAGGACAAGGTACAGTTCTTTTCGGTGACAAAACTGGATTATCAGCACCGTCTGCTTTTGATAGAATAAACGTAAGAAGATTGTTTATTGTATTAGAAAAGGCAATAGCAACTGCTTCTAAATTCCAATTGTTTGAGTTCAATGATGAATTCACAAGAGCGAACTTTAGAAACATTGTAGAGCCTTTTTTAAGAGAAGTACAAGGTAGACGAGGTATCACAGACTTTTTAGTAGTATGTGATGAAACTAATAACACAGGTGAAGTAATTGATAGAAATGAATTTATAGCTGAGATATTTATTAAACCAGCTAGAAGTATCAACTTTATTACATTATCATTTATCGCAACACGTACTGGCGTTTCGTTTGACGAAGTGGCTGGTGGTTAAGTTTAGAAAAGGAGAAATAAACAATGCCAAATATAAATGACTTCAAAGCTAAACTTGCTGGCGGTGGCGCTAGAGCCAATCAGTTTAAGGTAACAATGCCTTTTCCTGGTTACGCACAAGTTGGTGGCGAAATAGAAGACTTAGCATTTTTATGCCAAGGAACTTCAATCCCAGCTATGGATGTAGGAATCGTAAATGTTCCTTTCAGAGGTAGAAATATCAAAATAGCAGGTGATAGAACAATACCAGAATGGTCTGTGACTGTTTACAATGACACAAACTTTAAGTTGAGAAATGCTTTCGAAAGATGGCAGAATGGTATCAATAACATGTCTGATAACGAAGGATTAACAAATCCTGTTGATTATCAAGTAGATGCATTTATTGATCACTTAGACAGAAACGGTAATACAGTTAAATCTTACACATTGAGAGGGGCTTTCCCCACTTCTATTGGTGAGATTGCTTTAGATTACGAAGAAAAGACTGCGATCGAAACTTTTCCAGTAACCTTTAATTACCAATTCTTTGAAACAAACACTACAACTTAATATTAATATCAGAGGGGCTCCGGCCCCTCTTTTTAAAACTTATATAAATAACTATATGACTTTAAGTAAAATTGATATAAAAGGAGTAATATAATGGCAGAGTTATTTGGTTTTTCCATAACAAAGGCTAGAAAAGTAGCCGATCCAAAACAAAGTTTCACAACAACCCAAGCAGATGACGGTACACAAACTGTTGCGGCTGGAGGTTATTTTGGTCAGTACCTCGATATGGAAGGTACAGCAAAAAGTGAAGCTGATTTAATACGAAGATATAGAGAAGTAGCATTACACCCCGAGTGTGATATGGCAATTGAAGATATTGTCAATGAAGCTATTGTTGCTAATGAATTAAGAGATGCAGTACGAGTGAATGTGGTAGACTTACCTTATGGAAAAGATGTACGAAGAAAAATAGAAGACGAATTTAAAAATGTATTAAGATTATTAAATTTTAATACGAAAGGCCATGACATCTTTAGAAGATGGTATGTAGATGGCAGAATGTATTATCATAAAATTATAGATAGAGATTCACCTGTAAAAGGTATTACAGAGTTAAAGTATATTGATCCTCGTAAGATTAAAAAGATTAGAGAGATTAGAAAGAAAAGACCAGACGGACCTGTACCATACGGACTTTCTGTTGTAGATGAGTATGTTGAATACTATGTTTACAATGAAAAAGGAGTTTCAGGTTCAACTTCAGGAACTGGTATAAAAATTGCTACAGATACAATAGCATTTTGTCCATCAGGAATGATTGATCAAAATAAAAATATGGTTTTGTCTTACTTACATAAGGCGATCAAACCAGTTAATCAATTAAGAATGATTGAAGACGCTGCTGTTATTTACAGAATCGCAAGAGCGCCTGAAAGAAGAATATTCAAAATTGATGTAGGTAATTTACCGAAAGTAAAAGCTGAACAATACCTAAGAGATGTAATGGCAAGATATAGAAACAAACTTGTCTATGATGCACAAACAGGTGAGATCAGAGATGACAGAAACTATATGTCTATGTTAGAAGACTTTTGGTTACCAAGTAGAGAAGGTGGTAGAGGTACAAGTATAGAAACTTTACCTGGCG
>Ga0222662_1001036_pt1 | contig 15548 bp, 20 predicted proteins | sample AntAcemetagen600_FD_179821 | JGI IMG/M metagenome (GOLD analysis project Ga0222662, IMG submission 179821) | Saline water microbial communities from Ace Lake, Antarctica - #600 | ecosystem: Environmental > Aquatic > Non-marine Saline and Alkaline > Saline | place: Antarctica: Ace Lake...
TTACACACACGACGAAAGGGTAAATCAGAAACGAACCAGCAAGATTACGCCTATATAAATATTCCTTCAGATAAAATTCGTAAATTATATCAAGCCAAAGGATGTAAATACTCAAAAATAAAAAGGGTTTGTAACTACCAACCTAAAGTTATTTATTGTTCATATCAGATATATACGTTGTAAGAGGATTTTTGATGGGCAATATAGACGGGGAAGGCATAGACAGGGGAGGCATAGACAGGGGAGGCATAGACGTGGAAGGCATAGACGGGGAAGGCATAGACGTGGAAGGCATAGACGGGGAAGGCATAGACAGGGGAGGCATAGACGGGGAAGGCATAGACGGGGAAGGCATAGACGGGGAAGGCATAGACGTTAGAGGATTTTCGACACCATCTAGTGCCTCTAGAGTCATACTACTTGCTAAAAATTTTTCATCGTTGGAAGAAAATACGTAGAACATTAATCCTAAAAGACAAATCACCAAAAATAAATAATAATATTTCAAAGACCCTCCTTCTGCCAATATACTTTTGTTTTTTTTCTTCTTTTCTTTTTTTTCTTTACATTCACTTGGTGTGTTGAATCCAAATACGCTAAAATATCCCCATGGATGGCCAATACATTTCACCTTCAATTTAGGAACACTTGGGACAATTTCTTCAGGAATAATTTCTTTAAAAGGTGTAATTTCAAACCCGATATTTTTGCCAAAAATTTTACCTAATGAAGCCCCAATGGATAAGTGATGTAATCCTTTAAATGGTTTGTTAATACCTTTTATAATTTCATTTACGCCACGAATAATTATATTTATAAATCGTTGTATGGGTACTAAAATGTAGCTATTCATAAAATGGACGAACTTAGAAACAATATAATTGTAAAATGCCAAAAATAACAATGTTAAAAGAATAATTAGCCATATCATTATATGTATTGAGTTATTTAATACATATAAAAAACGCTCTGTACTGGGATCGAACCAGTGACCTCGCGATTAACAGTCGCACGCTCTAACCAACTGAGCTAACAAAGCAAATCTCCGGCGGGGCTCGAACCCGCAATCTTGTGATTAGAAGTCACATGCCGTATCCAATTTGGCCACGGAGACAAATGCAAAGAGCGGGATTTGAACCCGCGCATTCGAAAATAGTGGTGCTTGAAACCACCCCCTTAGACCACTCGGGCATCTTTGCGGGTTATTTTTTGAGAAATAATTTAAGTATTTCTGGTGTTATTTTTTGTTTAAAATATATCTTCATAAAAGAAGCTTCTTTTTTGGCGTCGACCTTAGGGGTTAAATTATCCATACTATATATATGAATTTTAAAAAAATAATTTTACGCCAAAATGACAATAAACAATATGTTCAATACGAAGACCCTAATGGTATAGTATACAGAGAATTAAACGACGACGATTTTAACGCATTGTTGGAAAAAATAAATTTCCACGATGAGTTCGCATTGCCTGACCGAATGGTTCAAGATTATATCACCGACAGTACCATCATGCCGACGTTCAAAAAAAGCATTTTATTCAACGACGAAGATATGAACCATTTGATTGAACCATTTAAGACCCATAAAAAAAAGAAAAAACGCCCTAAAGTAAAAACATCCAAAAAGAAAAGAAAGACAAAAAAAGTTCAAAGTAAAAGAAACAAATATAAACAAAAAAAATATTAATATATAATGTTTCAATTGTTGATAGTATCTTTTTGCTATATGTTTGGTACGGTATTAGGGTTGTTTTTGTCTGGGTATACGCTAAAACGTCTCAGTCTTAAAGAAATCGAAGAAGAAGAAGAAAAAGAACAACAAATGATTGCTCAAATGGAACTCAAAAATTTCGAATATTTATACCAAGACGAAGTGTGTGATGCGTCGATGGTGGACTTAGACGATGACGCTAAAAAAGAACTAAAAAATAAGGTGATCACTTACGTTGTCCCCGGAAATACAATTAAAATGTTTTATGATGTAGACAAAGAAGGGTATTGTTATTATACACAACGCGGAGAAGTAGGTTACAAATATTTGAATGTGGTTTGCCGTAAATATGTATTGGAACATAATGTGAAACAATTATATCGAGAAGGTATGGAAACCATAGAACTACATACGGTTCCAAAAGAAATGGACGCATGTTTTTCGCGAAAAAAAACAACAAAACAACCTATGGTTCAAGAAAATAAACGTATAAATAAATTTATTCATTTAGGTACATTCCAAGATTATGAAAAGAAGTTATCTATGGTACCCATCCACAAAGTATCTTTTAAGGATTATTTTTCAAGAAATGGATGAACCCAATGCTTTTCTTTATGTTAAACGATGACCGGAGTTGCGTCTTCACAATCTCATACGCCTTTTTTTCTTTGTCTGACATTTGCTTCAAGTATTGGTCTACTTTATCCATTGAGATATAATGTAGATAAATTATTATATCAATTTTATATGAAACAACATTTGTGTACATTAAACAATATGAAAGACAATTACGCCATCTTAAAAGAAAACATCGATTCATTTTACACTGAACCGTTTCAATTAATCATTGAAACAAAACACATATGTAACGTGTCGTGGACTATGGTGGTTGACTTTTCTTTTTTTTTGAAACAATTAAAACAAAAAGACCCACAACATCTAAAGTATACGACCATACACGTGTATTCGGAAACCATATACAATATTTTGTATAATTTGTTTACTTATTTGTCTCGTCCCATTGCTCCTGTAAAAGTTTTATTTTTTAACGAAGAAGATGAATTAAAAAATATTAAAACTTATTATCCGTAATATAATAATGAGTTATGTAGAATCAAAAACGCTAACCGTAGAAACTTCTAATTCGGAAAAAGATTCAGCCAAATTATTGATTTTACCAATCAATACATATGAAGAGATTACAATAGGCGATATAGACAAAGAAATAACAAAAATCATAAAGCATTTAAGTGAAAAAGACCCTATTATAGAATCATTTGTAGATAAAGTGGTGCCTAGAAAAAAAAATATGTACAAAAAACTATGTAATGCGGTTTTTATATATGTTAGTGAAATAAAAAGTCCTACGTTCAACAAAAATCAAATCGACGAAAAATATGATGGAGACAAAAACGAACAAGAACCAGACGATGAAGATACAATAATCATACAAAAGTTGCGTGAAATAAAAAGTCCTATAAAAATTCCTACGTTCAACAAAAATCAAATCGACGAAAAATATGATGGAGACAAAAACGAACAAGAACCAGACGATGAAGATACAATAATCATACAAAAGTTGCGTGAAATAAAAAGTCCTATAAAAATTCCTACGTTCAACAAAAATCAAATCGACGAAAAATATGATGGAGACAATAACGAAAAATATTATTTGGCGTTTTATGTATTGAATTACAATTATGAATAAAATAATCCATAATATATATGATACTATTATTTATATTATTGTGTATGGTAATAATCTATAAATATTTTAGTAAAGAAGAAGGATTTTACTGTGCTTGGAAAAATAAGGCGCAAAACGCAAAATACACAATGGGAAGACAAAAAGGCGCATATTATAGCGAAAAAGCAAAATTTGATTCGCAATTAAAATCCGCAAGAGAGGCATTGGGTAATAAATTAAGCGAAGTGTCCACGAATAATAACCTTATAAGCAGATTATATAATGACGGAACCGGATACGATAAAATGGGTGATATTATGTTAAAAATACAAAATGAAAATCTAACGTCTGTGCAATCTTTTTCAAAAACAAATCAAACTCTGAAAATGTGCGATGTAGACAATGATATATTGACAAAATCTATAGAAAATAATAGTTAAATAGTATATGCTTATACTTTTATGTATTTTAGTTGTAGTAATGCTTGCAAGAAATAATAAAAAGGAACATTTTTGGAATAGAGCTAAAAAATGGGCAAAAAAACGAGAAGAAGAAGCAAAAAAATGGGCAAAAAAACGAGAAGAAGAAGCAAAAAATTGCGATAACTACCGAAGAAATGTAAATTCGTGGAGGAGACAAAGAGAAGATTGGCGAAGAAAAAAAAACGCCATTCGAAGTGGTTCTAAAATATATTTTAAAAATAATCACGTGTATAGTGAATTCAAAGATGATTTAAACACTTTGGAAAAATACATAAATGAAAATAATGAACTAAATGAACGATTACGAAATGATTTAGTAAAGATATCTATAATGCAAAAAAACAATGCGAGCATTATAGATAATCTCGAAAATGAAAATCATAGTTTAAATGAGTGTAAAGTAAATTATCAAACGACTTTAAACGATAAACAAGTTTTGGATTGATAAAATATTATACTATACTAATGAGCGATCTGATAGAATATTCGTTTTATTTGACGTATGCGTTTTTAATGACCACTGGCACCATTACGTTCATCGAAGCCCTAAGAACCAAAAACGAATCGGTGCGGCATATATTAAATTTAGAAACATGTATTTCGGTCGTCGCGGCGTTTTTCTATTCGAATTTCATCGGTAAATTAGAACACATCAATTACGAAGAAATAAATTTAAATCGTTATGTAGACTGGGCAATTACCACACCCATTATGTTGTTGGTATTGGTGCTTGCGTTCCGCGTCAATCAAACCAACAAAGCAATGGTCAAATTCAGCGATTTTATGATTATTTTAGGAATGAATTACGGTATGTTGGGTACCGGATATTTGGGAGACATTGGAGTCATTCATAAAACAATGGGTACCGTTTTAGGATTCTTATTTTTTGGTGGATTGTTTTATAAATTAAATACATTGAGAACGTCCAATGCTTCCAATGACTTGTTGTATGGGGCCTTTTTCGTATTATGGGCGCTTTATGGTGTATTTTATCAAATGGAACAATTGCCCAGAAATGTTGGGTATAATGTGTTGGACTTATTTTCCAAGTGTTTTGTGGGTATATATTTTTGGGCGTTTTATACTAAAATCTTCACTTAAAACAATATAAAGAAAACACCTATGATATAGTATGTTCTTGTAGCTCAGTGGTTAGAGCGATGGTCTTATGAGCCATAGGTCGTGGGTTCAACCCCCATCAGGAACAACTTTTTATTCATGGTTGGTCGACATTGTCGATGAAGCGTTCGATTCGCTCATGTAAAAATTAACTCGTTATACTATATGCCAGAAAGTAAAATAATCGCACAAGGAGCATATGGTTGCGTCTATTATCCAGGGTATTCTTGCGATGGTTCAATACAAACAAAAAAATATGTCTCCAAATTGTCGCGCGACGATAAAGACGCTCAAAGAGAATATGACATTGGTAAAATCGTTCAAACTATAGTTAATTATCAAAAGAAATTTATTGTCATCGAAAAGAAATGTAAAATCAAAAAGATACAAAAAAAACATAAAGATTGTAGTTTGGTAAAAAAAAATGAAAATTATGTTTTGCTTTATTCTTCGTATTTAGACTCCATTATGTTGTCGTCGCTTTTGACTGATTATTCTATCGACTATTACAAATTATTACAAATTTCGAAAACCCTCGTCAATCGAATACACGATTTAGCCCATGCTAACGTTGTTCATATGGACTTACACTTTGGTAATATACTATGGTCAAAAAAAAACAAAAGTTTGTATGTCATTGATATGGGGTTAGCTTTAGATATGAATAAATTTTACATCAACAAAAAATTGAACTTTGCCTATTTGAAGAATAATTGGTTTCATTATAATCCGGATTGGCCGTCGTGGACAATAGAATATAATTTATTAGCATATATGATCCACGAAAATATGAATATAAATGATGAACTTCTTTTATCGTGTATACAAAGATATTATGAAAAACATATACAAAAAGAATTATATGATAAAGAAGAATATATAGGCGAAACATATAATTTCTTTAAACCACTTCTCAAAAATACAATCACTCAAAATATAACCATATTGTTAGGTTATGCCAATTCGTGGGACTATTATAAAGTATCGTTTCATTTTTTGTCGTATATGAAGCGAAAAAATATATATTTTCAAGAATTAAAGCTGTTATTATTGTTGATGATTCACCCTATTCCCACGTTTAGACCATCTTCGAATGAACTAAAGCAAAGTTTCAGTCTTTTTATAGATATCTATAAAGATGAATATTCTTCTTATAAAATTTTAGCTCACGAAGACGCCGGACTGGTAGAAGATTTGATGTTTTCCGCAAAAAGAGGCATTCCAAAATACGAGAACTATATAATTCTAAAACAGAAATAAAGAAATCCTATGACTATATATAATTATGGTTAAAAATCAAATGGGTGGAAACAAAGTGAAAAAATATGCTTCGAAAAACGCCACGCCAACGACCAATAAATTGAGATTGTCAAATGATGAAGACGAACTTTATGCTGTGGTTACTAAAATGCTAGGCAATAGTCAATGTCACGTGGTCACGTTACATGGACAAACTCTTTTGTGTATTATACGCAAAAAATTTACAGGTAAACATAAACACCAACATTTCTTGAAAAGTGGTTCGTGGGTGTTGGTTGGTTTGCGAAATTGGGAGACCATACAATCCGACAAAATGGCCAAATGTGATTTATTGGAATGTTATAGCGAAAACGACAAACAAACTATTTGTAAACAATCTGACTTAAATGTAGAGACATTGATACAAGAAGAAAAAAAACTAGAATGCGATGAACCGGAAGAACCTTGCGAAATTATATTTTCAGACATTTAAATTCTTCGAATGGTTTTATTATTTTTATTTTGTGGACAAGTTCGTCTAGTTTTTATAGCTTTTTCATTTTGCAATACGATAAACAATGAACTATAATCTTGAAACAATTCAATATTATCTTCATACAATACGTCGTCTACTTTGTTAAATGAAACAAAATCATTGCTTAGTGTGTCATCCATAAAGTTGGATAAATTTGTCTCTGAAAAATTATATTTATACAACCCCGTAATATGAAAAGAGCGTCCGTCTTCTTTTTTATGTTTTAATATTTCACTCAATAAAGTATGTTTACTCAATGTAGACCCATTCAATTTCACGTCTATTTTTTTGAAATTTTCCAGTTTTTGGTTGATGACATATAAAAAAATAAGATGTATATCATCCACCGAACTGGATTCAAAAATACTGGTTTCTTTTTGTAAATAATCTATATTTTCTTTCATTTTATTTTGGTGCTCTTTAATATTGTCTTGAAAATTCATTAGTATCATAGTATATTATTTAAAATTTATTTTTACGAGTTTAAGCAGTAAGCCACTTGGAATCTTCTAAATGTTCATTTTCTTCATATTCGTCTTCGTATTCGTCTTCGTCTTCGTCTTCGTCTTCTTCCGAAAACGATTCTTCGCTTGGCGAATTTACAGAATAGTCGCTCAAATAACCGTCGCGTTCTAGTCGCATTTTGGTGTGTTGTTCCCACCGACTTGTCATTTGTTCCACATTATTTCTCATTTTGTTATAAGAGGCTTCGGCTTCTTCTTGTTCGCGTTGTTCTGGTGTCAACGAATCGACCACACCTTCTTTCGTGAGTTTAATCCATCCTTTTTTTAGAGCGTTCGCCTTGCGCAACAAGCGCTTATTTTCCACATTTTTAAATAGACCTTTGAAATCTATCTTGGGTTTTTCTTGGACGCTGAGACCTTTCACCAACTCAGGAAATTCGTTCATCCCCATGACCGCGTGGGTCCGGACCTTTGAACGGGAACCTGGGCAAACATATTTAGGCATTTTGTTGTTGTTGTTCTTTTGGCTAGGCATTTTGTTGTAATAATACATTTATTTTATTAAATTTAAAATTTCAATTTTTATAAATACATAATATATGTCTATTGTAACTTTAAAGCGTAAAACCGCAACCAAATATGGAAACCATTCTAACGCAAAAGGGTTTTCATTGAACAACTCGCGACGAATCTCCAGCAAAGAACCCATTTATACCCCGTTCAAAGGTCCGGACCCACGCGGTCACGGCGGAGGAAATATTTCATTACAAACCATTGTGGAACCGAAATGCTGTAATAATTATGACCCATTTAATGAACCGGTCCCCACCGTTCTCAGCAATCACGCGCTTCTTTCTAAAAAATTAAGACCATTGAATAGTGGATTCCCTAATAATGTAGTACAACCTACCACGTCCAACGATTATGAACGTTTGGTTCAGTCGAAAGTAGCAGATTTGAAACACAACAATGTAGACTCGGGTACTTGTGATACTTATCAAAAACAAGTTGGACAAATGGATTATGCGACGTATATGTCTACACGATTAAAGAAAAATAAATGCTTGGCACCACCCAAACTGACCTATCCACCACGCATTCAACGCAGTATTGGATGTATTACAAATATATCATATGAAGAATATGTCGGCCAACAATCATGTTAATAATTTATCCATAAATATTTTACCATACGATTGGTGTGTGGTAATATAGTCTTCTGGACGCATAACATAATATTTAAGTTCAAGATAAAATATTATCCTTTTAATGTTGTAATATTTTATCATATTTAAACAATCTAAACACGGTGCCGAATTATAAGATTGGTTGTCATTTTTTACGCGAGATATATACAATGTTATTTTTTTGAAAATCTTATGAATCTTGTGTTGTTTGCATTTTTTCATCAATTGATACTTGATTTTCATCAACACCGTTATTTCGGCGTGACAACTACACGAATTCATATGATTGTACCGCGAGCGATTTGTATTACAACCCCGTGCCAAAATTTTACCACCACACGTCGCAATACATCCGTGCTGATAAAATAACTCTGACTTGGTCGCTTCATTCAATGTTAATGAAAATATACGTTGATTCTTAAAGGACAGCATAGTATCTCTATATAGAGATATTTAAATTCAATTTATATAAATGTATATATTATGACATCTAAAATAACTCACTTAAGTATACCCAAAAAAAGGGTCACTCGAATTGTAAAACATTACGACCAAGACAAACATACAATATGGACACAAGGAAATACTGAATTTTATTACATCATTAAAAACAATCCAATTTATTATTATAAAAAAGGTCGTAAAATACATAAAATCTTAGATGTAAATTCTTTTGGGAATACTTATTTTAAGATTGGAAACGTATGTTTGTCTCCAAATCAGAAATATCTTTTATTTTCAGCCGACCGCGTCGGGGATGGCGTATTTTATTTGTATATAAAGCCTCTTTTTGGTAAAACTATACAAAAAATAAAAGAACCTATGAATGGCGATTTTGTGTGGATAGACAACCAATGCATTATATTTCCGAACATAAACGAAGGATATAACACAGACAAAACTTATGTATACGACGTAATACAAAAGAAGAGAACCTTATTATATGAAAACAAAGATACGTTTATACATTTATACAATATCAACGACATTGTTTTTTTATACGACTCTTCTTATGACTCCGACGAAGTATATAAAATAGAACACGACCTTACTATGAATAAATTGTTTAATAAATCAAAAGACGTATATTATCCTTATATAGAGCAAGACGACGACTTATGGTATATACATGAAGCAAATCGCGGTAAAAATATCATAAAGACCACGCGCGATTTTAAAACATTTCTTATTGTATATAAAAACGACGATGTGTACACCACGCTTAAAAATATTGTCGTTCAACACCATAAGGTGTATTTTATTTTATGTAAAGGTGGTGAAAAAACGTGCGTTCATGGACCATCGCGTTTATACATTGACGATAAATATAAAGTTACCATGGATGAAAAACTAAACGTATATGTAGAGTCATATTTAACACCGAAACATAATATAAAATTTTGTTTACGCGAGTCTCCTTATATAGAAAAAACGATACACATTAAACCTATGTTGTCGTTCACGATGATGTATAAAAAAAAACATATATTAAACCAGTCCAAATGTTTGGTCTATGGATATGGGTCTTATGGACAAGACACTATGAAATATTCACCTTTTTTGTTTGAATTGCTAGACGCTGGATTCATTGTAGTCATGGCGCATATTCGGGGCGACGGGTATTTCGGTTTCAAAGGATACGACCAAGGAAGAATGTTACATAAAAAAAATACATTCAAGGATTTTGTCGACATTATATTTTATTTATTTGAAAAGAAATATACGAATAAAGAATCGCTTACTATATGGGGACGAAGTGCCGGTGGATTGTTGATTGCTAGCGTATTGAACCAATACGATATATGCCATTTAGCCATTTTAGGAGTGCCTTTTGTGATGCCTTTGTTGAATGTGTCTTGTCCTATGTATCCGTATGGGCATGCGTCGCGAAGAGAATTTGGTAATATAGAATATAAAACACATTATCAATATTTGAAATCATACGACCCTTATTACAACATAGATTTAAACCATAATTATCCGCATATATTTATATATACCAATCAATACGACCGCGTTGTTCCGACCATTGAACCCATAACCTATTATGAAAAATTGAAACACGTCAATGTGTTTAAAACCAAAGAAAAAACGTTGACCTTATTTGTTGACCAAAAATACGGTCACGGGCAAGGAAGTTCGAGAAAACAAAAAGAAGGGTCGAACGCACAAATTATAGACTTAATTATAAAATTGAATGTAAAACATAAATATAAGTATATATAATGTTGCGAATGTTCATTGGACCGATGTACGCCGGTAAAACCACCACACTTATGGACATGTTTCACGAAAATGAAACCACCAAAAAAGTGGTGTTGGATTTTGAAATGGGTGTAAAATGTTATGAAGGGGTTTTGAAAAATCATAACAATGAACAAATCCACGCCATAAAATGCGAAAAATTATACGATACCAAATGCGCATATTGCGCGCTCGGAAATCTTGCATTGAGCCACGATAATATAAGCGTATTTGGACAACCTTTGTTTGACCCAAATAAACATAGTGAACTATTTCACATAAGTAATATATTATGGTTTGCTGACCACATATACATCAATGAAGCACAATTTTTCCCCGATTTATATGACTTTGTATTGGATGCTTTGAAACAACAAAAAAATGTTTATTTGTATGGTTTGGACGGAGACTTTCGACAAAAGAAAATGGGACATATTTTGGATTTGATACCCCATTGTCACGAAGTAGTCAAGTTGAAATCAGTTTGTGCAAAGTGTCAACAAGACGCCATTTATTCCAAGCGTATTATTGATTCAAACGTACAATATTTGCCTGACGAAAGTGCTTATATACCGCTTTGTCGATTATGTTTTGATACATATATATGAGTTTAGATCATTCGTTTTGGGAAGCCAACAGCGAAAGCGACGACGACGAAGAAAAACACCGCAAAATTACACTGGATGAATTACGCAAAACATTGAGCCATTATTATGAACCCAGTATTATTCATAATTATTCTTCCGCATTGGATATTTTAGCTAGTTTTATTAAATCCCAGTCGTTTATATACAATGAAGCCAGTCATTTTTGTAGATTTCGATTGAATATGTTGATGTTCCCGTGTATTTTTTTATCGTCATTATGTAGCGTTTTGTCCACCGGTAAAATACCTAATAGTGTTTTGTATATTTCAAGTGTGAACGCTTTTATTTCTTTTTTATTGTCCATTGTAAATTTCTTAAAGCTAGACGCTCATTCCGAAGCCCACCAAATATCGTCCAACCATTATTCTAAATTGCGTATTACGTTAGAATTTTCGTCGGGCGAGTTGTTGCTGTTTTCAGACCCTTTGTTACAAAACGATGGAATCCACAAAGAAATGGATATGTGGAATGTAATACAACCTTCGTCGTCTCAAAAAAAAAAAGAAGAATTATATTTGAAACGAGACAAACTAAACCATGAAATGATTGCGAGTCTTCAAGAAAAAATCACCGACATCAAAAAGAAAGTCATTGAAATACGAGAAACCAATCGTTTTAGTGTTCCGAAATATATTACAACGCGTTATCCTATTATTTTTAATATTAATATTTTTTCGTTTATAAAGACTGTGTCGGATTACAGAAACAATCTTATTAGTACGTTAAAAAATATTAAAAATGAAATACGCTATTTAAGTCACTTGCCTACATTGAATGACATTCAGTCCAATCGTATAAAAGAATTGTACGCAGACAAATTGGATATTATGAAAGAATTATTCGCATTAAGTAGCACGTATAATTTAATTGATATTATGTTCCAACAAGAAATTAAAAATAATCATTTATTTAAGCATTATTTCTATTTGTTTTACTTACAAAAAATTATATCTTTGTTTTCGAATAAATCTATTTTACCAGAAGAATATAAACATCCATATGATTGTGGATATTTTGACAAGAGACAAAATAAATCTTTATTAAGAAAAATACTCAATGTTTAACTACAAGAAATCTCGGTTTTTAGTTGGGTCGCCATATCAAACCACTTATTCAATTCATCTTTTTGGTCGCTTGTAATAAAATGTTCCATTATAAAGAACCGGTGTAAAATAACCAACAAAAGTAGTATAATTATTATAATCATTATATAATGACCAAAGATTATATGAATAAAGATGTATTATTGCTCATATATTTTGTTTGTACTTGTATTTTAATTATATATAGTCTTTTTACCAAAGGATTTAGTCTATTTCGTTTTTTTCGGTTAAGTATTTTTTTTATTTTATACCCCATTAAATTTTTCATCATATTGATATTGGCTTTTTTACATTTTGAATTGTCTACACTCGTTTTCAAAGAAATATTTCAACCCAAAGGAACACTAGATCCTGTAACCAAGAGCGTTCTCAATAAATGGTGGGTTCTTTTGTTAATCTATTTTATTACAGGCAACAAAATGATGGTGGGCTTTGTTGTAATGATTTTATCGTTTGTTATGGGCGGATATAGTTTACGAAAAAAATTAACAAAAGATAATGAAAAACAAATAGAAGCAATTAAAGACATTAATTTTGGTTTGTTTTTTACCATTATCATAATTACAATGTTTATTATTTTTATGGTTCAAATTATGATAAATCGTAATGCGGAAGAATATAATGTCATGTTAAACCGCGGGGTTATGTTTATTCAAACCTTTTTGTTTACAGGTCTTTTTATTTTATTTGTGATAGATTTAAATCAAAAAAATGAAAATAAGAAAAAAACAAAACAATCTATAGACCTACAAACGAATATAAACATAAAGACTACTTATATGTTTCCGTTCGAATTACGAAAGCGCAAATGGTATGAATGGGTAGTAAGTGTCTTTGTTGTATTATTAGCAATGCTTGCCATCATACCAATTGGATATGTGTGTGCCTTTATTTACATGTTTAATCCCGATTTCCAATGAGAAGTTACTATTCTTCCGTTGTTGAATTCTATTTTTCTGAATCGTGGGTCAATCATATCGTGACTTATCATAATAAGGGTTTTACCAACACATAATTGTAAAATATTTTTTATCATCAATTCTTTGTTTTTAGCGTCCAAAGAAGCCAATGGTTCGTCCATCACTACGATTTTACTTTTTCCATAAAAAGAACGTAACAACCAAACAATTTGTTTTTGACCGCCCGACAAATGGCTACCGTCTAAGCCGGAACTTTTATCCATTTTTTCCGTAAATGTATGTGCCACATCGTCTAGTTTTAAGTCCCGCAACAAAGCAATGATTTTGTCGGAGCTTGGCGGGGCGTCTAGTCCATATGTTATGTTTTCGTATAAAGTACGATTAAACAATTTAGGTTTTTGTGGTATATAAAATATGTGCTTTCTTAATTCTTGGTTCGGTATATTTTTTATAGATATGCCTCGTATAGTAATGTCTCCCATTGTTAAAAGCAAAAATCCCATCAATAATTTTACATTGGTCGATTTTCCACTACCTATATGCCCTATTAACGCTATTTTTTCGCCTTGTTTTATTTTAAACGATACATTCGACAACACAAATTTATCTTTGTATTTATGGTAAACGCCTTTGTATTCGATGTCTCCATTTATAAATTTCGCGTTTGTGTTTGCTTTCAAATATTTATTTTCAATGTCCCCGAAAAAATGATCAATGTCCCCAATTTCACTACACAACTTGGATAATTCTCTTGTAATGTAAGGTGCCATTTCATAAAAGCGCAACACAGAAAAGGTCAGTGTAAACGTAGAAATCAAGGTTTCCATATTTATTTTCTTTTTCAAATAAGCATTGTAAATCAAGTAATTTAAAACAAAAAAGATAAATGCACACAATATGTTCCAAACTATATTAGAATAAAGTATGATGTCTAAATCTTTGATTTCTTTCTTTATCAATGGCTCGTATTCTTTTAAAAATCCTTCTTTTTCTTCTTCTTCGCGATTGGCGCCGTAAATACTGACTAAATTAAGCATCGTATCGTTTATATATTCGAATAAGGTAGAACGTATATCATACCATTTTCGTTTGACTTTGTAATTCAGTGTAAACGTAACATATATAAATGCTATAGCAACTATTATAGCAAATATGAAAAAGAAAAATACTTCTTTGGATACATAATAATAATGATACAATGCGGTCAATGCTACAAATATTTGCGAAAATAATAACATTCGGACCGTCCATAAATATTCTAAAAATATAGACGAAATATACGGCAAACGAGCTAAGATTTCACCGCTACGGATATCGTCAAAATCTAATTCGAAATTGTCTACAATATAATTGAACATAGAACTGGTGGCAAATTTTCCGAACACTGGACCGATTTCTTTAGTAAAATAAATTAAACATATATCGAAAACCATAGTGGAAATATAAAACCCTGCCAAATAAGTCGCCATTTTTACAAATTTAGACGATTGGTCTTTGAATGAATTTATCACTAAACCATAATATTTTGGAACAATCACTTGTTGGATCGGATACAATAAGATGGTAAATAATATCCAAAAAAGCACTATGAACTTATGTTCTGTGGCAAATTCAATTAACAATTGATTTACATTTAACGCCATTATATATGTATAATAAAATAACCAATTATAATATGACAAGGAATAAATATTGGGAACAAAGAAAAACATATTACGACGAACCAATTTATAAACCACGTGGATTTGTAGACCATCCAATATTGAGCGAGCTTCGTTATGATACATCGCCGGTGTATGTGGACAATCCAGTGTCTTCATCATGCGAACATATTTACAAACCGAACACATTTGTTGACAATCTTATGTCACACGAGCTTCGTTATGATACATCACCGGTGTATGTGGAAAATAACAAACGAAGACACTTTGAACCAATTTACACTATGCGTGGAGGTGGTTCAGATTTAGACCAAACTATTATAAATCAATACATACAACATAAAAAAAATAATAAAAAGGATTATGAACAATTATACCGAATATTGGCACAAAAGGTTAATGTAGAAAAACATCCGGAACGCAAGCAAGATACAAAGATGTCGAAGGCGACAAATGATATTCTTCATGTATCTCAACAAGCGTTGACACACATTTCGAAAAGCAAAGAAGAGACAAATGCGACTGATGATATTCTTCGTTTAGCC
>Ga0222662_1001037_pt1:0-7500 | contig 15520 bp, 13 predicted proteins | sample AntAcemetagen600_FD_179821 | JGI IMG/M metagenome (GOLD analysis project Ga0222662, IMG submission 179821) | Saline water microbial communities from Ace Lake, Antarctica - #600 | ecosystem: Environmental > Aquatic > Non-marine Saline and Alkaline > Saline | place: Antarctica: Ace Lake...
AGGGCGGAGTAATGGTGGCCAATGTTTAAACTCCAACACTCCAATACTCCAACACTCCAAAGCGCACGGCTATGTCCCGGACGTCCAGTTAATCCTGGCTGCAATGGACCTGAGTAGTTACTTTATGAGTTTGTGAACGGTAAGCTACACGTTCGGCCCGATCCATCCAGTCAGTGACAAGAGTATGAGGTAAGGTTAAGCAGCATATTAACACAACTAATGAAAAGTATATTTCTTCTTTTCCAAAAAGATTTGCTACCGTCAACAGGAGTGCAGCTACAATTATAGTCGTTGCAGCCAGAACGGGTATCGCCTCCCGGAAACGTTTCGTAAGTGTATCTCTATCAGTCACTCTCAGCGTAATGGAGAGTCGTAAAAGATGACGGGAAGAATGCCAAAAAAGATAGTATATTCCCACTGCCGGAAGAGGGTGTAGAAAAGCAAATAAAGCTAGTAAAATCGCAACCTCACCCAGTCTATGCAATCGACCTTCTTTCCCTCTCACCGCATCCCAAACCGACCCAATTACGAATACAAGAGTCCCCACGGCACCAAAAATTTGAATGGATAATTCAGCTGGAGGGACGAATGAAACCTGAAAAAGCGAGACACAGCCTTTGATCAATTCTTGCACGGCCCCCGGATCAACGAGCAACGGAAGTGACATTGGTGCGGCACCTCGCGTGATCAGAAACAGAGTCGCTTCAGAATTAGTAGCAAACCTCCGTCTACACACAAAACGCTCGTGATCCAGATCTCCTTTTCCCCAGTGATACCAAGTAAGAAAATAAAAAGTCGTAAATCCGATAGATGGATAAATTACCCAAACTGCTGCATAAACAAGAGCAAGCAGCACATAGCCCACCACAAATAAGCTCATTCCCCGTGCTCCCGCCCCTGGGGAGGAAAACTCCCGATAAACAAGATGGTCGAAACAAGCATGAGGAAATCCTCCTAGAAATAAGATTGTAGTCACAAATAGTGTTGCTTGGCTAATTCCGTGTTCACTCGCAGGCATGAAAAAACAGGATCCCGCCACAAAAAGGAGGATAACCCAGCGCCCCCACCGATCTATTCGGTCAATCCCCGGATGGTGGATCATCGAGTCGCCTTTTTAGCGAGGTTTCTGCGACCGAGGACATCAAAGAGGAGGACCAGTCCATTGAGGACGAGCAAATTAGTGACGAGGAAAAAAACCGCTTCTTCAACGGGAAGGGCCAAAAGAGTCCAACCCGTCGAAGTTTCTGTCTCGATGTGCCAAATATTCCAATCGATGGCGATGCCGTCGACGAGCCAAAGATAGGCTGTGCAGCCGATAAGAGCTGGTAGAAAATGATGTCGGTAAAGCCAGATTCGATCCGCTCCAAAAAAGGCTTGAAACGAAAGCACCGGACAAGCCCAGACCACGATCAAGGCGAAGTAGGTGAACCTTGTGTAATTTGCGAGGAGTAAGACGAGGCCTGCCAGTGCAAGCAGTAGGTAAACTCCACCTACGAGTAAACGGGGAGTCAACAGACGGGCTGGGTTGTGGATTGCATCCTGATAAATCTCCGGCTTGCGGCTCGCGAAAAAGAAGAGAAAAAGGGAAGTGAGTATCGGCTGGAGTACAAAGAAGGCATACTCCTCGATCGGCACAAATCCTATGCGGAGAGATTCCAAAATGCGGTCTGGCTCATAGGTCCAGATTTCCCGATAGACCAAGTAATTATCCCACGGTGTTGTATAAACGAACGCGATCGTGCAGAGGCTGAAAACAGATGAAATCGGATATGGGTATGGCACCCTTTCTTTGGAGCGAACCAAAAATAAGAGGACCACGATGACCGGAATGAGAAAGGTCAGATGAAATTGAAGGTAGGTCATGGATAGGAACGAAATGAGCAAAGACCTCTAGAATGATATTTACTCATAATAACCAAAGAAATCATGATTCCAAAGCGACATGGTGACAAGTTGAGGTTTACGATTCTAATAGTTCCCGTGCACCAGGCAAAAAAAGACCCCGGACTGCGTTTCCGCAGACCGGGGTCATAAACCTGGCGATAACCTACTCTCACAGGGCAGCAAGGCCCAACTACCATCGGCGATTGAGGGCCGAGGGAAGCGAATCAGAGGCTTTTCAATGCGTTCATTTTGGAATAGCTTTTCATGTGCCGTGCTATGTTTAACTTATGGAATTACTCGGGAAGTATGTGGTAGTGTCTAAGCCCGACGACGACGGCGGAGTGTGACGAAAGCCAACGCAAGCAAACCAGTGAGTGCGGCGTAGGAGGATGGCTCGGGAACAGCAGTGACTGTGACAGCTGCATCGACGAAAAAGCCGTCGGCATCTCGGGCGCCAGAATTGCCGTAGTTAAAGAAACCGCTGTCAAAAGGAGTCCCTGACCCATCTAATGTCCCATTCATTCCCCACCTAGCAGTGCCTACGGTGGAATTTGCTCCGATCCCGCTATTCGTCGCCACACTAATTGTGCCCGTATATTGGAGCGTGAAGGTGTTGTCGCCAGTCAGACCAAGAAAAGACTGCGTTGCGGTATCGTCAACAGTGTCGAATCCATCGGCAAATAGGCTCCCGCCGGTCAGATCTAGAGTGTTGGCGACCGGCGTGCTGTTCTGCTCAAGTGATGCGGTGAAATCCGAAAAAATCGCATTATCGCCGGACTCGGGTAACGATTCATCCCCAATAAGCAGTATGCCATGAAATTCCGGGGTCAAAGTGACATCGTAGACAAAGCCCGCGTCTGCGGTGAATGTCCATGTGGTCGTGAAGTCAATCGTCTGATCATAACTACCCCCATTCTGCGCCGAAACACTCCCTCTGAAACGTTGCCCAATCGTGCCGCCGTCACCTATAGTAGTATATGAAGTGGAGGCTAGCCCGATCGCTGAACTGTCTTTGCGTCCCTCACGGTTGGCATTGCTTAAAGTCGATGTCCCGCTATTATCAAAACTAACGACTACATTTACTATTCCGTGCGCTGCGCTCGCTAGAGTTAATATAAAGCCCAGAATGAGAGCTGATTTGAGATAAATACCGCCGCCCGTGTTTAAGTTTACTTTTGATTTTGACATACTAGTTGTGGATAGTTCTAGAGTTTATTAGTCGCTTAATCCGCTTGAACCCTATCAAAAACAAACCTTTCGCACATCGGCACTTCGCCCTCTTTTACATGTAGGTAATTGACCTACATGGCTCGAAATTAATTTATGGCATGGGAGTGAAATACACCACAAATCCGACAAAGCTTCTGCTGGTTGATGATCATCCTATCATTTCCTACGGCTTGAAAGCCTTGCTTGAGGATTCGAGCGATTTTGTTCTCGAGCTTGTCAGTACATGCAACCAGGAGGCCATTTCATTGGCTGTCGAAGAACGACCTGACATCATCATTCTTGACTTACAATTGCCGGGCAGGAATGGGATAGAAGCCATTCCAGAGCTTCGCAAATGCTGCTCTAACTGCAGAATCGTGGTTTATACCAGCCTGCAAGAGAGTCTTTATGCGGTCCGCGCGATCAAGGCTGGTGCTCATGCTTACGTCCATAAAGAAGCGGGTATGAGGCAATTACTCGAAGCCCTGCGAGCCGTGCGCGATGGAAAAATATTCGTCAGCGAAACGGTGCAGCAGGACATCTTGCGCTTTCACTCAGACGGCAAGGACTCGGCAGATGATCTTTCCGTGCTCTCCAATCAGGAACTCAACGTTCTTCGCCTAATTGGAAACGGCCTCAGATCATCCGACATTGCAGCGGAACTCGGAGTCAGCCCCAAGACAGTCGGCACCCATCGTGAGCGAATTAAGAACAAACTTTCTCTCCACTCAGGTAAGGAGCTGGATCAATTCGCAATGAACCGCTTCTCTTCTCTGCCCAAGCAGGGCGTTTAGGGATGAAATTAACCAAGGTCGATGCGCTCTTGGATTGGAAGAGTCAACAGATCCCGCAGGGAGATCGCAACGAGTTCATTGATGAGGTGCTGACCCCGTCTAATCTACAGCGAGTATTTTGGACGGTCATCTGCTTCCTTCCATTAAGTAGCATTTTCCTCTTTGAAAACATTTTCAAGGGCAGCGATTTCATGTTGATCGCTTGGGGTATGATTGACGTAAGCTTATCCATATCCTTTCTTGTCGCTACCCGAATCTGCCTGGTGAGGGCCCATGCGACGAAGCGCCGACGAACTCTGGTCACCGCCTACTACGTCTTTTGCCTGACCAGCACGATTCTCTATGACTTCCTCTCCTATTCGTCGGTCGGTGAAGCACCGATCTACGTGGTCGGCGTAATCCTGCCGGCGGTTCTCTTCCAGATTCCGGCACGAAAAGCCATCGGGATGATGGCTGTCGTTCATGCCGTGTATACTTTTCTTTTGGCGAACGGTGGGCGGCCTCCGAATGAATTTGTCGGGATCTGGATCACAGGAACTTTTGGAATCATCCTCGCAGGTCTAGCCGCTACGTATCTGTTTTCGAGAGAATGGCGGAACTACCAGCAGATGAAAATCATTCAGAAAAACAATCGACAGTTGGTCGAATTGAACGAGCAGCTACAAAGCCAAAAGAAAGAAATGAACGACATCATGGCGCTGGCCGCGCATGATTTGCGCAGCCCGCTTCACACCATGAAAGGTTTATTTGAGGTATTGGAAGTAAAGAACGAGTGGAAGGAATCTCCCTACACAGAAGTGGTTCAATTACTGCAGGACAATTGCTCGCGGCAGCTAACCCTACTGAATAACCTATTAGACTCTTACCGAGCCGAGCATGAGGAAAGTGATCAGAGGTGCGAGCGGATTGACTTAATCGAGATCATTACAGAAGCACAAACGAAGTTCTCGTATCAGGGAGCTTCTATTGAGCTACAAACGGTTGAGAAAAAGGCCTCGGCAGTGTCTGATCCGGTAGCGCTGCGACAGATATTGGGAAACCTACTTTCCAATGCCACCAAGTTTTCTCCACCCGATGCTGTGATCCGAATTACTCTTTCCAGACTCAAAGATACATGGATGATCGGGGTAGCCGATGAAGGCCCGGGTATTCCGGAGAACGAACGCGCCCGACTATTCCGTAAATTCTTTCGTACTTCAGCGGTCAAATCAACGCAACAGGGTGCTGGTCTGGGTTTATTCATCGTATCACAATTGACGCAAAACCTCGGAGGAGACATTAGCTATGAGGAGAGCAAACCGTGCGGATCGATTTTCACTCTTCGCCTGCCCGCCTGCTGATACACGAGATCACATGGATAAAATCACGCCACACCTTCACTAGAAAGAAGTCGATGAGACTCATGCTGTAGTTATACCGATTCGGTACGATTCTGGCGCTTTCGGCGGCGACAACCGGAGAGTGCGAGCGCTAGCTTCCGATTATTCAGCCTACCGATTGAATTTTATGGGTAACGGACCTTTATTTGCGTTATGATCCGCAGGCGCTATTGGGACAAGTAGTAGGTCTAGATTCAGAAATCCGTAAGCGTCCGGTGAGCAACCTCTGGTAACTCGATGAACTTTTGACGTATAGTTTCGAGCTCGTAACGATTACTAAGTATAGATCGTTACGATTTGCATAGAGAGTCTCTAGTTTTGGGGTCGCCAGTTTTCAGGCAGGAGCGGATCGATGTCGTCCTGGTTGGTCATGGTCGGCAACCTTCTGAGCAAATCGGTCATGTAGGCGAGTGGATCGATACCGTGGCGTTGGCACGATACGATAATCGAGTAGATGACGGCGGTGCGTTTTCCGGCACTGGGTGAGCCGATGAAGAGGAAGTTCTTTTTACCGACTGCTGAGGGACGGATAGCGTTCTCGATAAGATTGTTGTCGATTCTTGTCTGGCCGAAGGTGCAGTGGCTGACCAACGGACTCCATTGGGACAGAAGATATCCGCATGCATTGCTCAAACCGGACTTCGGGGGCTTGCGCTCGCGAAGGGACAGGGCGATCTTTTTGAGCAGTGTCAGGGTTTGATTAAAATGTCCGCGGCGCAAGGCACTGCGCTGTTCTTTCCCGTGCCAGCCTTTGCGGTCCCATTCCTTCTCCATGTGGTAAAGGTAGCCGATCAAGCGCAGCACCATGCGAACGGCCTGAGGAGATTCTCTATCGGCTTCAACGAACTTGCGCCGGGCATGAGCCCAGCAGGCAACGCGGGAGACATCCTTATTATCCTGAGCAAAGTTTTCATATGCCGCGTAACCATCGGACTGCAGGACACCCCGAAAGCCTTCCAGCAGGTCAGTAGCATTGTCATGATTGCGGTTGAGCTTCCAATCAAAGACGACATCACTGCCGGGTCTGCCCATTACCCAGAGATAGCCCTGCGTTGTTTTGCCTTTTTTCTGGTCCGGATCTGCGAAGCGGACCGGAGTTTCGTCAGCTTGCAGGTAATCGCCGTCGATGAGGTTTTGCCTCATCCTGCCATAAACCGGTTCGAACCACTGGGCAACGATGCCGATCCAATCGGTCATTGTCTTGCGCGAGAGCTTTGCTCCCCAATGTTCGGACATCTTCTCCTGGCGGTAGAGCGGAACATGGTCGCGGTATTTACTCAAGGTGACATAGCCCAGCAGTTCAGCCGAAGCATAGCCTCCGTCCACGGGACGCTTCGGAGCCGGGGCAATCAGCGGTGGACGCGACCGGTCCAGTATATGCCGGAACTTCGGACGAATGATCGCCCGCTTCCAAAGCTTCGGTGTGGTAATGCCCACTTCAAAGGTTTCCTCCTGGCCGATACGCTCGTAGAGGGAGGGATCGACCTTCACTGCTTCAGGGAGGATCTCCACTGTCTCGGTCACCGGAAGATGTTGGAAGCGCTCAGCCGGTAGCTCACGGGAACTCTTCTTGGCCGAACGCTCATATGTGATTTTGGTCTTACTCTCCGGCTCGGCCATAGGCTCATCCTCCTCGATCCCGAGCCGGGTCTGCAGCGCATCGATCTTCTCACTTTTGCCTGTGCCGAACACGCTGCGCTTGAACCATTCAAGCTGGGCGCGCAGGGCTGCGTTCTCTTCGCATACGGACTCGTATTTTTCCTCCAAGGAGGTCAATCGTTCCATTATTTGCTCAGGAGACATTGCATAACCAGTAAGCTAGATGCGTACCAGTTTTATCTCAATCAGCGTTCATACCACGCTTTTTTGCAGCCGTCTCGCAAATCGATCCCATCGAGTAAAAGAGCCAGGGACTGCGGATTCAAACTGAGCTTGCGCGTGTCCGATCCGCGGGGCCAGCTGAAGCGGCCCTTTTCCAGTCGCTTTGCGAAGACCCACGCGCCGCTTCCATCCCAATACAGGATCTTCAGACGATCACGGCGTTTGTTCGCAAAAACAAATAACGCTCCCGTAAACGGATCTTCCCGTAAGCGTTCACTCGCCTCAGCCCAGAGACCGTTGAAGCTCTTGCGCATATCCACGGCTTCTACGGCCAGATAGACTTTCGTTTGGTGCGGAAAACTAAACATCTTATCCCCTGAGCAATCGAACCAACTTTGATAACGCCGAAGCGT
>Ga0222662_1001037_pt1:10000-15520 | contig 15520 bp, 13 predicted proteins | sample AntAcemetagen600_FD_179821 | JGI IMG/M metagenome (GOLD analysis project Ga0222662, IMG submission 179821) | Saline water microbial communities from Ace Lake, Antarctica - #600 | ecosystem: Environmental > Aquatic > Non-marine Saline and Alkaline > Saline | place: Antarctica: Ace...
CTCACATCCTTCTCCACTTAGCGATATTTAGGGACCTTAATTGGTGGTCTGGGTTGTTTCCCTCTCGACTATGAAGATTATCCCCCACAGTCTGACTGCCACGCTTCACCTCTTGGTATTCGGAGTTTGATAAGGTTTGGTACCCTGGTATGGGCCCTAGCCTTTTCAGTGCTCTACCCCCAAGAGTCAGCACGTGACGCTATACCTAAATATATTTCGGAAAGAACCAGCTATCGCGGGGTTTGATTAGCCTTTCACTCCGATCCACAGCTCATCCCCTAACTTCTCAAGGTTAGTGGGTTCGGTCCTCCACTTAGTTTTACCTAAGCTTCAACCTGGCCATGGATAGATCACCTCCGCTTCGGGTCTGTTGCGTGCAACTCGTCGCCCTATTCGGACTCGCTTTCGCTGCGCCTGCACCTCGTAGAGGTTTAAGCTTGCTACACACAATAACTCCCAGGCCCATTATACAAAAGGTACGCCGTCACCCCACATGGGGGCTCCGACCGATTGTAGGCAAATGGTTTCAGGTACTATTTCACTCCCCTAACAGGGGTACTTTTTACCTTTCCCTCACGGTACTAGTTCACTATCGGTCGATATCGAGTATTTAGCCTTACGCCGTGGTCGGCGCAGATTCACACGGGGTTTCACGTGTCCCGTGCTACTCAGGAATTCCCTAGGTCTCTTCATGTTTTCGAATACAGGGCTATCACCTTCTTTGGCCCTACTTTCCAGTAGATTCTTCTAACAATTCAAGTACCACATTGGGCTCCTACAACCCCTCCCAACAAGTTGGAAGGTTTGGGCTGTTCCGCTTTCGTTCGCCACTACTTACGGAATCTCTTCGATTTCTTTTCCTCTGCTTACTAAGATGTTTCAATTCAGCAGGTATCGCCTCCTAGATCTATGTATTCAACCTAGGATAACTCCGCTTACACGGAGCTGGGTTCACCCATTGGGAAATCTCCGGATCAAAGCGTATTTGCCGCTCCCCGAAGCTTATCGCAGCTTGTCACGTCCTTCATCGCCTGATATCGCCAAGGCATCCACCATTTGCCCTTATTAGATTACTCATCGGTAATCACACCGTTTTGAAATGAGTTCTGTATTTGGCTCGTTTGTTATTTTACCCACAGCACTTTCTTTTGAAAATGCTATGTTTTGCGTCAAACTATCAAAGAACGAATAAATTCGTTAGTTTCGTGTGTATTGAAATCTACTTTTTGGATCAACGTGGCAGTCTTCGACTCGCTAGGCTCGCGAAGCATAATAATTCCGAAGTCTAATTTTACCTGGCATGCCAAGCCGAAGCTTGTTGGCGATACGACTTTAGCCCGCCTTCGCTCATTGAGCTACGGCGTGGCGAGCCTTCGACTCGCTACGCTCGCGAAGGCTGGTGGGCCCAGTTGGATTTGAACCAACGACCCCCGCCTTATCAAGGCGATGCTCTAACCAACTGAGCTATGGGCCCGCCTGAAATTCGGATTCATCCGATCTCGACTGCATCCATTAGGAGAGTTGTTGAAACACGCATCTTAAATGGTGGAGCCGGACGGTCTCGAACCGACGACCCTCTGCTTGCAAAGCAGATGCTCTTCCAACTGAGCTACGGCCCCTGTAAAGAATGCGGGTGCGTGGTTGATCCACACGAAACTGGAAAAGAACAATTAAGTTCTGAAATACTACTCTGTACGATTAACCGAAACGACAACTGATCTTGTTTGACGAAATTGCCGAACAAGATCCCCTACCTTGTCCCCCTTTCGGGGGACTATCTCCTTAGAAAGGAGGTGATCCAGCCACTGGTTCCCCAACGGCTACCTTGTTACGACTTCATCCCAATCACCAGCCCTACCTTCGGCTGCTGCTTCCCGAGGGTTAGCTCACAGACTTCGGGCAGAACCGGCTTTCATGATGTGACGGGCGGTGTGTACAAGGCCCGGGAACGTATTCACGGCGTCATTGCTGATACGCCATTACTAGCGATTCCGGCTTCATGGAGTCGAGTTGCAGACTCCAATCCGAACTGGGCTTGGCTTTGTGGATTTGCTAGACCTCGCGGTTTTGCTTCCCATTGTACCAAGCATTGTAGCACGTGTGCAGCCCTAGGCGTAAGGGCCATACTGACTTGACGTCGTCCCCACCTTCCCATCTGTACAACAGATTTGTCTTCTTAGAGTCCCCACCATAACGTGCTGGCAACTAAGAACAGGGGTTGCGCTCGTTGCTGGACTTAACCAAACATCTCACGACACGAGCTGACGACAGCCATGCAGCACCTGTGAACCGGCTCCGAAGAGAGAGATCCGTTTCCGGAAATCGTCCAGTTCATGTCAAGCCTAGGTAAGGTTCTTCGCGTTGCATCGAATTAAGCCACATGCTCCACCGCTTGTGCGGGCCCCCGTCAATTCCTTTGAGTTTTAGCCTTGCGGCCGTAGTCCTCAGGCGGTACACTTATCGCGTTAGCTTGAGCTCCGAAGGGGTAGGCCCTCCGAAACCTAGTGTACAAAGTTTACGGCGTGGACTACAGGGGTATCTAATCCCTTTCGCTACCCACGCTTTCGTATCTCAGCGTCAGAACCTGTCCAGAGAGTTGCCTTCGCCATTGGTGTTCCTCCTGATATCTACGCATTTCACCGCTACACCAGGAATTCCACTCTCCTCTCCAGGCCTCAAGTTTGGTAGTTTCAGGCGCAGTTCTAGGGTTGAGCCCTAGGATTTCACACCTGACATACCAAACCGCCTACATACTCTTTACGCCCAGTGAATCCGAGTAACGCTCGAGGTCTCCGTATTACCGCGGCTGCTGGCACGGAGTTAGCCACCTCTTCCTCTCCAAGTTAACTCAGGACAGGCTATGAACCTGCCGTTTGTTCCTTGGTGACAGGAGTTTACGACCCGAAGGCCTTCATCCTCCACGCGGCGTTGCACCATCAGGGTTTCCCCCATTGTGAATGATTCGAAACTGCTGCCACCCGTAGGTGTCTGGACCGTATCTCAGTTCCAGTGTGGCTGATCATCCTCTCAGACCAGCTACCCGTCTTAGCCTTGGTGAGCTATTACCTCACCAACAAGCTGATAGGCCGCGAGCCCCTCTTGAAGCGTCATTACAAACTTTAGTCATCTTTTCATGAGAAAAGAGACCACATGCGGTATTAATCCGGTTTTCACCGGGCTATCCCCCACTTCAAGGCAGGTTGCTCACGTGTTACGCACCCGTATGCCACTAATTGACCCAGCAAGCTGGGTTTCATCGTTCGACTTGCATGTCTTAACCACGCCGCTAGCGTTCACTCTGAGCCAGGATCAAACTCTCCGAAAAAAATATTTTCAGAGTGGTCGCGATCCTAACATATGATTCGCGACTGAAAATAACCGAGCTTTTAAAGGCTCGGCCTACTTATAAAACTAATTGGATTGTCGTTTCGGCAATCGCACAGAGTAGATTTCAAAGAACATGCCTAGTGATAGGCGAAAGAGGATCAATCAGACAGCTTCCGATTGCCTCGTCAATACTTTTTCAAAATTATTTTTGAAATAAAAAGAACAACCTCTTCAAGCTTCCCGAAACAGTCTCCTGCTCGGCAAGAAAAGAGTCGCAAACCAAAGATCCTTCTCGAGTTGCTCGCAAGACTTTTCTGCAACTTTTTCTTAACATTTTTATCCTATTATCATTCAACGATTTGTGAACCAAAATAAAGCATCACGGTTGTAGATGGCACCATAATTTGAACCCTTCTGGCGCATTCATCCTTCAATACCCTTCTAAGATTGGCCCGCAACAGTGTAGCGGTTGCAGCGATAGCGATGATCTTGACCTCCTGCTCTGCTGGCCAACACACTCTAGCCACCGCATGACAGCACTTTCCCGCTTCCTTCCTACCAGTTTCACCCCTGGCAAGCACATCACTCTCATTGCTGGCCGGGGATCCTATCCCCAACTTACATGCGATCGGATTTTATCTGCCGGATGCGACCTCAGCCTGATCGCGCTCAAGGGCGAAACCCGTGAGGATCTCTTCAATTCCTTTTCCGGGGCCAAACGAAAAGAACTAAAAATTGGCCAGATCGGAAAACTCGTAAAGACCTTACAAGCGTTTAAGACAGATTACGTTGTAATGGTAGGACAAATACAGCCCAGACGGTTGTTCGGCGGCATCCAGCCCGACCTCCGGGCGATCCGGATACTTTCCAGCCTCAAGGAGCGCAATGCCGCGACCATCTTTGGAGCGATTGTTAAGGAGATCGAATCAACGGGCTGCACAGTTCTCGACGCGCGAGCCTTCATCGACCCGGACCTCGCCGACGCGGGACTCATGACCCCGGGCAAACAAGTCTGCAATCCCGATCACCTCGCCCACGGCATTCACATCGCCCGGGAATCCGCCCGCCTGCATATCGGCCAAAGTGTCCTCGTGCGCAAGGGAACGGTGCTCGCCGTTGAGGCCTTCGAGGGGACGGATGATATGCTGCAGCGCGGCGGTGGCTTCAAAACGGATCAAAAGATCTTCGTCAAGATCCCCCACCCGGACCACGATTTTCGTTTCGATGTCCCGGTCTTCGGACTCCAAACCCTCCGAACCATGAAAGATGCGAAGATCACAACCGCAGCCCTCGCCGCCGACCAAACCGTAATCCTCGACAAAAAGGAGGTCCTCAAGGAAGCCGCCAAAGCCGGCATTGAAATCCTAGGATTCCGGGCGACCGGATCCTAGGGAGATTCTCGATGCTGGATGCGTAAGGGGATGCTCGAAAATGTGGGAGGGTCGGTTCACCGCCCTCCTCCAAGGGAGCCAGCCATCTCAGGAACGGCGATCTTTAGACGCCGACGCGCGAGAGCAGTGCGTTTCAGTCCACCACTAAAAGACTATCCGAAGCGAACTCCGACTTCCCAAACGCCCCACCTTGCTGCGGATCATCCGCATTCAGCATCACCCATCCAGCATCGAGCATTCAGCCTCTACTCCAACCCATTCCAACTGCTGGGTCTCATTCGTGATCGGAGGCTCCAGTGGTTCGGCGACGAACCCCAGTCGCCGCAAGGCGTAGATCCGCATCGCCCGGCGCACCGGCAAACGCATCACCCCCGCCTCCATTCCATAGTCCATCGCCAAGGCAATCCGCTTGCTCTCATCGAGTGACGGGCAAGGCCGGAAGGTAAGGACCTCCGTCTCCAACCAATCCTCATCGACCCGATCCGCGAAAGGGTCGGCCTCCACCCCGCCGATCTCCTGAAAGCGACCCATGGCGAAATCCTTGAATTGCTCATCCCGATGGCAAAACCCGCGAACGTGCCAGCGAAGACCGTCGAAACCGAAACTCCGCGGACTGATCCACCGTTTCTTGGAATCTCCGGAGCGGACTGACCAGTAAGTCGCCTCCACACACTCCCGCCGACAGGCCGCCAGCGACAACTTCCGGTGAATCTTCACATTGGCGGCTCGCTGAGGGCGGCTGAATCCGAGCACAAACTCCCCCCTCTCGCCCCCAGCCGTCATCGCCGCCCCGATCACCTCT
>Ga0222662_1001039_pt1 | contig 15492 bp, 13 predicted proteins | sample AntAcemetagen600_FD_179821 | JGI IMG/M metagenome (GOLD analysis project Ga0222662, IMG submission 179821) | Saline water microbial communities from Ace Lake, Antarctica - #600 | ecosystem: Environmental > Aquatic > Non-marine Saline and Alkaline > Saline | place: Antarctica: Ace Lake...
TTGCCGTTGCCGTTGCCGTTGCCGTTGCCGTTGTTGCCGTTGCCGGTGGCGACGTTCGCACACACACCGAGATCGTTCGGCTGCGCGATGCACTCCTGGTCGATGTCGCACGTGTCCGCGGCCCACAGCCCATCGAGACCGCAGATCTCGACGTCCGTCGCGCTGACGCACACCTGCATGCCGGGGAAGATGGACTCGTTGGCGTCGTTGCAGTCTCCGCTCCGGGACGCGTAGTCCGCACCGCTCTGGGGGCACAGCAGGCCCACCGACTGGCTGCCGAACCCGTCGCCGTCGGCGTCGAGGTAGAACTCGCGGGTCAGGCCGTCATCGATGGCGCCGTCGCAGTTGTCATCGATGCCGTTGCAGATCTCACCGGCGATGCGGTGCACGCTGGCATTCGAGTCGTCGCAGTCGTCGCCGCCGACGATGAAGCCGCTGGGGCTGATGTTGCGACACGCGTCGTCGTTGAAGCCGTCGCCGTCCATGTCGCGAAAGCCGGGGGTGTCGTAGTTGCAGTCCTCGTCGAGGTCCGCGGCATCGCAGATCTCCACGGCGCTGGGGTAGCGGGCGGGGTTGGTGTCGTCACAGTCGTCGCCTCCGCAGACGATGGCTGAGTGGCCATCTCCATCTACGTCCGGCGTCGTGCAGTCAGCGTAGGCCGCGGGGGCGAAGAGCAGGGTCGCGAAGAGGGTAACGGCAGAGGAGAAGAGGAAGGTGGGTCGCATGACGGCTCCTGGTTGGGCGAGCCGGATTGGCTCGCGGGCACAGACTCCCCCAGGGCCCCCACCCGCGACATCGCATGACCATGTGATTTGTCGGACGACGCCCTCGCGGTCACATCTCGGCGATGTCCACCGTGTCCGCGAACCGGGGATCGTCCGCCCCCCTCGGCGCCGCGATCCACGCCGCCTGGGCGAGGGTCTGGTCCCACCCGCTCGCGAGTCCCGTGGCTCGCAGCAGCCCCGCGAGCTCCTCGCAGTCGGCGGGCCGGTCGCCCGGCGCTTTTGCGAGGCAGCGCAGCACGAGGGCGTCGAGATCGCCCGGCAGTCCAGGGACCAGAGACGAGGGCGCGGGGGCAGGCTTCTGGGCGTGGGCGAACATCGTGGCCATGGGGCTGTCCGCGACGAACACCAGGCGGCCAGTCAAGAGATAGAACGCCACGCACCCCAGCGCGTAGATGTCGGCGCGGCCGTCCACGGTCGCCCCGCTCAGCGCTTCCGGCGCGAGGTAGGCCGGCGTACCGGAGATCGCATCCGCGTGGGTGAGCTGGCTCTGCTCGGCGCCCTGCTCCATCTTCACCAGACCGAAGTCGAGCACCTTGAGGAAGTCGACCTCCTGCCCTCGGCGGCAGGCGAACAGGTTCTCCGGCTTGACGTCCCGATGCACCATCCCCGCGACGTGGGCCTCGCCCAGCGAGTGGCACGCCTGAAGCAGCAGGTGCACGACCCGCGCCGGAGGCAGCGCGCCTTGCTCGTGCACCAGGCTCGCCAGGTCTCGCCCATCGAGCAGCTCCATCACGTAGTAGAACGTCCCGTCGTCCGACACCCCGAAGTCGTACACCTCGATGGTGTGCGGAGACTGCAGGGCGGCGGTGGCCTGGGCTTCGCGCTCGAACCGGCGCTGCATCTGCTGCACGTCGTCCGCCTGCGCGACCCGGTCTGCGCGGATCAGCTTGACCGCGGCGGGGCGCGCGAGGCTGCGGTGGGTGGCTCGCCAGACCTCGCCCATGCCTCCGGCTCCCAGACGCTCAACCAGGGTGTAGGCACCCAGCTCCCGGGCGCGCCCCAACCGCTCGCTCAGCTCGTACAGAGTCCGCGAGGCCAGCACCGCCACCGCGGCCGAGCCGAAGGTGGGCAAGAACAGCCACAGCCAGAACCTCGGCCGGGGCACGGGGTTGCCAAGGCCGAGAGTCACCAGCAGCGCCAGCGGGTCCATCATCGCCGCGGCGAGCGCCACCAGAAGCATGCGCTTGGGTGGGACCGGCACCAGCGTGGCGTAGACCATGATGGCGAAGGCGGCGCCCGACGGACCGCGCACCAGGTCGAGGGCGTCGTCGTAGGGGAGCCAGTGGGTGAACAGCGACACGAAGGCGCTCATCACCACCAGGTAGACCAGCCCCAGATCGAGGCGACGCTCGGCGGGAATGCTGGCCCGTCCGGCGACAAAGAACATGCCCAGCGACGCCAGCACGCCCATGGGGATCAGCTCGAAGGGGCGCCGCAGACCGTCCCGAATTCCCCCGACGTTCGGCGCGACGAACGGCAGCACGAGGACCGCGAGGCCAAGCCCGAAGAGGGCGGCGCCCGCCGCGAAGCGCAGGCGTCGGCAGCCCTCCTCGCGGAGCTGCTCCCGACCGGGAGACGTGTCGGTCCCGCGACCGAACAGCTTGCGAGGCGCGTGGCTTCGCGTGGGGTTGGGCACGGTGGGCTGGGTCTCGGGCACCGACCGGCTCAGCTGGGGTCGAGCAGCGTCAACACCGCAGCGGGCGTCGTCGGCAGGGGGCCCGTGGTGAGCACGGGAGCAGCCTCGATGTCGTCTGCCTCCATCATGGCCACCACCTCCTCGAGCACGCTCGCCATCGCGATCTGCTCGGCCTCGGGCATGGCCGCGAAGCGCACCGCGAACCGCTCCTGCAGGGGCGAGGGCGCCCGGGCCACCAGCGACTTGCCGGCGTCGGTCACCTTGAGCAGTACCCGCCGCCGGTCGAGCTGGTCCCGGATGCGCTCGACGAGGGCGCGCTTGGCGAGGCGATCGAGGATCCCGGTGACGGTGGGCTGGGAGACCGAGATCTCCTTCGCGAGGCGCGACGGCGTCCAGACGCCTTGCCCGAGGAGCTGCCGCAAACAGACAAGCTGGGGCCCCGTCAGCTCGTAGGACGTGGCGAGCCGGCGGGAGTGCTGATCGACGGCTCGGCTGATGCGTCGCAGCGAGCGCAGCACACGCTCGTCGTTGGGGGGCGCAAGGTCGGACTCAGACATGGGGGACTTCCGAGACGGTCAACGGGGTGGGCTTACCTCGACGCTACCGGGTCTGGGGACGCTTAGCTATTTGACTTTGCGATAACTAATCATTAGCATACTAACCATTACCACGTCAGAGAGGAACCAACCCATGCTCACCCGCCCCCTTACCCAGCTCAGGACGCGCAGCCCCGACGAGTGCGCCGCCATCGCCAACCGGCAGCGATCGGGAGAAGAGCTGGGCTTCTCCCGCCAGTTCATGGCTCGATGGGCGAGCGAGGTTCCCTCCAAGGCCAGAGCCGCCGCGCCCCCAAAGGGCAAACCTGCAGCGAAGCGTAAGCCAGCCGTCAAAGGCAAGGGCAAGCCCGCAGCGAAGAAGTAGCGCACCACCACACCCCACCGCCCCCCACCACACCAGACCAGACCAGGAGACTCCATCCAGACCCACGCCGCCCCAGCCGCCCATCCCATTGTTCCGACCTCCGGCCTCTCGACGCTGCGCAGACTGCGCGCTCGCTTCTCGTCGCTCGAGCGAGATCAGCACGAGGCCGCGTACGCCCTGGTCCAGCTCGACCGTCCCCGGCTTGCCCACGCTATGGCCCACGGCGCCCATCGCGACCGCCGATCCCGCTCGCGCCTTGAGAGCTTCATCCTCGACCGCGACGGCCGCCTCGCTCCCCTGCCCGACCGCACCGCCCCGCTGGCCTCGGCCATAGACTCCGTCGAAGGCCTCGTCGCCGCCAGCGTCGCCCGCACGCGAGTCCTGCAGTCCGACCTGCACGCTGCCGCCGCGGGACCCACGTTCCCCGAGCGACTCCGTCGCTGGATGCACCAGCAGATCATCAACCTCGAGGCACGCAACGCGCGGATGCAGCAGATTCTCACCGGCGGTGCGCCGTTGCTCCTGCGCCGTCCCCGGGCCAGTCGAGCCCCCGCCAGGGACGTCACCAGACTGCGTGACCTGCTCCTGCTCGTGGTCGTCATGACGTTGGGCAGCGCCGCCGGGGCCGCCGCCATCGCAGGGATCGCCCTGGGGACCGGTCTCTTCGGCGCTGACCTCACCATGACGCTGCTCGGCTCCAGTCTCGCGGGAGCCGCCATGGGGCTCGTCGCCGCGACACTGAGCATCGGCGTGTCCATCGGACGGCGCGCCCGCCGCAGGGAACTCGCGTTGCCCTGAGACTGGGTTCCCTCATGCGCGCCGGCTCACCGCCGATACAGCGCGCATGGAAAAGACCCCAGCGAAACTCGCAGCCATCGACTCCTACTTCGATGACGACGAGCCCACCGGCGAGATCACCGCGCTCCCGCCGCTGTCGGCGGACCGACTCACCGCGCTCGGCCCCGGTGTGCGCAGCCGCGCGAACGACCCTAGCGGCTTGCAAACCTGGGTAGACGTCAGCTCCGAGGGCCACATCGTGGGCGCCTCTCCCAGGTTCGGGCCCATGGTCGGCCTCGACTGGCAACCGGGTTCTTGCCTGATCTCGGTCATCGACGACGAGGATCAGGAGAACGTCGAGCGCCTGATCAAGCTGGTGTCGAACCTGAGCCGACAGGGCACGGTCGAGTTCTCGGCGTACCACGCGGAGCGGGGAACCCAGCGGTTCGTCGCCGAGGTCGTCCCGTTCCGCAGCGACGGGGCAACCCATGTGCGGTTGCTGCTGTCCAACATCACCGAGCGCACCCAGGCCCGGCGCGAGCTCGAGGCGGTGCTTCCGTGGCTGCGCGCGGTCACCGAGGACTCCCGCGAGGTGACGGTCATCGTCGGTGAGAGCATCGGCGAGCATCTCCTGAGCGGATCGCCGTCCCTCGTGCTGGGGATCCCGGAGCGGTCCTTCTCCCTCGCCCGGCTTCGGCATGGGATCCACCCCGCAGACCGCGGCCCAGCCCTTCACGCCATCGACGGCGTGCGCACCGCCCCTGGCGCCCGCGCCACCACGACCTTTCGCATGGACGACAACCACGGGAGCTGGCTGCACGTCGAGGCGGTGGCGACCAACCGGAGCACCGACCCCCGCGTGCGCGGGGTGGTGATCACGTTCCGAGACCACACCGACCGCTCCGTGCGGGACTCGCTCACGGGGCTCCCGAACCGGGTCCTGTTGCTCGACCGGCTCGATGAGGTCCTGCGCTCCGAGTCCTGCGAGGACTACGCGCTGCTCGTCCTCGGGCTCGACCGCCTTCACCACGTCCGCGGCACCCTCGGCGCAGGCGCGGTGGACTCCTTGGTCCGCGCCTTCGCGGACCGGATGCGCTCGCTGGCCCGCGACGAGTGGACCGTGGCCCGCACCGGCGAGGGAGAGCTGACCCTCCTCGCCCTAGGCCTCGCGCCATCCGACGTGCGCCCCCTGCTCGCCCGCATCGGCGGCCTGACCCAAGAGCCGTTCCTGCTCGCCGGCCAGGAGGTCGTGAGCAGCCTCACGATCGGCGTCGCGCTGTCGACGCGGTCGTACACGTCGTCTCGGGCCATGCTTCACGACGCGCACGCCGCCTACGAGCGCGCCCGAGAGAAAGGCACCATGGGAGGCCAGCAGGTCGCCAACACCCAGGTCCTCGACCTCAAGCGCGATCGCGTTCAGCTCGAGACGGAGCTGTACCGAGCCATCGCCGAGAAGGAGTTCCGGCTGCAGTACCAACCCATCGTGGCGCTCCCCGGCGGCGCGCTGTTGGGCTTCGAGGCCTTGATTCGGTGGCGACACCCGCAGGAGGGGCTGATCTCTCCCGCGCGCTTCCTCCCCGTGGCCGAGGACAGCGGACAGATCGTGGCCATCGGTCAGTGGGTGGTGGAGCGAGCGGTGGCGCAGCTCGCCCGATGGCGCCGCTACGAAGCCAAGGCCCAGGACCTCATCATGTCCATCAACGTCTCCGCGCGGCAACTCGTCAATCCCGGGCTCGTTCCCACGGTCGAGAAGGCGCTGCTCGATCACGGCATCCCGCCGGAGCTGATCAAGCTCGAGGTGACCGAGACATCACTCATCCAGAACCCCGAGACGGCCGCGGAGACCCTGCGCCGCCTTCGCAAGCTCGGGTGCCGGGTGGCTCTCGACGACTTCGGCACCGGATACTGCTCCCTCGCGTATCTGACTCGCTTCCCGGTAGACACCCTCAAGATCGACCGCGAGTTCGTGTCTGGAGAGGAGGGAGTCCTCACGTCGGAGCGAGGCGCGCCGTTGGTCCGAGCCATCGTCGACCTCGCGCGCTCGCTCAAGCTCGAGGTGGTCGCCGAGGGGATCGAGACCGAGGAGCAGGCGGCAGCCATCACGGAGCTGGGCTGCGAGGTCGGTCAAGGCTGGTTCTTCGGTCGGCCGGTCGCGCCAAAGGCAGCGCGGGCTCTCATCAAAGCCGAGTAGCTCGTCGGCAGATTGGCGAGCAGGAATCATCGCTCGGACCCTGGGGTTTGCAGCGCATGGACCATGCCTGCCCGCTCTGCGAGAGCTCCACCGCCAGCGGCACCTGCGGTGGGTGTGGAGTCTCGTGGATCCGCTGCGAGCACCTCGAAGCCGTGGCGCCGGCCGCCAGTCACCCCCAGCGTTCCCGCGTTCGGCTCCCGCCCGCCTCTCTCCTGTGGGTCGCGCTCCCGGCGAGCGTCGCGACGCTCGGGGCGGTCTCGCTTTGGGGGGCGATCCATCCACTCCAGGTGGGCCCCAACGGCTGGTTCGGATGGACCGCGGCGGTCGTCGGGGTTCTGCTCGGCTGCATCCTCGTTGTCCCAGGGGTCACCTGGCTGGTGCAGATGCTGCTTCACGCCGCGATTCCCGGGCGGTTGGACCACACCAGCGACGGCCTGCGCGTTCGCGTCTGGACTACCTGGAAGGGTCTGTGGGACGGCTTCCGGCGCATCGATGTGACCATTCCCGCCCAAGACTTCGCCGGGGTCATGTTCGGAGTGAGCCAGGGCCGCCAAACCTCGCTGTTTGTCGCTCACGCCAGCGGGCTCGCTTTGTCTACAGGTTGGGAGGGCCCCCGACCCCAGGCGCTCGCCCTCGCTGCGGCCCTGCAGCGCTCAGAGCGCGTCGATGAACGCCTGACGCACTGACGCGACGTGCTCGTCCAGCGTGTCGAGGCTCCACTCCGTGGTCGCGATCGGGTCCAGAACGGAGACCCTCACCACGCCAGGGCGAATGGAGAACCCCGGCGTGGGCCACAGCTCGCGGGCGTTGTGAAACACCACGGGCACGATGGGCAGGCGGCCGGCGATGGCGATGTGCGCAAAGCCCTTCTTGAACCGCCCCAGCGCGCCATCGCGACTGCGGGTTCCTTCTGGTGCGATCCAGGGGCTGAGCCGCAGCGCAGCGATGGTGGTCACGAGATCGTCGATGGCCGCGATGGCCGCCCGGCGGTCGCTCCGGTCGATGCGCAGGTGACCCGAGAGCACGTAGGCCGGTCCGAAGAACGGGAGCCAGATCACCTCCTTCTTGCCGATGCCCACTCCGAGGCGGGGCCACAGCGACATGCTCGCGAACGTGTCGATGCTCGATGCGTGGTTGATGACGAAGACCGCCGGCGCGAGCTGCTCGATGCGCTCGCGATGCTCGACGTCCAGCCTGATCCCGAGGATGGCGAGCACGCCGGGACACACGGAGCGGGCGAAGACGCCGCCGGCGTACAGACGAGCCTTTCGCGACGGGAGCAGCAGCACGAGCACGACGAGCAGGAGCGTGGCGGTCACTCCGAACCAGACAAAGGCGACCGCGATGCGAAGCCATGTCGACAGGAAGCTGTGAGGGGAGGCGCGGGTCACGAACCCAATCTACGCTGGGCCGATGGCTCGTGACCCCCTCGCCACCGTGCGCAAGTTGCTGGCGCTCTCCAACTCCACCCACGTGCACGAGGCGGCGGCGGCGGCGGCCCGTGCCCAGGAGCTCATCGCCCGGTACCGACTCGAGTCCCTGCTGGACGCCGAGCAGAGCGCGGCCGCCGACCCGGTGGAGGAGGAGGTGCTGGAGACGGCGCGGCGCCAGCGGCGCTGGAAGACCGTGCTGGCGAGCCGGCTCGCCCAGGCCAATCACTGCGTGTCGTTTGTGCGCAAGACCGGCCGCGAGCGCCAGATCGTCCTGGCCGGGCGGGCCGACGACCGGGCAGCGGTGCGCTCGCTGTGGGAGTGGCTCGTGCCGCAGCTCGAGTGGCTGTCCGCCACCCACTGCGCAGGCCACGACAAGCGCTGGCACGACGACTTCCGCATCGGGGCCGTGGAGACCATCGCCGCTCGGCTCAGCGAGGTGGACGCCGCGGAGCACCAGAGCATCCCGCCCGACGCCCTGGTGCGCATCGAGCCTGCGCTGCTCGCCCGTCGCAACGCGCTGCAGGCGTTCACAGACCAGCACCTGCGGACCAAGCCGGGCCGCGCCCTGCTCGTGGGGGTCGATGCCTGGAAGGCGGGCAAGGCAGCGGCCACCGATCTCGCCCTGGGCGGCCCGGGGGAGCCGACGTAGCGCTCTCCCGACGGGCGATGTGCGATAAGCAGCCATGCCCAGCTTCGAGACCCTCGCCCTGCGCCCCGAACTCCACGTCGGTCTCGACCGCCTCGGCTACACCGAGATGACCGACATCCAGACCCTGGCGCTCCCGTCGGCGCTCGCGGGGCGGGATGTCGTGGGTCACGCCCGGACCGGCAGCGGCAAGACCGCCGTCTTTGGGCTGGCCATCCTGCAGCAGCTGGACCTGTCGCTGCGGGAGCCCCAGGCGCTGGTGCTGAGCCCCACCCGGGAGCTCGCCGAGCAGCTGGTGGGCTCGCTGCGGGCGTTGGCCGCCGGGCTCCCCGGGGTGCGGATCATCACGGTGACCGGAGGCAGCCCGTCGCGGGATCAGCGCAGCGCCATCGAAGCAGGCGCGCACGTGATCGTGGGCACGCCGGGGCGGCTGCTGCAGCACCTGGAGCTCGGTCGGATCGACACCACCCGGGTGTCCATCCTGGTGCTGGACGAGGCGGACCGCATGCTCGACATGGGTTTTGAGGAGCAGGTCGGCGGCATCCTGGCCCGGGTCCCCGAGGAGCGGCAGACGCTGCTGTTCTCGGCGACCTGGCCCAAGGTCATGGAGAGGCTGAGCGCCGAGGTCCAGCAGGACCCCGAGATGATCGGCGGGGCGACGCTGGTGGACGCGGACGTCCTGCGCCAGAGCGCCCTGCTGTGCGCTTGGGAGGAGCGGGACGAGGCGCTGCGCAGCGTGTTGCTGGCGCGTGATCCGGTGCCAACCCTGGTGTTCTGCGAGACGCGGGCGCAGTGCAAGGACGCAGCGAGGTTCCTCACCCAGGCCGGCGCGGCGGCGCTGGCGCTGCACGGCGAGCTGGGCCAGAGCGACCGCGACGAGGTGCTGGTGCGCTTCCGCAACGGCAGCGCGCGCATCCTCGTGGCCACCAACGTCGCCGCCCGCGGGCTCGATGTGGAGGGGCTGGCCCTGGTCGTCTGCTACGAGGTGTCGCCCGACCCCGAGGTGCACGTGCATCGCGTCGGACGCACGGCCCGGGCCGACGCCCACGGCGAGGCGGTGAGCCTGGTGGCCGGGGGCGGCAAAGAGGTGCGTCGCCTACAGGCCATCGAGCGGTTCATCGACGGCGAGGTGCCGCGGATCCAGTGGGAAGCCACACCGGATCAGCGGCTCGATCACTGGTCGGCGGAGTGGAGCACGCTCGTGGTGCTCGGCGGCCGGCGAGACAAGCTGCGCGCGGGCGATCTGCTGGGGGCCCTGACGCGCGGCGTCGGCCTGCAGGGCGACGACATCGGCGCCATCACGCTGACCGACCGCCGGGCCTGGATCGCCGTGCGCCCCGCCGTCGCCGAGCAGGCCGCCGAGGGGCTCAACTCCAGCCGCATCAAGAAGAAGCGGTTCCGCGTGAGGCTCGTCGCGTGAACCGAGCGCTCGGCTTGCTCATCGGCCTGCTGCTCTGTGGCCTGGCGGCGTGGATCCACCCCACCGCGCTGCACGCGCCGCTCGACTCCCCCATCGCGCACGGGGCCGGCGACGACTGGGACTGGCAGCTGACCACCTGGGAGGCCACCCGGGTGCAGTGGCTCAACGGCCAGGTCCCCACGTGGTGTCCGTGGGTCAGCGGCGGCGTGCCGCTCCTGGGCAACCCCGAGAGCCCCGCCCTGTTCCCCGGGTTTGCGGTGGTGCTCGCGCTCGGCACCGTGGCGGGGATGAAAGTGCTGCTGCTCGCCCAGTGGTGGCTGCTCGTGCTCGGCGGGTGGTTCGCGGGACGCGCGGCTGGACTGTCGCGGGTCTCGGCTCACTTCGGCAGCCTGGCCCTGCTCGCGTCCTCGTTCTTGCCCGAGTTCATCGGCTGGGGCCACCAGATGTTCCTGGGCATCTGCTGGCTGCCGCTCGCCTGGGCCGCCCAGCGGTCGGGGCGCTGGGCTCTCGCCGGCGTCCTGCTCGCCATGCCGCTGCTTCAAGGAGCGCACTACGTGTTCTTCTTCGGCATTTTGTGGCTGGGCCTGGACGCCGCGCTGCGGGCGTTGGACCCAGCACGTCTGCGCTGGCTCGCGCCGGGGCTAGCGCTGAACGCCCTGGCCCTGTCCACCGGCGAGCCGGGCACCTGGACCCTGGCCGCGGTCGCAGTCAGCGCCTTGCTGCTCGGCGGACTGGTCATGCAGCGACCGCGCTCCGGGCCGGATGAGCCGCTCGACAGCCTCGGCCCGCTGCTGGCCACCCTGACGGTCGCCGCGCTGTTGGTGTTGCCCAAGGTCGTGGCGTCGGCGGAGATCGTGGGCGTGAGCCAGCGCCTCACCCGCACGCTCGCCGCCACCGCGCTGAACAGCCCCTACAGCCTCGCAGATGCGTGGGGCGTGCTCACCGGCGCGATGGAGCGCCCCGCCGGTCACGAAGGGCAGAACGTGCTGCACCACTGGTTCCCGGTGCTCGGCGGGATGGGCGGCCTGCTGCTCGCGGCGTGGAGAGCCCCGGCGTTTGGCCTGCTCGGGCTGAGCTTGTGGTGCTGCGGCTGGGCCGACGCGACGCCGGTCAACTTCCTCCAAGGGGTGCACCGGCTGCCCGGCTTCGATCTGCTGGGCAAGATCGAGCGGTACTCGCTGGTGTGGACGTTGTTCCTGGGCTGGGGGCTGGGGTTCGCCGCCGACGCGCTGTGGTCGCGCAGCAAGGCGCTCGCGGTGCCCGTGGTCCTTGGTGGCACAGCCCTGTGGCTCGCCGCGGCGCTGCCCCACTCCCACCACGACATCCTCGCGGTCGATCCGGCACCGACAGCCACCGCCGGCGACTTCGCTCAGCAACGCGGTGGCTCGGTGCCGGGCTTCGAGTCCGTCCTGGCGAACCAGGGACGCCTCGACTTGAGCATCGCCGCTCCCCCCGACTCCATCCCCGATGCGCTGAGGGCCGTCGGAGAGCCCGGGTACGCCGGCGAAGCCTACGAGGTCAGCGAGCGGCGTCCGGTGCAGGCCGCGGTGCTCGGTTCGCAGGCCGTGGTGCGCATGTCTGGCCCCGGCGAGGTGGTGCTCAACCAGACCTGGTACCCGGGCTGGCGGGTGGATGGCCGCCCCACCCACGCCGTGTCGGGCCTCGTCGCCGGCACGCTGGAGGCCGGAGAACACCGCTTCACCTACTGGCCCCGCGGGCTCACCCTCGCGCTGGTTCTGTTCGGGTGTGGCTGGCTGCTGGCCGGGTTCGCGTGGTGGCGCGGGCGCTGAGCGGGAGGGAATTCCCACGGTGTTCTTCGCCCCCTCGGTTAACACTTCGGCCTGTGGCTCGTCTGTGTTGCGATGCCCACCACCAACCAAGCCGTTCGTAGACTGGAGCGCGTGACGAGCAAGTCCCCGCCCACGATCAAACGCCAGTCCCGCGCCGTCTTCACCCTGGTGCGCGACGCGCGGGGCGGAAACAAGGCTTCGTTCACCGAGCTGCACGCCCGGTATCGCGGGATGGTGCACGCCGTCCTGCTCTCTCGGGTCGGCCCCAGCGAGGCCGACGATCTCCTGCAAGACACGTTTGTCACCGCCTCGCTGCGGCTGCCGGACCTGCGCGATGACCGCTCGTTTGGCCCGTGGCTGCAGAGCATCGCGCGCAGCAAGGCCACCGACCATCTACGTGCTCGCCGAGTCACGGTGCAGCTCCCGGACACCTTGGCCGCACCCACTCGTAGACCCCTGGAGGCTGCCGAGGCACTGGCCGCGCTTCGCCGCCTCCCGAGCAACCTCGGCGAGCCCCTGATCATGCGCCTCGTGCAGGGGATGACCGGCCCAGAGATCGCCGAGGCCACCGGCCTCACTCACGGGTCCGTGCGGGTGACCCTGCATCGCGCCATGAAGCAGCTACGCATCGAGCTGGAGAACAAATGACCGATCCCACCCCCGATCCGCTGTGGGATGGCGCAGGCGCCGACGGCGAGCTCGACGAGCTGCAGGCTCTGCTGGCTCCCTACGGCACGACCAGCGAGCTGCCGCCGCTGCCCCGCCGCCCGCTGACCGCCCCTCCACGCTGGGCTCTGGCCGTCGCCGCCGCCCTCCTCCTCGCGGTTGGCGTGGCGGCTCTACTGGGTCCCGACGAGCAGACGGAACCCGACATCGAGCAGGGCGTGCAGCCCGACCGCCACGGAGGCACGGGCGCAGCGCTGGACAGCGACTCCGAGTCCACTGCGGCGGGCCGAACAAACCGCCGCCGGGACGCCCTCGACACAGAAACCAGAGCAGCGAACCGCGACCTGGGCTCGCCCACGATGGATGGGGACCCCGTGGCTAGCCCCGATGAGGGCGGCGATGTGCCGCTCCGTGGCGACGCCTCAGACCCGGGTAAGTCCGCACAGGGAGAGTTGGGCGCCGCTGGCCGGTCGAGCAACCGCTTCATCTTCTACGAGGACGAGATGGCGTTGTCCGGCAACCCAGTGCACGAGCGCACCATGGGCGACGTGCGCCTGAACGAGCTCATCCACATCCCGCTCTACGCGCCGAACTACGCGGACCAACCCCGGGCACACCTTGTCGCGAGCGAGGAGCTGGACAGCACCGGGCGCGTGCTGACGCTGACCCTACGGGAGGCGCGGTGGAGCGACGGCGAGCCCGTGGTCGCCGCCGACGTCGTGTTCACGCTCGCGGCGTACAAGGACCCTGCATCGGGCTCCTGGGATCGGCACCGCTGGGACTTCATCGTCGAGGCCAAGGCGCCCGACAGCAAGACCGTGGTCCTGACGTTCGATCGCGCGTACCGCACGCCACCCACCGCGCGGCTCTTCCTCAAGGTCCTGCCCCGCCACGTCTTCAGCGGCGAGGCCGTGCCGTACAACCACAGCTACCGCACCCAGCCGGTCACCGGGGGCCCGTTCACCGTGGAGCAGAAGGACCACAAGAACTGGGTCCTGAAGCGAAACCCCAACAGCTTGCGGCCCAGCAAGCTGCGCGAGGTGCGCGCCCAGGAGGTGCCGGAGAAGCGCACCCAGGCGGAGCTGATGTCGTACCGGTACGGCCACGCGATGCCCGAGCTGTTGCCAGAGCAGCGCGCCGAGCTGGACGCGGACGAGTGCTGCAAGATCGTCGCCTACCCGTCCAAGAGCTGGTGGTACATCGGCGCGAACCAAAAGAACAAGCACCTGCGAGACCCGCGTGTTCGCGCTGCGCTCAACCTCGCTGTGAACCGCCAGCAAGCGCTCGACCTCATCGGTGAGGGCGAGCTGCTCTCGGGGCCATTCACCCGCTCGTCGCGCTTCTACAACCACAAGGTGGCGGTGCCGGCCCCGGATCTCGAGGAGGCTGACTCCCTCATGAGCGGCGCTGGCTACACCAAGCAAGGGCCCGACTGGGTCAAGGCCGGCGAGCGCGTCGCGCTGCGCTTCTTCTATGACGAGTCGATGGGCGAGCAGGCCCAGACGGTCGCCACCAACATTGTGGGGCAGCTAAAGAAGTTCGGCCTCGACGTCTCGGGTCCCGCAGCCATCGGCGGGGTGTCCTGGCAAGAGAGAATCCACGAACGACGAGACTTCGACCTCGTGCTGAGCAGCTGGTCCTTCGACGTCGCTGAGGACATCGGGCAGCTCTTCAGCAAGGGCGGAGCGCGCAACTTCGTGGGCCACGACGACGAGCAGATCGAGCGGCTCCTGACCCGGGCCTACGAGTCCCAGGACCCGAGCGAGCAGCAGGCAGCCATGAAGGAGGTGCACCGGCGCCTCGCGGAGACCCAGCCGTACCTGTTCCTATGGAGCCCGCGCCAGTTCTCGGCGGTGTCATGGGACCTCGAGGGGGCCCATCTACAAGCCTTCTACTACTTCACCCAGCTGCCCGACTGGAGCCTCAAGCGGGATTAGTTCAAGCGCGGCAGCAGCACGATCTCGGTGCGACGGTTGGCTGCCTTGCCCTCGGGCGTGTCGTTGGACTCCACCGGGCGGAACTCGCCGAGCCCGACTGAGCGCACGTTGAGCGGGTCGACCCCGTTGGCGGCGAGCAGGGACACCACCGTGGACGCGCGCAGCGACGACAGCGCCCAGTTGTCGGCGTAGGTCGCGCCGCTGCGCACCACATCGTTGTCGGTGTGCCCTTCGACCGCGATGGTCCGGTCGTCGATCTGGGCGAGCACCCCGGCGACCTTGATCAAGGCGTCGGTGCCCGCGGACTTCAGCGCGTACTTGCCCGAGTCGAAGAGGATGGCGTTGCTGACGTTGACGGTGAGGCGCCCCGACAGCTCGGTGATCTTCACCTGACCCGATGCGATCTCGTCCTTCATGGCGGCCATGAGGTCGTCGTAGGCCTGGGTCTTCGCCGCGAGCTTGTCTTTCTCGGCCTTGAGCCGGGCGGCCTCCGCAGCGAGACGCTCCCGCTCGGCGGCGAGCTCAGCGATCCGCGCCTTGGCAGCCTGGACCTCGGTGGCGGTGCGCGCCGACTCGTCTTGGAGCGAGCTCAGCATCGTCTCGAGCTCCGCCTTCTTGTCGGTGTCCGCGCGGCCGCGGGCCTGCAGGTCCGACACGGTGCCCGCCAAAGCTCGCAGGTTGTCGGTGAGCTGCACGTTGCGCTGCTCCAGCGAGCCCACCAGATCGGTCAGCTCGGCCGTGTGCGCTTGCGACGAGGCGAGCTGGGACTGCAGGTCGGCCAGAGCCGCGCGTTCTGTCGTCAGCGCGCTCTCGAGATCCGCGACTTGCTGCTCGAGAGCGACGCCGGCAGACAGCGCGCTCTCGTATTTGGCCTTGCCGACGCAGCCGGGACCGACTGAGAGGAGGAGGAGGAGGAGGCTCAGAATCAGGGGGCGAGTGGTCATGGCGCGCAGGGTATCTTGCCGCGGTCGCCCAGGAGGCTCCATGACCCGTCGCCACTCCATCCTCGTCCTCTCCGCCATCCTCAGCCTGCTCGTCGGCTGCGACGGCACCTCGCCCGGGTCTCCGTGCCAGGACGCCTGCACCATCGGCGAGGCCCGATGCAACGCGTTTACGATCGAGGCGTGCGGCATCGGCGAAGGGGGCTGCTCCGAGTGGGTGACCGGCGTGAACTGCGCCGACGACGGGCTGGTCTGCTCGCAGGAGAGCAACCCTCCTCAGTGCGTGGACTCCATCGCCGACGACGACGACGCCACCGCAGACGACGACGACGCCACCGCAGACGACGAT
>Ga0222662_1001042_pt1 | contig 15463 bp, 18 predicted proteins | sample AntAcemetagen600_FD_179821 | JGI IMG/M metagenome (GOLD analysis project Ga0222662, IMG submission 179821) | Saline water microbial communities from Ace Lake, Antarctica - #600 | ecosystem: Environmental > Aquatic > Non-marine Saline and Alkaline > Saline | place: Antarctica: Ace Lake...
TGTGGAATCGAAAGGCTCGGCGGGCTTGGTTACGAAGCGATAGCTGCACCGCATCATCTCCAGCTTCTTCGCCTGCTCTTGTGTTACACGGACTTGCTCGGGCACGTTGACGGCTCCTTAGATCATCTGGCGCAACACATCATCGGGCGTGTTTGCCACAATTCGCTGAGCGGCCACGTCTCCGTTACGGGCGGCGACCATGATCCGCTTGAACTCTGCTCTGTCTGACGCCGGCAGCCCGGCCGCGCTGGTGCTGGAGTGGGTGCCTTCGATCAGCGGCCGGGCATTTCCGGCCCCGACCGCGCGGCTGTGCTCGGCCTGCAGCTCGGTGAGTGCGCCGGCGTAGAGACTCGGGTCGCCCAGCCGACGATTGATGTCAGCCTTGCGGACGTCGGGCATCGAGCTGGCCCACTGCAGCAACGTATTCAACTGCTGCTCGCCGCCCACCATCTCGGTCGCCTGGTTGCGGATCTGGCCCTGCTGCTGCTCGCGAAGCTGGCCCTGTGCGACCTGTCCCTGCACATAGGCGTCGACCACTGGCTTCGGGTAACCCGCCGCCTTGAGCGACTGGTACTGCTGCTCGGTCAACTTCCCATCTTGCTGATAGGTGGTCGCCAAATCCTCAGCCTTCATGCCTGCGCGAGCGAGGACGGCCTCGACAGTCTCGTCTGCCGGCTGCTGCTGGCCCTCTGGAATTGCCAGCGGGTTTTCAGTCGCCTGTGATTCGGCTGGCGACGATGCTGGGGCCGGCTGCTGGCGCCCGAGCATGGCCTCCATGTCCTTGTAGCCGCGCTCCAGTGCCGTGACGCTAGAGAACATGCCACCATTGCCGAACGCCACACCTTCGATCGGCTGCAGGCCCAGCTTGCCGCGAAGATCGGCGTAACCCTGCGACAGCGCCTCGGGCGTCTGGTACTTGCCGGCGAACAACTGCGGATTCTCCGCCGGCTGCGGCGGCGTCGGCGGCGTCGGCTGCGTGGGTTGCTGCGCCGACGCCTGCTGTTGCGGCGGGGATGCGGGCGTGTTCGGCGGGGTGCTCTCGGCCATGGGTTCTCCTATGCGTCGTGGCGAACAGTCGGGTCCGCCCAGTTGGACGTGTCTGTGTTGGATAGTCGGTACTTGATCTCGCGCAGTTTGGCACGATTCCGCTTCTCGCTGGCTTCCTCAAGGTCCGCCAGAAACGCGGCCTTGCTGGCGTAAACGGGATAGACGGTGGTGTTCGTGATTGGCGTGACAGATTCAGACATCAGGGTGCTCCAGTAAGCTGTGACTCAGCAACATTGCCGACAACATCGACGGCTCGCTGTTGTGCTGCCATCTGCGACTGTGCGGCCATGGCCTGTTGCTGTTCCTCAGCCAGCCGCTCGGCACTCTTGATCAGGCCCGGCTCGAAGATCCCAAGGTCGCGGGCCAGAATGTCGGTCAGCACGCCCATGTCGATCCTGCTCATCGCCTCGGGGCCAAGCTGAGCGAGCACCTGAACCAAGCTCATCGTCCGCCCGGCGGCCGCCTGCTGGCTCAATGCGGCCAGCCCGGTCAGTGCCACCACCCTAACCGCGTCGTTAGGCAACGGTGCGATCAGGTTGTCTCGCTCGAGCATGTGCATCAGCCTCTGCACCATCGGGATCTGCTGGTCGTCGGCGATCGGCGCGTACACGCCCCCGAGCGTGCCATCTAGTTCTTGTGCGATCCGCATGATTTGTGTAGCTGTCACACGTTCGCCGCGCGGCTGTGTCTCGGTTTCGAGCAGGAACGCTTTCCCCAGGTCGCGCGTCTTGGTGTTGATCGCGTCGTTGATCATGCCGTACTCTCGCATGGCGTCGGCGTGCAGAATCGCGACGTCATCTACCCTGCCGCCGCGAACGCGGGCGCGAATGACCGAGCCCGATTCCTTTTCCAAGTCCTCGTCGCGGACCAGCGAGCTTTCGTCCACCGCCCAAAGCGCCTTCGACGCTAGCGCCAGCAAGTCCAACCGGCGGACCTCTAGTTCATTGAGCGTGCGCAGGTCGCCGAGGTTTTCCTCGACGAAGCCCCTTCCGTAATGCTCGCCGGGCGACAGCGAGAATGGCGTCGAGAAGTATGGCGATACGGTTTCTTCGCTCGTGCTGACGATGTGATCATTGACTTCCTGCTCGATCACCCACGTCTTATCTCGTGGCTGCCAGCTGATCCGCGTGTGAATATCGACCATCCGCTCGGCGACGGACTTCTCTTGAATGTCCGACAGCTTCAGCCCGGCGGTGGCAATGCGTTCATCGCTCAACGTCAGCGGGTCGAGCGATTCCTTGACGATATGGTAGAGCACGTCGCCGGCCGAATCGCGGCGCGTCACATAGCAGTCTCGGCGAAACAGCTTGAGCCGGTAGTCGTCGGTCAACTGCTCGAGCGCATCGCCCGTGGCGACCACCTGACCGATGACCTGACGCTTGATCGCGCGAAATCCGGCCCGCTTGTGCCGCCTGCGCTGGTCCACGTTCGACGACTCCAGCACGCTTTGGGCGGTCAGGCGCCGCAGGTACAGGAATTCCTCGAACAACTGGATCATCTCGTCGTCGGCGTCCGGCGCGTAGAGCAAGCTCTCATCCGGCCGCAGGTCGAACCATGGGATCTCGGCCGGAAACAGCGACAGCAACATCCGCCCTTCAAGGTTCGACACCCCGCGAGCGCCCACCGACTGATACTTCTCAGGCAGCTTGGCGTTCTTGTCCTGGCTTTGCGGCGGAAGCAGGTGCGCCTTCGTCAGCGCCGCACATAGCCTGGCGCGCTCCAAAATCAACGACCGTTCCGCGTCGTCATTTGCGAACTGTGCGGCGATCGTTGCGTTCTTCTTCATGGGATAGACAGGCCAGTCGTGTTCGGGTTTTCTGGTTTGATTCGCAGCGACTGGCGCCCGCGGCGCCGGCTGCGGAACTCGGCGTCCCGCTCGGCCGCTCGCTCTGCGTCCTCGCTGGTGGTGTCCAGCGGTGGCGGTGGCGGTGTCGGTGTCGGGATGCGTGGTACAGAACCGCCCTCAAACACAGCTAGACCTCCGTTTGTTTGTTGTGAATCCCAAGCAGCTGATCAACCAGTCGCCGCCGGCCGTAGCCCTCGGCCAGCCGAAGCCGGCCTTCTTCGTCGGAAAGCTCGGCGACATCAGTCAACACCGGCCGAGCGACCTTCTCGTCCAGCAACTTCAGCAGTTCGGCTGCCGTCTCGGGAAGCTGGCGGGGCAGTTGGCGGTCTGATGCAGAACTCATCGGCGCTCCTGATGTCGGCGTGGTATCGGGCCTCAAGCCAAATGGATAGGTCCAAGGCGCTTACGATCTCTCGTGGGAATTCGAGCCCGCCAAACTCAAGCACTTGCATGGTGGCGGTGACGCAATTATCCGCTCGCGTCCTTCCGCCAGTCAGCCAGCGCAGCAGGCTCGGCCAGGCGTGTCGCGGATAAGCTCGCCCGCAAAACCAGTTTGCTGGCAGCTCACAATCCAACCGAACGTAGGCGACATGCAGAATCGTCGGGTATCGCCGGCGAAAGTCCGCGAGATACCATGCTCGATCGCCGCTAATAGTCGGATCCAGCACGATGCCGCCGTATCCTACTCCGCAGTGTGCTACGTCAGATCCAGACAATCTGCGGGTCAGTCGATTAAGGAGCCAGTAGTACGTCTTCCGCGGGAAGCGGCGAGCAATCTGCAGTCGCCGCCGCAAAGTTAGTGAGTGACCATGGGACCAGTCCCCAGAGGCGAACCATACAATGGCGATTCTATCTCGCTTCGTCATGGCGAAGCTCCTGTATTCTTCTATAGCGCAAATAATCGAATGGTGCAGAACTCATGCAAAGAAGTACCGACTATGCATCACTTCGTTGATGTCAAGGTGTCCATGTGCCGGCAGCTCGGGCAGGTCCACTTGATACTTTGACATCCAATGCTGTCGCAGGTCGGCAAGTATTGGCTGGCGGTGCATCGCCACAAACTGCTCGCGGAGGATGGCCGACATCTCATCCATGTCGCCGGCGTGCGTCCAGTACGAATCGTGAACTGCCGCAAAATCGATGTGCCGCTTGGCGCATTCGGCCGCTGTCATCATCATGTGCGTGGCGTCGATCGAGTGAATGAAGTTGGGAGCCACGCCATCCCGCTGGCGTCGAGTGTGCGGCGGCAGCCTCTCATCATCGACGCAGATGTTGACCCACTGCGCGAGAGTGCGAACCCTCACCCGCCGAGTGTTGCGGTATGGCTGGACCACTGGCAGCCCAAGCGGCGTAGTCCAGCCGACGACGTGCCCTTTGTCTGTGATCGCCTGCGCCGCCGCTCGCAGCCAGTCCATCGCCGCACTGGCGCCGCGGCAGATGTCGCCGATCGCCAGCAGTACCGCCCGGCTGGCGAAATAGCTCATGTCGTAGAGCTCGGGACCGCCGAGCCCTTCGTCCCGCAGGGCGTCCGACACCTGCTGCCTCGCGCCTACTGCCGTGACGCCGTACACTTTCGTCATCACTGTCCGCTTGACGACGTCGCGAGTGATATGCCCATCTAGCTTGACGGCGATGGCGTCCCCGTCCGACGCGTGGTTTGCCACAATGCCGGCGGTTCGCTCTGCGACGATGGTGTAGATGTCTCGCGGCTTTTCGCCAGGGATCAGGTTGACGACTGCTGCGCCTTGATCGTCTCGAAGCAGTGCCGCGTAGTGCTGCAGGCCGTTACAACTGCCGTCCACCTGAACAGGCAGGCGGGTCTGCCTTTCTCCGTCATCGATTCGCCACAGCTCGATGCAGGCAGCCAGGAATTGCCACGGCTCGTCAGCATCAACAAACAGCGGATGATCGAGAGGATCCTTCGCGACGTCCATCAAGTGTGAAAAGTTGTTGTCGACCCACTTGACCCGATCCTCTGCCGGCAGCTTGTCGTGCCCGAACATATTCGCGGCGTGATACTTGAGCCACCAGACGGCGTTGGCGGCGACCGCCCGTGACTGAGCGAACATCAGCAGGCCGCGGCATGTGTCGTTGCCTTGGTGGTGGAGTGCCGGCGGGATTGGGTAGAGCCGCCCGCGGAAGTCCATGCGATGGGGGAACCATATCCGATCCTCGTCAGCATAGCTTTCGGCTTCGCCGAGAATCGACAGGAACCGTGTGCGCTCGGACGTCATCATTCGGTTGTCTCGACAGACAGCATTCGCCTCGGCTTTGTATCTTCGCTTGGCCTCTACGTTGGTACTGTAGTTTGACGGCCGCGGCGGAATCTCAGTGTCCTCGACGGTCGGCAAGCCGGCGACGTTGCCGCCGTCAGACCAAGCCTTCTGCACCCACTCCAGCACGTCGGGGTTCACTTTCCACTGTGTCCGGTTGACAGCATTTAGCGACGCATACACTCGCGACATATCGCCAGCATCCATCGCAGCTCGTTGCTCTTTGTTTGGCCGATTCATCAGCGGCGTGCGGATTCGCAGATAGCCGCCCTCGTTGGCTGGCGCCCATGCCGTCGGCTCAACCACCATCGGCGGGTAGACTGGACGAAGCGCCTCGCGGGCAACGTGCCCGTCGTCAATGATCTTGCGAGTTTCCTCGGTCATTCGCAGATAGGCGATCGTCTGCTTGCCTTGCCGGCGCCGCTCATGCGCGAACGCGCGAACGAACGGGCCACTGTAGCCTGCGGCGGAGGCCACGCCGATCAGATTCCAGACCAGCATCGAGCCCAGGTTGATGCAGAGGCGGCGGTCCCACAGTGGTTCCTCAAGCTCCTTTCGCGACCACCTGATGATCAGCTTTGGGTTGTGGAACTTAAACTTGCGATGAATGAACTGGTAAATGTGGCCTTCTTCAGCCTTGAGTCGCTTGTATTCGATCTGCGCCACGGCGTCGCGGCCAACATGATAGGCCATGCGTGTCCACTGCACACCATCCGCCTCCAGCATCAACAGGCTGAGCACTTGGTTGATTGTCACCAGCGACATTACCCTGGGCTCGATCATTGCCACGACTGGCCCATAGATTGCTCGCCCCACGCCGGGCTCCCCCTTCTCAATGCTGCGGACCTCGGCCTGTACCGCCCGTGTCATCGCTGGCTGCCAGTGCAGGATCAGCCTCTGTGCTGCCCGCAGTGCCCCGCCCTCGCCGCGGGCGATGGTTGACTCCGCGGATTCGTAATAGTTATCGACGCCCGCCCGCACTGCGTCGCGCTCGATGTCAAGCTGTCTCTGTAGTGGAATGTCCGCCAGTATGGTCATGGTTGCTCTTTTGGGTGGATGGATTCAATGACGAAAAATCTACCTCGTCGCCGCTTGACGATGACTAGTGCGCAGGCTCCATACCGCTTCCAGAGCCTCTTGTTCTTCTTGAAAGCTGCGGTTTCGTGGCCTTTGACATCGACGTAATAGGGCTGGTCAGGCCCGCCTGGGGTGACGTAGAAGTCGGGTCGGTACTTATTCTCGGGAATGCCAAGCTCAACGGTCGGCTGCTCGGCAAAGTCGGCGATCTCTCCGGCATCCTTGAGTAGCTGGAGATACTGTGCGTACACCATCTCGGCTTTGCTGGCGTAGATTCGCCCTTGCCACGTTCGATCTTCCCTGGGGGCTACGCCAAACTTATTTCGATTCCGTCCGTGAAGCATGGTTTCGCCCCTTTGATTCTTGGTACAGCGTGATCAGGTCGTACATATCTCGCGGCGTAATGGTCACGCCCGACGACTTGGCGACGAGCCTCAGCCTGCGGAATCGCTCGAGTTCATCAGGAAGCAGCCAACCGGCGTTGGTCATCTCGACCAACTCCTCGAACATTGGGCGACGGGTGACTGGGTCGGTGATCGCCGCCCGAATGGCTGGGCTCAATGCCGGTTCGGGTGGCCCGATCTCGATACCTTTCACGTCGCATATGTCGAGCACATACTCCAAGCACTGTACCGTGAACGGCTTTTGGTCGTGCCGCCTGTGCCTCCACTTGCGCAGGTGATCTCGAATGCGTCCCGCCGTGATGGGCCACTGGCCCGAGTAACGCAGCTCGACAGCCTTCCCCACGTCCTTTTGTAGTGCGCGGAGTAGTGCAGCTTGATGTTCGGGTATGCTCATATGCCAACGCCCGACCTCCGTTGTTCGTATATTCTTTGTATCAGAATGTTGGCTTCGGCTGACGTGACGCGCGTGTTGGTGGCGCCGTGCTTGGCAAGAATGCGAGCCTGCCGCAAGCCACATTCGCCACGCTTGCGTCGGTCGTTGATCTCGTTGATCAGGGTCGACGCCTCGGTGAGCTTCATCTTGCTGGCGTCGATACCCTCACCCTTCAAATACGCCACTTGCCGATTCGATGCCCGCTTCACGCGATCCCATCCCTTGACGCGAGGCGCTTCGATGTCCAGTGCGTCGAACGGGTTCACATCCTCGACGGTGTATCTGGCCTTGGCGACCAACTGCTTCTTCCGCTCGGCGTCGCGATGCTTGCGTTCTTCGTGAATCTCTCGCTCGGCCTCGTCGATCGCCTCCTGCACGTCGCCAGCTTGCCCGCTCTTGGCCTTCGCCTTGGCCCTTTGTGCTACCGCATCGCTCGATCGGCCGGCCAGAATATCTACGGCGGTGATCAGCTTGTGCCTGCCGGCGTTGCCCACGAAGTCCATGATCTCAACGGCCGGCTTCGTCGACGCCGCAATTGCCGATCGCCTGCCGTCCGCATCCTCGCCGTCGAGCAGGTCAATCCCCGCCGTCGGCAGTGGCCTGGTTCCACGCCCGACCATCTGCGCATAGAGCGATCGGCTCTTGGTAGGTCGGGCCATGACGACGACTTCGATGCTTGGATCATCGAACCCCTCGGTGAGCACGCCGACGTTGACCAGTATTCGGAAGCTGCCGGCAGCGTAGTCCTGCAGCATCTGCCGGCGTTCGTCTTTGGGGGTGGTCCCGCAGACCCATCGCGCGGAGCCGGACTCGTGGCGATTGAATATCTCACACATCAGTTCGGCGTGAGCCACCGATGCAGAGAACACCAGTACCTTCCGCCCGATCGTCAGTTCGTATGCTGGCGTGGTGACCTCGTGAAGCGGGCCTTCTGCCTCCATAAGTGCGGCCAAGTCTCGTCCATTAAGATCGCCGCCGACAGTGCGAACCTTGGAAAAGTCCAAGCCGTCGACGATGATCGATCGCTGCTTGATGGGGACCAGCCAGCCGTCTCGCACGGCGTCGCTGATCTCATAGTCCATCGCCACCGAGTCGAACACTTCGCCTAGTGCGACCTCGTCGGATCGGTCTGGCGTGGCCGTGACGCCGACCAACTTGCAGCCGGCGTCAGCCATGTAGTGGCCGATCACCTTCTTGTAGGACTTCGCCGCGGCGTGATGCGCTTCATCCACGATGATCAAGCTGAAGTCATCGGGCCTGAAACGATTCATGCGGCCAGTCGCCTGCGTCTGAATGGATGACACGATGACTTGCGACCGGCCGAATACGCTATCTTCAGGAGCCCACTGATCCGCCATCTCGATCGCTGGCTCAATCCCGCTCACCGCCTGAATTTTGCTCGACGCCTGATTGATCAGTTCTTCGCGATGAGCCAACACCAGCACGCGGCCGCCCGCGGCGTAGTGCTCGGCCAGGTGGCTGAACACTACTGTCTTGCCCGTGCCTGTGGGCAGTACGATCAGCGTGGATCGATGCTCGGACAGGGCGGCAATCGTGTTGTCGAACGCCTGTTGTTGGTAGGGCCGCAGCTTCATACATCATCACCCTTCTTCGCATTGTGCTTGCGAACGTCAGTGCGCACGACGCAAGCGGGATCCGAAGAAGCGTGATGGGCGGCGACCACGACTTCTGCTGCTGGGCTGGTGAGCAGGCCGTAGATGGAATTCCTGCGGCGCCCCTGTGGGATATAAAGCGTTCCCTCACACCGCCGCAAAAGGTTGGCGTGTCGTGCCGGAATAAACTTGCTGTCGACCAGCGCCCAGTGTGCAGGGTCCGACGACTGGACGGTGGCATCTTCTCGCGGCATACCGGCGACATGCGCATCGATGACACCGAAAGCGGCGCCAATGGCCCAGTCGAGCGAGGTGACCGGGGGTATCGGTCTATCAGCCGGCGACGTATTGGGTAGTACCGTAGGTCTGCGAATGCAGATATGGGCGTCGGTGGCGTACTCGTGCCCGGCTACGACATACGTTCGCGTCAGGTCGTATCTATACTTTGCCGGGTCGGCCTCAGCCATCCGGCGGATCTCGGTTGCCATTTCGTCAAAGGTCATGGTGGTTGCTCTTTCGGTTGGTGGTTGCTCTTTCGGTTGGTGGTTACTTCGACAGGGCGCCGGCGGCGATAGCCTCCAGTCGCCTATTGATTGACGCGATCTCCGCGGCGTGGCTGGCTTGGCCTGCTTCGAGACGATCAAGCCGGCCGGCTTCGGGCGTGGGCGTGGGCGTGGTGACGCCGTCGATTTCCACTACGAAGATGGCGGGCTGCAGCTTGCCCGCAGTGTTCCGCTTCCACACGTCGGTTGCGAAGATGTACGCGAGGCCATCAATAAAGCTGATCGATTCGGGCTTGCCGGGGATCACGCCGCCAAAATCAATGAACTGCGACCTGACCTCCCACGGCATCACATCGCCGTTCGCAGCGCTGGCGATGTCACGATGGTCCACACGATAAATCATGGTTCCACGGTCGGCGTCCGAGCACAAGCATCGCCTCTGAATGTCGTAGGACACGCGGGCCAGGCCGCTAGCTGTACCTTTGGGGTACTGGACGATCGCCCACACATTGTCGCTTGGATCAACGCCGGGGCATCCTTGGAGCGAGTTTGTGCCCCAATACCCAACCAGCTCGCCGTCGATGACCTCGCGTGCGTGAGTCCAGCCCACTCCGTTTGTGAAATAGGTGGGCAGCGACCGCATCACACGATCTTTCGATGATTCGTGCGTTGATGGGAGCCCGATCTCGGCGACGGTGGCATACTCTGTGGCCTGTATGTCGTCGTCCTGTCCGCCGATACGCATCGCGCCAACGGCAAGCCCGGCGGTGCCATGTTGTCCGGGGTTGGGTCCGCCGCCCAAGTATGCAATGCGCCGTCCGCCGAAATACTCGTCGGCGAATGACTGGCTCCACAGGTCAAGCCCGCCGCCAAGCTGCATGTCTAAGTTGGTGGAGCGCACTTCCCACGGCCCGTCGCCCACCTTGACTGCGACGAATTCTTGCGGCAGGTCCACGGTGGCGTATCTATGCCTGACCGCGACAACATGCGTGTCCGTGGCCGGCAGGTAGAGCAGCCCTTGTGGATGGAATCTCCCGTCGTTGGCTATCGCGCCGTTGGCGCCGTACATCTGCGCCGTCGTCCAGTGGTGCTGTGTGTACATCAGCGGCCAGTCGGCTACGGGCGTATCGACCGTTCCCATTGGCGTCGAAGTGTGCTGCGTAAACACATCGGGGTTGCCCTCGCCGCCCTGGAGCATGACCTTGTGGACGTCACGATCGGGGCCGATGTGGTCTGCGGGCTTGCGGTACTTCGTCACGCGGCAGCCGCCTCGACAGTATGCAATGCTCTGTTCGGGGTTGAGCCGCCATCCCCCCAAGACGTTGAAGATGTCTCGTGACAGGTGAAATGTTGGCATGGTGGTTGCTTCTTTCTATTGGGGTTAAATCGGCGACTCATCCTTCAACTCGCTGGGTAGTCGCTGCCAGTGATCTTTGGGGACGAACCCCGCCTTGAAATATGTTGGATTAGTCTGCATCGCTGCAGGTGGGCAGACGGCATATGGGCGGGCAAACTTAATACCTTCGCGAGCGTTCTTTAGGTCTGCCTGAATTCGCTGCAACGGTATGTATTCCCCACCATGTTCGCCGGCTAACTCTTTCACTGCCCTAGACAGCGCCGACAGCGACTGCATGATCTGGTCGAATGTTGCGCGTGTGGTAAACGCACCAGCCAGTAGGCCATTGTGGATCGGCGACCCAAGCTCGTCGTGTGCCAGCGGTATCGGCTGGTCCTTGCCCTCATTGGCGTGCGGCCTCGGCGCACTGTCATCTTCCGCCCCGTCGTCGTCATCCGCTTTGATGGCGTCGGCGTCGGGTGTCTCGGCGTCGTGGGCCTCGGCGCGATGAGTGACGCGATCAAAGACGTTGGGATCTGACGCCTTGCTCGCCGCCGGCCTGATCTTTCCGTCGGCGCCCTGTCGCTTGCTGAACTGCGCAATCTGCGCAGTTGATTCCAGCTCATCTCTCACCTTTGCTACGGTGTGATCGCTCACGCCGATGTGTGCGGCGATCATCCGGTTGCTGACCTCGGGCCGCGTCTCGATTGCCTTCGCCATGGCCCGCCTCTTGTCGGCTTGGTTCATGCGCAGGCCGTGCTTGCGGTTGGCGCCGAGGCCGTGCCACAAAGCGTCATCCCGCGTGCCGGCGTGGCGAATGACGTCGATAGATCCCTGGCTCGCCCGTGAGTGTGCGTGGTAGCGGTGGAATCCATCGCCGAGCCACACTTCGCTGCCGTCATCGAACACATCGACAGGCGGAAGATCGTCGCCTCGCAGCAGTGCCTGCGCATAGTCTGACACGGTCGCCTCGTCGATGGCTGCCCTTGCCTGTGTATCGCCAGTAATGCGAATGTCTTTGAGTGGTATTTTTTCGATCATGGCAGCTCAGCCTGTGAGTGCGGACGGGCGGTGCAGATGTCGGTGTCGGCCTTGGGCCTCGTGTGCTCGAACAGCACATAGGCCGACTGGCATCGCACGACACGGTCGGCCAGCTTGGTGAGCTGCGATCGCAGCGACGTCGGCAGGTTAGGGTTGCGAAGATCGGCGTCGATCATCTCTTTGATGTTGGCGAGTTTTTGAGCTGTGAGTCCTTCGGGCATGGTCATACTCTCTTGGTGGGGAATGGAAGTGGGTAAGTCGGACTATCAAAAGACCGCCAACCGGCATGTATGGAGCCATGCCGACCGGCGCGTCGGAAGATCATCGAATGCGTAGGCTTCGGCCACGATGGCCCAGGCGGGCAAAGTCGAGCTTATCGCCCGCTTCGATCGCCTTGCGGATGGCGTCGGTATCGATGGTCGGAACCATCTTCACAAAGCGAGGCGGAATGGTTTCTGGGTTGTCGGACGCCAGAATCAGCGGCAACTTACCGCCGTTGTTCTGCACGCCGACCTTGAATCGCTGCGTCTCAACCTTGGGTCGGCCGAGCGCATCGAGCGCCATCTGTAGTCGGGCTTTGAGCCCCTTGGCTGAAGCGGTGTCGGTTGCCACTCGGCCTCGCAGCCGATCCAGCTCGGCCTTGCGCATCGCCGCCCTTGACTCGAGCTCGACGATATAAGAGCAGTAGCCGTCGACCTTGCCTTCCAGGTCGGTTTCCAGCTCGCCCATGAATTCGTCGAGCACTCGCACTGCAGCATCGTCCCCGACGTCGCCGCCCGACTCAGCGAGAATGTCGTCGAGCGCCCAGAAGTCCTCTGTGATGTCGAAGATCGATCGTTTCTTGGTAGGTTCAGACATAGTGGTGTTTGCTCTTTTGGTTGGTGGTTGGTGGTGGTCATATCCCGTCCTCGACTGGCGCCACGTCGACGGCGACGATGTTCTTGTTGCCCTTTGGCGTGAGTTCCCACAGGACATCGTGTGGCGTGGTGCGGTCTGCCTTGATATCTCTGACGATGTCGAGATTCATCGATAGGTATTCCTCGCCGTCGACTGTCACCGCACGCACGATCTCGCGCGACCCGCGCATCTCCTTACCGACGACATCGAATCTCACGTCCTTGTCCATAGTGGATTCAGCTTCTGCCGTAGCCGACTGGCTTGCCAACATCGGCGCCGATGTGGTGGGCGGCAGCACATCGAACGTAGTCAACTCAAGCTCTCGATAGCTGCCCTTCTTTGTGCCGGCGATCTTGACGGGCAGCGCCTCCGCCATCGCGTCTTGGGCCTGGTCGAAGATAGAGTCGTTGAACGTGGAATATGTGGCGTCGTCGCTCGTGGTGATGTGGTATAGCTTCCATGCGCCCTTGTCGCTGTTCCCCTCCTTGCTGATGACGGCGTCAATGACGACCAGCTGGCCAGCTGGAGCCTCCTTGCCCCGCTTGTTGTCCGTAACCTGCCGGCTTTTGTTGGGATCGAACGCCTCTCTCTCGGGTGGATCTGCGCCATCACCGTCGAGCATCTGAATGTATGGGATGGCGAGCAGTTCGACGAGCATATATTTCAGCGCCATCGATTTGGCTTTGTATGTTGCTTTGTCGCCGGAGTCGGTCGCTTCGGCAGTGGTGGTGGTCGTGCAGAACGAACCGTCCTCGGCACAGACGACCTTGAATTCGATCCCAAGGATCACATGCTGCCACTCGCTGCCCTTTGATGTTTTCCATTTTCGATCCTCTCGAGACATTATGCTCGACAGAATGATCAAGCCGTGCTTGTGCATGGCTGGTCCGACCGCATCCATGACCGCATCGATGGATCGTGTGTTGCCGTACTCGCGAGTCTGCTTATCTCGGCCGACAGCGCCGACGTCTTTCATCACGGCTTGGATGGTTCGATAGATTGCAGGCCCCGACTGTGTGGTAAGGACAGCTGCGGCGGCGTCGGCGGTAGCCTCAGTCATGGTTGGTGCTCTTTTGGTTGGTGGTTGGTGTTCGGCGTTCGACTTCGATCTGTGACAGGCGCTCAATGGCGAGCTCGACCAGCGTCTTTGATTTGGTGGTGTTGCCGCGCCGGTTGGACTCGGCGAGTAGCTGCCGCTCAAGGTGTGGGTTGCGGATTTGTACGGTCATGGCGTGGTCCTGTGATGTGGATGCGTGCAAATTAAATCATCTGTACGCATTAGTCAATCTAAAGTGACGCATTTTTTAACCATAATACGATTTATCTAAAGAAGAACTTGAAAATGGCCGACCCTTGAATCGGGCCGGCCATCGGTGTTTTGTGGCAAATTTTGTGGCAGATTAGAACGGGATGTCGTCGTCATCGACAGGCGGGCCGTCGTCGTGGCTGGATCTGTTGGCTGCCGGCCGCTGTTCTCGATCGCCCTTGTTGCCGACGAACTTAAACTGGTCGATCTTCAGCTTGATCTTGCTTCTGCGTGTGCCTTCGTTGTCCTCCCATTGGTCGAGCGACAGCTTGCCCTCGATCATGATCGGGTCGCCTTTCCTGAAGTGCTCGTCGATCAACTCGGCCGTCTTGCCGAACGCCACGGCGTCGATGAACAATGTGTCCTCCTGGTCCTTGTATTTCTCCGTCTCAGCGAGCCCGATGTTGCAGAATGCGGTCCCGCCTTGCGAGTATCGCAGCTCAGGATCACGGGTCAGTCGGGCGCCGAGGATCATGCGGTTATAGTTCATGGTGTGCTCTCTTGGTTTGCTCGAAGCTGCCGCAGTCGCCGTGCGGTGCGGCGGCGTGCTGCACGCAGGCGATTGATCTCGGCTTCGGCTGGTGATGGGGTGGTGTCCAGTCCTGCTGCTCGCCGCATGGTCGATGCGGTGGTCTGGTGGTAGTGTCGCATGGCGACGGCTGGCGAATGCCCGAGCCACCGGCAGACGTCCATGACTGGGTAGCTGGCGAGCCAGTCCGTCTCGCAGTTCTTTCGCAGTGTGTGGAACGGCTTGGCCCACGCCGCCCCGATTCGCTCGGCCGCTCGCCGAAGCGGGCGCTGCAGGTTTTCGCCAGCCAACGGGGCAACGTGGTCCAAGTCCAAGTCTGGCGTTTCCATCTCGAACGCACCCATCAGCAACGCATCCGTCAGCAGGTCGTGCAGCTGTGGCGCAATCGGGACGGTGCGATGCCTCTGCTTGGTGGTTGCCCTGCCGCCGCGGATGCGAACGGTGATCGTGCGATCGGACCAGTTAATGTCGGACCAGCGGAGGAACGTCGCCTCACTGAGACGCAAGCCAGCGAGCCGGGCGAGTGCCGCCGCCGTGCGATACTCGATGGGCAGTTCTTCGAGCAGGCGCCCGAACGTCTCGAGGTCAACGTACTGCCAGTCGTTCGGCGTCTCGGGTACGCTGGACTTCTCCTTGCTGAATGGGTTGTCTGTTCGCCAGCCTTCGTCGACCGCGGCGCCGAAGATCGTCTTGCAGTTGCGTATGTGCTTGCGGACTGTGGCCTCTGACATCGTCGGGTTGCCGTCGCCGCGGCCTGGCTGTGACTCCAGCCAGACCCGGAAGTCTTTGGCGTCGGGCCTGCCGAGCCGGCGGACCTCGAGGTCGCCGAAGTGGTGGGACAGCAGCGTGAGTGTGCGGTCGTGGTCGCTCAAGGTCAGCGGTGAGATGTCCGTACGTGTGGCAACGTACCGATCACGCCACTGTAGCAGCGTGATCGCCCGTGCGGTTGCGGCGATAGGGTTGTCGGCGTGCTCGGCAGCCCATATGCGAGCCGCCTTCATCGCCTGCCTCTTGGTCATGGCGTCTTTGCGGCCGATAGACTTGGCCTTAGCTCGGCCCAGGTGATCGACGATCACCGCTTGCCAATACGCTCCGTTCGATTGGACTCGGACTTCGTCGGGCATGGTGGTTGCTCTTTTGGTTAGTGGTTGGTGGTAC